>ERZ773254.1354-NODE-1354-length-11132-cov-13.038458_pt1 | contig 11132 bp, 3 predicted proteins | sample MGYA00580516_ERZ773254 | MGnify/ENA primary metagenome ERZ773254 (study PRJEB29015, sample SAMEA2738158) | human oral metagenome | biome: human oral; feature: human-associated habitat; material: saliva | place: China | collected 2192 ...
ATCCGCTGACGCCCTGCGCCCGCACCTCCCGGTCAGATTATCGGGAGGCGCGGGCCCATTTTGTCGGCAGGAGACGGGGTAAGTGTGACAGTCAACAGTTCCGCGTTTTTCATTGTTATTGCAGGTAATGGTCGATTAGAAAGGTGGCGTTGAGCAATGTGATGGCAGTGCGGAGATATCTTCCAGCAGGTACACGCTTAGACTTCCTGGGATTATGTGTGACAGACTGCGGTGTCATCATTCGACACGGTAGCCTCACGCATGCTTGTCAATACACGGAGAAATAGTGTCCCATCGAACTCACGTAGCCCTGTCGTTTGCGCTGGTCGGTGCCCTGGCCGCTGGCGCACTAAGCGCCCCCGCCGCACTCGCGGCGGAGACGGCCGTGGCCGCCCATCAGGGCAACGTGCAGGCCTCAGCATTTATCAGCCCGAGCCGGGATGTCCCGACGCAACATCTGCGATTGTGGCCGGGAAGTACCGCGCTCGTTCCCGGACAAGCCGTCATGTTTGAGGCGCTGTCTGACACGTCACCGGTCGATCACTCCGAACTCACATGGACGTCGTCGGATACCTCGATTCTCGCCGTTGATGACAAAGGCTTCGTGACGGCCATCGGTGAGGGTGAGGCCACGATTAGTGTGAAGCGTCGCGCCGAGCCAACTGACGTCGCCTCCGTTCCCGTTCGGGTCCACGCTGTTTCCGAGGAAACCGGAATTGAGCTGTCTGCCTCGTCGATGGTGTCCACCGTCGGCAACCCCATGTTCCTCAACGCGCTCCTGGCTCCCTCTCTGCGGGGCAGCCGCGTCGAGTGGGCGCTTAGCTCCGCATCGCTGGGTTCCATTGCTCCCGACGAGGGGGAGTCCACGGCCATCTTCACTCCTTCCATGCAGGCGGGCGTCGGCACACTGACCGCAACCGTGACGACCCCCGCGGGTCTTGTCAAGACCGTCACCGTGACAGTTGATGTCCTAGCAGACGATACGGGCGACTTCGTCATGGACGACAGTGGCGTCCTCATTGCGTATCGGGGAGCTGACGCCGAGGTAGACATCCCTGCGGGTGTGACCGCAATTGATTCGCGCGCTTTCTCCGACACGACCCTGCGTACGGTCCGTATCCCCGCAAGCGTCCGCCGCATCGACGATGAAGCGTTCTACGGGACCGGCCTGGAGGAGATTATCTTCCAGGATGATGAGGCCGCTCCCTCCGAACTCGCAGAGCTGGGCAGCCGCGTCTTCTCCAACACCAGCGTCCAGACGCTCACTCTGCCGCGCTCCCTCGTCACCATCAACCGCGACGCCTTCGCTGACATGAGCAAGCTGGCCTCCGTCCACCTGGGGCCGAAGGTCGCCGCGGACCAGCTCGTCGGCTCCTTCGCGAACACCCCCGAACTCACGCGTATCCAGGTCGACGCTGGCAACCCCAACTACGAGAGTCTCGACGGTGTGCTGTATACGCGCGATCACACGCACCTGATCGCCTACCCGGCGGCCAAGAACGCGGGAGGGGCCTACACGGTCGCGAGTGGGACGACGGACATCGACGACCTCGCCTTTCTGGGCGCACAGGTCGAATCTGTGACGTTCCCCGACGCCCTGCGTCGCGTCGGTGACCAGTCTTTCGAGGGAGTAGCCCTCACAACCCTCACGCTTCCCGACGGCTTCGAGACCATGGGGGCCTCGGCGTTCTGGCAGATGCCCGCGCTCGTCTCCGTCGACCTGGGTGGGGCCACGGGCGTGTCCACCAATGCTTTCCGCTACGATGCCGCGCTCAGCGAGGTCACCTTCCGGCCCGACCTGGGTCGTCTGACCTCCATCGGTGAGGGTGCATTCGTCGGTATTTCAACGCCGACAGTCACTATACCGGACACCGTGTCAACCATCGCCGAGGAGGCCTTCTCGAAGAACCCAGCCCTGACCTCGTTCCATGTCGGTGCATCCCTGAACTCCCTCGGAGACTACGCCTTGGGAGAGAACGATAACCTCGCCACCCTCAGCGTCAGCCCCGCCAACGCCTCGTTCGTTGTCGATGACGGCGCGCTCTACCACAACGACTTGTCCGTGCGGACCCTGGTCCGCTATGCGCCCGCGAGTTCCGCCAGCGAGGCGACCGTGGCCGCGGGGACGACGGCGGTCGGGGCCGGAGCCTTCGAGAATGCCACGTCGCTGCGGCGCGTCATCCTGCCCGAGGGGCTGACCGCCATCGGCGACGAGGCCTTCGACGGCTGTGCGAACCTCGTCGATATGGTGATCCCGGCTTCCGTCGAGGTCGCCCGAGGGCTGACAGGCACCGGCCTGGACACCATCGAACTGGGGGCACAGGTGCGCGACCTGTCGCTGACTCCGCGAGGCGCCCGCAGCGTCCCTCACCTCATCGTGCGCGGAGGCATCGACGGCACCTTCTACAGTGAAGGAACATCGGAGGGCGGACGTCCCGAGAGCGCCTTCTTCGGAGAAGGGATGACCAGCTTCACCTTCTGGGGCGAGATGCCGCGCGTCCTGGTGCTTCCCGCTACCGCCACGAAGGTCGCCCTCGCCGAGGGAATGGCCCCTGAACTCAAAGCGGACACCAGCATCTACGTGGCCTCCACCGAGGGCACCTCCGCGTGGACTATCGCGACGGCCGCGATGGAGAGCGCGGGCTACGACGCCTCGCGCTTGTCGGTGTACGAGGCCCCGACGCTGGGCGTGTCTGGCACCGGCATCGCCGAGGCCGGGGCTGGGTACGCGCTCACGGTGTCCCCGGGGGTGCCCGCGACGGTGGAGATAACCGCAGGCGGCGGCGTGGTGACGGGGCGCGAAGCCCGCGTCGTGCGGGTCGGAGCGAACACAACCGAGACGCTCCTGCAGGACTGGACTGCCATGACGGACACGGCGGAAGGGGAAGCATCGACGCTCACCTACACGTTCACGCCGTCTCTGACTGACAGTGAGCTGCGCGTCGACGTCCGCGACGCATCAGGTATTCAACAGTCGGCCACAGTGAGTGTGACCGTGAACCGTGTCCTGCCCCCGCTGCCCCTGCCCGATCCGAACGACGATCCTGCTCCTGCGCCGGTGGAGGACCCGGATCACGCCGGTGCCAAGCCCTCGCCGGTCACCGACGATGATCCCAAGCCCGCTCCCGCGCCGAGCCAGGCGCCGGGTCCAGCCCCGAGCCAGCCGCCCGCTCCCACGCCGAGTCAGGCACCGGGTCCCGCCCCGAGTCAGGCGTCGATACCCCAACAGCAGACGGGGGAGTGGGTCTGGGGTGCTCGTGGCTGGTGGTATCGCTACGCCGACGGTTCCTATCCGGTCGGTACAGCTGTGACTATCGGTGGTCGGGTTTACCGCTTCGATGCAGCCGGCTATATGCGCGTCGGCTGGGTTCGTGACAATGGTGCCTGGTACTACCACCTGCGTTCGGGCGCACAGGCCAGTGGGTGGGTCGTCGATGGTGGCTCGTGGTACTACTTGACGCCCGGCAGCGGAGCGATGTCCATCGGGTGGGTGAGCGACGGATGGGCCTGGTATCGGTTTGCCGACTCAGGTCAGTGGGTCGAGTAGTCGAGTGACCTAGCGCGAGGGCGTGGTCGACCGAGTGGTTGGCTGCGCCCTCGCGTTACTTTCATCCCATGTTCTTCAGTGTGTCACGTGTATCGAGCGGTGTTTTCTCGTGGGCTTAGTTGTGCGTATGTGCATTCTGAACAGCTGGGTGAAAAAGCCTATAACCTAACATGTCACATGTTTGACATATGCTGAGAAAATATGACAAAAAGAGCGTCTATCAAGGGGGCAACATACTAGGCTTGAGCACGGATTACGCCACATAGCAGTGGGCGTTCCCCTCCACTAGTTCTCAACCAAGCGAGGTGTACATGTCCCATCGAACATTTTCAGCGGTCGCGCTGGCAACGACCGGCGTCCTGGCCCTGACCGCGCTGAGCGTGCCTGCGGCCACCGCCGCGGGCACCGGTGTGACCGGAGCTCTCCAGCCCGCAACAGTTGAAGCACCCAGTATCGGTGTGCCGACGACGAGGCTGGACGTGTGGCCGACTGCTACCGACCTGGCACTGGGCCAGAACGTCATCTTCGACGCCTCCTACGATTCAGGAAACTTCGACCCCGGCATCATCGTCTGGAAGTCTTCGGATGAGTCGGTTCTTACCGTCGACCAGGAAGGACACGTCAGCGCGGTCGGTGTCGGTGAGGCGACGATCACCGTGACCGACAAGGATGATTCGAGCCTGACCTCCACGTCCACGGTTCAGGTCCGTGAGGTCCCCGAGGACGTGGGTATGGAGCTGTCCGTCCCCGAGGTGTCGGCCATCTTCAACCGGCAGGTCTACCTGCACGCGCTCCTCGCCCCCTCCCTCCAGGGAAGCGCAGTCACCTGGAGCATGGACCCCTCCACTCTTGGACAGTTCTATAGCCGTGACGATGCATCGTCGATCGACTTTCAGGGTGCTGAGCAGGCGGGAACCGGCACGCTGAGCGCGACCGTCACGAGCGAGGCAGGGGTGACTAAGACGGTGACTGTGCCCGTGACGGTCCAGCCCGATCCTCGCGGCGACTTCATCACGGACGATGACGGTGTCCTCGTCCAGTACCAGGGAAAGAGTCAGGACGTTGAAATCCCCGAGGGTGTCACGGGCATCTCTTCCGGTGCTTTCCCGTCCCAGCTGACCAAGGTGTGGGTGCCCGCCAGTGTGCGCACCATCGACTATGAAGCCTTCAAAGGCACCAACCTGCAGGAAATTACCTTCCAGGATGACTCGGCCCACCCCTCCCAGCTCACAGCGATCTACGACGAAGCGTTCTCCAACACCCCTATCGAGACGCTGACGTTGCCTCGCTCTGTGCAGACGGTCGTCGGTGCCTTCAAGGGCATGGCGGGCCTGAAGACGCTCCACCTGGGACCCAATATCGGCCCGGGTCTCCTAGTCGGGGACTTCCAGTACACGCCGAGTCTGACGACCATCGACGTGGATCCGGACAACGCGAACTACACCAGTGACGACGGCGTTTTGTACACGAAGGACCACTCGAGCCTCATCGCGTACCCGACGGCCAAGAACCCTGGAGGGAGCTACGCCGTCCTTGAGGGGACGACCACCATCGAACAATCCGCTTTCGAGAACGCACAGGTTGCTACCGTGACGATGCCTTCTACGTTGCGGACGATCGGCTCGCAGGCATTTACGCATTCACACCTGACCTCGCTGACATTGCCCGACGGCTTCGAGAGCGCGGGGTATTGGGCATTCGCGTACGCGGAGAAGCTGACGAGCGTCGATATTGGAGGTGCCACGTCCCTGCCCGACGGTGCCTTCATATACGCTCGCAGCCTGGCCAGTGTGAACCTGCGACCGGACCTCGGCAGGCTCACGATGCTCGACGGGAGTGCCCTGATGGGGACCGCCCTGACCTCTCTGACCCTGCCCGATAGTGTCACGTCCATCGGGCAGTGGTCTCTTGCGAGCAACACCTCCCTCACACAGCTGTACCTGGGAGCGGGCCTGTCATCCATTGGCTCCGGTGCTCTCAGCGGTGACACCGCCTTGGCAACCGTGACCGTGAACCCAGCCAATGCCTCGTTCTCTGAGGTAGACGGCGTCCTCTACACCAAGGACGGGGCCAGCCTGATCCTTTACCCGGCGTCCCGAGCTGGCAACGAGTACGAGGTGCCCGCCGGGACCACTGCGATTGGGTACCAAGCGTTCGACAGGGCCAGATCGCTTACCCGGGTCATCCTGCCCGAGGGGCTGACGACCATCGACTACTCGGCCTTCGAGGGGTGCACCAACCTGGTAGACATGACCTTCCCCGAGTCGCTTGAAGTCGTTCGCGGCATCCAGAACACCGGCCTAGACACCGTCATCCTCGGATCGAAGGTGCGTGAACTCTTCATGCCCACGCGCGAGAACCTGGCACCTCGCCACCTCATTGTGCGCGGCGGCGTGAATGGCAAATACTACACCGACGGAGAACCCTCCAACGGCCGCATCGAGAGCGCTTTCTTCGGCGAAGGTATGACGAAGGTGGACGTGCGCAGCAAGGGTCCCAAGGTCATCGTCCTGCCCTCGACCATCACCTCCTTCCAACTCGACCCCTTCTCCTCGCCTGGCTACAAGACCGACGCGCAGGTCTACGTGGCAGCAGCCGAAGGATCGCCCGCATGGGAGGTCGCAAAGGCCGAACTCGTCAAGGAAGGCATCGACCTGTCCCACCTGCACGTCTACACTCCCGCCCAGCTCACGCTGAAGGGCCTCGACGCTACCAATGACGAGGCCGGGGGCGCGCTTGCGTGGAAGGACGCGTCGGTGAGTGTCACCGCCACCGTGAACGGTGGCGTGCCCGAGGGCCGAGAGCTGCGCGTCACCCAGGTCGGCGCGGACGGGACTGAGACCCTCGTCCAGGACTGGACGGCAATGAACGCGGGTGACGGGGATGCCTCGACCCTAGCATTCTCGTGGACGCCCACCGAGGGCGCGCCGTCCTTGCGCGTTCAGACGCGCGACATCACGCACGTGAGCGCCGAGCAGACGACGGAAGCTCAACTCTCGCCCGCGCGCGTGACGGGAGAATGGAGCCGCACGCTCTTCGGCTGGCGCTACGTCTATCCGAACGGCACGTATGTCAAGAGCCAAACCATCATGATCGACGGCAAGATCTACCGATTCGGCTCGGATGGCTTCATGCGCACGGGGTGGATCTACGACGAGGGCGCATGGCGCTACCACGACTCCTCCGGTGCCATGCAGACCGGCTGGGTGAATGTCGAGGGCGGTTGGTACTACCTGACGCCGGGAAGCGGCGCGATGGCCAAGGGCTGGCTCAAGGACGGTGGAACCTGGTACCACCTGAGCGTCAACACCGGACGCATGACCACAGGCTGGCTGCGCGGTGACGACGGGTGGTACTACCTGCGCCCCAGCGGTGCGATGGCCACCGGCTGGATCCAGATCGGGTGGACCTGGTACCAGTTCTCCGACAGTGGCAAGTGGATTCACTAGGATCCGGCGCATAATCCCAGCGTTTTCACAGGACGCTCCGGCTGTCTCCACAGACTCGGCACCTACAGTAGGTGTCATCGCATGGGAATACGGCACGGACCACACGGGTCCGGGATATGCCGACGAGCTACGTTTGAGGAGTCATCTGGGAGAACTCGCACTGTGTTGATGGGATACGCCGAGGGGTCGACCGAAAGGTCGGCCCCTCGGCGTATCTGCGCGCGCTCGAGAGGCGCTTGGTGTGGGAGGACGACAGGATCGTGACAAGCCGCGTCTCGGTTGCCGACAACGCATACTGCGCACGTGGAAAAGCTCCCCATAATTGTGGAGGCGCTCTTAGTGCCAAGCTTGTCAAACACAGTCGTTAATGAAGTGAGACTCAGATGACCCACCGCAGAACGTCGGCACTCGCCCTGGTGGTCGCCGGCGCCCTTGGCGTGACAACACTCGCCGTTCCGGCTGCGTTCGCAGCTGACGGGGGAGCGCATCCCCGCTCCGGCCCCACCCCTCCCAGCTCGGGGCAGCCCGCGAACCCCGCCCCAGCCTCGTCGAGTGACGAGCCAACCACGATCATCATCCAGCTCGAGGCCGGGGCTGAACGCGCGCAGACCCGGGAGCGGATCGCCGCCTCCGTCGCCGAAGCTGTCCCCTCCGCGAGCGTCACGACGTTGCGTGAGTACACCCACGCGCTCCAGGGCTTCGCGATCAAGGCACCCGCGGCCGCGCTCGCCGCTATCCAACGCACGGAGGGCGTCAAGACCGCCGCCGTTGCGCGCAGCGTCACGCCCATGGCCGAGAACGATGCTGCCCCCGCAGGTGCGCCCGTCCTGAAGAACGCGTCCGCGCTCGAAATGACCCGCGCCAACCAGGCCGCCCAAAAAGGCGACCACCAGGTCATCGAAGTCATCGACTCCGGCCTCGACACGAGCCACCCCGCCTTCTCCGGTGCCCTCGATGCCGCCTCCCTGCGCATGACGCGGGCGGACGTCGCCGCACTCGCGCCGAGCCTGCCCCACGCCACAGGGGGCACGTGGGTCAGCGACAAAATCCCCTTCGCCTACGACTACGCCGACAACGATGCCGACGTCGTCCCCGCTTCCGAAAAAGACCTGAACCACGGCACGCACGTCACCGCCATCGCAGCCGCTAACGGCGGCGAGGTACGCGGCAGCGCCCCGAACGCGCAGATCATTGTCGCCAAGGTCATCCAGGATGCCGACGGCGTCATGTCCGATGCCGCCATGCTCGCCGCCCTCGACGATGCCCTGGTCATCAAGCCCGACGTCATCAACATCTCGCTGGGCGACGACTCCGGCATGAGCAGCGAGGCCGGGACCATCTTCGCCGACGTCTATAAGGCGCTCGTGGACGCGGGCATCACCGTCAACGCCGCGTCCGGCAACGCCTTCTCCACCGCGTACGGCAACAACTCCGGGCAGAACAAGCCCTTTGCCTCCGACCCCGACACGGGCACTCTTGGCGAGCCGGCCTCCTATCGATCCACCCTGGCGGTCGCCTCGGTCGACGCGCAGGACACCTCGCCCTACGTCCTGCTCGGCGACCGTAAGATCCCCTACGGGATCGCCATCGACGGCAAGGGCGACCCGGTGCCCAGCCTGCGCGACATCCCCGAAAAGACCTACCGGATCGTGTATGAGCACTCCGGAGGCAGTGATGAGGTGCAACGCTACTGGAGCACAAACCGCTACGACCTGTCGGACGCCATCGTCCTCGAGGACAAGGGTGGCATGGATACCCGTCTCGACATCCCGATGACCGACGACCTCAAGGCCAGCTACCTGACGCAGGCCACTCCGCCGCCCGCCGCCCTCATCATCGCCGACACCGATGACGCGGGCGCGCCGTACCAGGCCATTCTGGAGTCCACCCGCGAGATGCCGACGGTGACCATCACGAAGAAGGACAGCGACGCGATCCATGACTCGATACGCGACGCCGGGGGAGAAGACGTCTACCTGACTGTCACCCACTCCGGCATCGTCCTGTCCTCGAGCAACCCGACCGCCTCCGAATTCTCCGCGTGGGGCGTCACCCCCGACCTGCGCCTCAAGCCCGAGGTCGCGGCCCCCGGCGGCAACATCACCTCGGCGATCTTGAACGGCGAGTACGCGAGTTTGTCGGGCACCTCCATGGCCTCCCCGCACGTCGCGGGCATCAGCGCCCTCGTGCGCGAGCGCATCGCCTCCGACCCGCTCTTGAGCGGCATGGACGCTGCGCAGAAGAATGCGGTCGTCACGAACTTCCTCATGGGGACCGCCCACCCGCTCATCGACGTTGAGCTGGGTGACGGCACCTTCTACTCCCCGCGCAAGGTCGGCGCAGGACAGGTTGACGCGGTCGCCGCCACGACCTCGTCCGTGTACCCGACCGTGATCGGGGCCTCCGACCCCTCGCGACCCAAGGCCGACCTGGGCGACGGCACGAAGGGCTGGACCTTCCAGGTGCAGCTGACGAACCTCGCGCCCGAGGCGCGCACCTACACACTCGGTGGGCAGGCCTTGTCCGAGGTCATCGAAGAAGGCGTGTTCCTGGAACACTCGCAGAACTGGGCGGGGCAGGGTATTTCCCTGACCTTCTCCTCCGACTCCGTGACCGTTCCCGCGTCCTCCAGCGCCACCGTCACCGTCACCGTGACCCCCGAAGCCGAGTTCGCCTCGTACGCCGCCGAAAAAGCCCCCAAGGGGACCTTCATCGACGGCGCTGTCACCTTCACGAGCACCGACGGGGCACCCGACCTGACCGTTCCCTACGTAGGCTTCTACGGCGCGTGGGGCGCGCCCGCGATCTTTGACGAGAAGTGGTCCGACGAGGACACACATCCCGCGCACGTCTACCGCTCCGCGCTGATGGACACCGAGACCGAAATCCCGCTGGGTGGCCTGAACCCGCTGGCCGATAAGCAGGACTACAATGCGGTCGTCACGGTCGATCCGACCCGGCTCATCGCCTCGCGGTCGCAGGCCCCCGGAGCCCCCAACACCATCGCCCCACGCACGGGCATGCTGCGCGCCGTCCCACAGATGAACGCCACCTACACGAACGAGGCCGGGGACACCGTCCGCTCGTACACGCTGAGCCGGGTGCGCAAGTCCCTCTACGACCTGGAAACCGGGTACACGAAGCCGGGCGAGTTCACCGGCGACGATCCCATCTTCGACGGGCTGGACGAGGCCGGGAAGGAACTGCCGGACGGACGCTACAGGCTAACCCTCGAGGCAGCCACGGATGGACCTTCGTCCACCACTCAGCAGATGAGCTACGACTTCACCCTCGACACCCGAGCGCCCGTCATCTCTTCTGCGGCGGTCGCGGGCGAGGGCGAGGCACGCGCACTCTCCTTCGACGTTGCCGACTCCTCGCCGCTGGCCGGCGTCGAGCTGCGTGCCGATGCGGAGGGCACCTGGTACTACCGCCAGCTCCTCGAAGGCGACGGTGAGGTTCAGGCCGACGGAACGCACCGCTACCACGTCGAGGTTCCGGTCACGGACCTGAATCGCGCGTGGGCCAGAAAGGTAACGAAGCCGAGGCCCCCGTGTCCTCATACCTGGTCGCGTGGGACTGGGGACTGAACCCGGCCCAGCAGGCCGTGCACCTGGATGGCTCGGCGGCACCGGATCCTGCTCCGAATCCGGACCCGGCACCCAACCCGGACCCTGCTCCGAATCCGGATCCGGCTCCCGCGGAGGGCGAGTGGATGAGTGACGCGCGTGGTTGGTGGTATCGCCAGGCCGATGGGTCCTTTCCGAAGGACTCCACGCTTGTGATTGGCGGATCCGTCTATCGCTTCGACGAGTTCGGTTACATGCGCACCGGTTGGGTCAAGGATCAGGGATCGTGGTTCTATCACCAGGCATCGGGCGCCCAGGCTGTGGGCTGGGTGAAGCAAGGTATGTCGTGGTTCTACCTCGATGAGACCACCGGAGCAATGGCCACCGGCTGGCTGCACCTCGGCTCATCGTGGTTCTACATGAGCCCCGAAGGTGTCATGACAACCGGTTGGGTCAAGGATGGCTCGTCGTGGTTTTTCTTGGATCCGGGTAGTGGTGCGATGGCCACGGGTTGGATGATGATCCGCGGCACCTGGTACTACCTGAACCCGGCCGATGGTGCGATGG
>ERZ773254.1356-NODE-1356-length-11125-cov-28.241915_pt1 | contig 11125 bp, 5 predicted proteins | sample MGYA00580516_ERZ773254 | MGnify/ENA primary metagenome ERZ773254 (study PRJEB29015, sample SAMEA2738158) | human oral metagenome | biome: human oral; feature: human-associated habitat; material: saliva | place: China | collected 2192 ...
CGGACGGCATCGGCCTGGACGAGGCCGGGGTTGAGCTGACCGATCGCGGTTTCGTCGCGGTCGATGAGCACCTGCGCACCTCAGCGGAGGGCGTGTGGGCTGCCGGGGACTGCGCGGGCACCCCCATGTTCACGCATGCGTCCTGGTCGGACTTCCGCATCATTCGCGCGCAGCTGACCGGCGCATCACTGGACGATCCGACGACCACCACGAAGGGTCGTACGATCCCCTACGCTGTGTTCGCCACCCCCGAGCTGGCGCGTATCGGCCTGTCCGAGAGCGAGGCCCGCGAGGCTGGCCTGGACGTCCTGGTCGCGAAGATTCCTACGGCCGCGATCCCGCGCGCTAAAACGCTGCGCTACGCGGGCGAGGGCTTCTGGAAGGGAGTCGTTGACGCGAAGACGCATCAGATTCTGGGTGCGACGCTTATCGGCCCGAACGTCTCCGAGGTCATCACAGCCGTGCAGGTCGCGATGGCCGGAGGCCTGACCTATGAGCAGCTGCGCTTCCTGCCCGTCGCGCACCCGACCATGGGTGAGGGCCTGCAGGTTCTCTTCGATTCGCTGAGTTGAGCAACCATCGCACCCCGGGGGGCACCGTGGGGGCGCGCCCGGATCTCTCCCGGGACCTGTGAGAGACGACGGGGCGGGTCCGAACAATGCGTTCGGACCCGCCCGCTTTATCAAGCTCTCAGTCGAGCGCGAGGACGCGTAACCGGGGAGGGGGCCACGGCCTCGTTAATCGAGGCTCAGGGGCGCAACGCACCCGAGGAGCCGAAGGTGTACCACGTGCCGTCGATCTGGACGCGACCGGTCACCATCTGACCGGACTCGTTCAGGTAGTACCAGGTGCGACCGTCCTTGACCCAGCCGGTCGCCATCGCGCCGGAATCCTGCAGGTAGTACCAGAAGCCGCCGATCTTGGTCCAGCCCGACGCCATCTTGCCGGAGTCCGTCAGGTAGAACCAGGAGCCATTCACCTGGGTCCAGCCGGTCACCATCTGACCGGAGTCATTGAGGAAGTACCAGGCGCCACGGTCGTTGACCCACCCGGTGGCGGCGCGACCGGAGGCACTCATCCAGTGCCAGGCGTCGTTGTAGAAGGCCCAGCCGGTGACCATGAGGCCGTTGGCATCGAAGTAGTAGGTGTCCTCGCCGATGACAAGGGGGCCGTTCTTCGCGCAAGTACTATCCGCGTAGCAGTACTTCCAGCCGGCAGCGTCGTTAACCCAGGCGCCGCCTTCGTGGACTGACTCGTCGACGTGGAAGTGGACGGAGTCAGTCACGTCGTCATCCGCGCGCGGATCCATGTTGCGACCTTCGGCGCTGACGGTGACGGAGGAGAGTGGATTCTCTCCGATCAGCGAGGCCGTGTCGTAGGGGCCGGCGAGCAGAACAACCTGGTTGCCAGTGAAGTCACCGGTGCCTTCGACCGTGACGGGATCCTTGTCCATGACTTGCAGGGTGGCCTTAGTGACGGGGCCAGTGACGGTGGCGCGCACCCAGATGGTACCGCCGACGTGCGCGTCAGCCAGGGGACGCCAGTCGGTGCCGCCGTCGAAGGAGTACTCGACGCTGCCGAGGATCGGCTGGGGCTGATCCTGTAGGACTGCAGCCAGAGCGTTGACCAGGCCGGCGCCGCGGTATTCCTTGCCGTCCGTGGGTTCGGCGAGGCGGTTGAAGGTGTAGCCAGCCTGCTTCTTCATCAGGGCGCTCACCTCGTCGACCGTGTAGTCGGGATGGATCTCCTTGATCAGCGCGGCGACGCCCGCGGCGTGCGGGGATGCCATGGACGTGCCCGACAGGTAACCGAAGGGCGGCTCCTTCTCCCAGGTCGGCAGGTCAGACCAGATGCGCTGGCCGGGGGCCGCCACGTCGACCGAGTTCTTGCCGTAGTTGGAGAAGCCGGCGCGCTCGAGTGTGGCGGTGGCCGGGTCGGTACCGGTGGGCAGCTTGAGGGCGGAGACGGACAGGACGGAATCGTTCAGCATGGCGGGCACGTCGATGCCGCCCGCGACGTTACGCTCGACGGCCGCGCCGTCAACGTCGTTGGGGGATTCGTTGTCGGTCGTCGGGTTGTCGTGGTCGTCGTTCGAGTTGCCTTCGGCGGCGAAGTTAACGACGCCGTGTTCCTTCGAGTAGCGCACCGCGCGCGAGGCTGCTTCGAGGCCCGCGGCCTGGGAGGCTTCGTTGGGCATCCAGAAGGCGTAGGGGTCCATGTAGTAGCTGGAGTTGGACACGTCGACGTCGTGTTCGGCCGCCCAGTCGAAGGCGCAGGCGACGTACTCGGGGTAGAAGGATCCGGCCTTGTTGGAGGTCTTGATGGCGATGAGGGTCGCGTCGGGGGCGACGCCGTCGACGCCGTAGGCGTTGTGGGAGGCGGCGATGGTGCCGGCGACGTGCGTGCCGTGGTAGTGGTCATCCTTCCAGGCGGCGGGGTCCTGGTTGGGGATGCCGTTGACCTGGCAGCCGACGGAGCGGGAGGCGTCGATGCGGTCTTTCAGGTCCTGGTGGTCGGGGTCGATGCCGGTGTCCATGACTGCGACTGTGACCTTTTCGCGGGGCACGTCAACCTGCTGGGCGTCGACCGCGCCGATGGCGGCCAGGCCCCAGGCGTTGGCGTCGCCCTCGTCGGGGGTGAAGTCGTTGAGCTGGGAGTCGGCGGACAGGCCGGTGTCGTGGACGGCAGCTGCTTCGTTGACGGCCGCTTCTTCGGATTCGGTCTTCGTGGGCTGCTCGGTGCGCACCTCGTCACCGGTGACGGTCTTAAAGCGGGTGGGGCCGATGGAGTCGTAGGAGATGCCGCCGGCCACGAGGCTCTTGCCGAGGTCGGGCGCGTATGCGGCTTTCACGGATTGGACGAAGAAGGAGTTGAATTCGGGGTATTGGGCTAGGACCACGCCATTTTCCGAGGCCTTGGATACTGCCGCGTTGAAGTCGTAGCGCGAGGCGGTGGCGGGCAGGTTGACCGCGTAGTTCATGACCTCGTCCTGGGCGCGCGCCTCGGAGGTGATTCCTGCGACGCCTTCCGCGTGAGTGGGGGCCCCGAACGCGGTGAGGGTGAGGCCGACTGTGAGGGCGGCCCCTCCCGCGATGAGGGCCTTCCATGAGCGTTGATGCATCAGAGTTCCTCGTTTCTGTGCTGCTGTGCTAACGGAGACGCGGCCCCTGGTCAGTCCAGACAGCGCGTCATTCAACAATGATTCCAAGGTTGCTAACAAACCTCATAGAGGGTTTCACATTTTAAGAAGTCTTGACCTTCTCAGGATTGGGCGGGAATGTCCGACTGTCGGAAGCCGACCAGATGTGAGCAAGCCCCGAATTCACAGGCGCGACCGGCGCACCTCATGAGGGGCGATCAAGCCTTGACACTCAACTACCGATCTTGCAATTCGTGCCGACATTCAGACCCAGGCATCGCACAATTGGCTTGACACTTTGGCGCATTCTGAAATATCTCATCATGCTTACACTGCACTCTCCGCCGTTTTACTTGTTTCTACCGGTGTCATTACACATGGACATTCATCTTGACAGTTCCACTGTGACCCATCATCAGACATGTGATACGGTCAGAGACGGCAGTCACACCCGAGTGATGGGAGGCACCGATGCCAGCATCCGTTTACGTGAGCTTTGACGCGCCCGAGGGGGTGCCAGCCACGCCGAGGCGACTGCATGCTGCCCTGTCGGCGGTGCTGGACCTACCGCCGGGGGTCAGCCCAGCGAGGGCGGCGCGGTTTCCGACGCTGGCGCATCGACCACCGCATGGGGCGGGTGGTGTGAAGCCGTATTCGCTCGGAGAGTTGAGTCGTTCGGAGTCCAGGTTCGGGGTCGAGGTACGCTTCTTGGACGATCGCCTGGTCGACACGCTTGACGCGTGGCTGGCGTGGGGTGGCGTCATGCGGCTCGGTGCGGGAACCGAGGATGACGCGGTGCTGGTTGCGACTGAGGGTCAGATCGTTAACCAGGCGTCGTGGGAGGAGTTGGCCGAGCGCGATCAGGACACTACGTGGGAGATACGCCTGGTGACTCCGACGACGTTTTCGTCGAAGGGGAATCATGTGCCGAGCTTGTCTCCTGCGACGATTGCGACGAGTTTGCAGCAGCGCTGGTGGGCGTGGAATCGGAGGCTCGCTCCTCCACGCATCGACCGGGATGCTATGGCGAGGGTGCTGGCGACGCAGGATTTCACGCGCGCGTCCATGGTGTCGCTGGCGATGCCGCGCAACGCGGGCCAGGGCCGCTTGAGTTCACGCCGGATCCCGGCCCACGAGGGCCACCTGCGCATCAGCGGCGTCGAGGGGGCCGAAGCGACCCGCGTCTTCTCGCGCCTGATGGCCCTGTCCGCATACACGAACGTCGGCTCACACACGAGCTTCGGCATGGGCGTCATAGACGCTGTGGCCGCGTAGTTTTAAGGAGCAATAATGAGACAATCAAAATGTTCACGCCTAATTGCAGTCGCATTATCCATTATAGCACTAATTGTCGTGGGCGCAATTGCAGTTACAATGTACAAGTGCCAGCTATTCAACGAGGGCACCGCAGTTTATGAGACTTTCATTTTCACAACGATTGCAGCAATTGCAGGGGGCGTCGCCACATTCTGGGCAGGAATTGCGATAGCCAAACCATTTCTCGACACATACCTCGAACGCACAGGAAACGGGTTAGCAAAACGCAAGATTTATTTCAGAGGATCGGAGCCTCTCATCCAAGAACTCAGAGAGAACCTGCAAATTTCAAACCTCATCGAACCAAAGAACTATTCCAGAACAAATGTTTCACTAGAAAACGCAGACATTGCAATCCTCTGCATTTACTGGGAGGCTCCACAAGATAATGATCCAAAAAAGAAAGAAAAAACGGAGCAATGGAAGAGAAACGCAGATAAGGCCGTATCAGACTTCATTGAGGAAATCAACAAGAATACGCAAAGCAAAGACCACAAGGGGCTTATCGTCTACACCAACGGCTGGTTCGACGATTCAACAAAACGGATAATTAACAACCGTCCTTTCTCAGTCCTAGTCAATTTCAGCGGTCGAATCGTGAGTGACATTCATTCACTCCTGACGACACTTCCCCCGCGCAACGGAGAGTAGGGAGGAACCGACCATGACAAGTTACCTCGTCATGCTGCAGACGAACAGCAATCAGCCCTTCATCTTCTCGTCTCCTCGCCTGCGCGAGCAGATCGGCGCATCCTTCGAGATCACCCTGCTGTCCCACTGGGTGAAGGAGGAAGCTGAAAAGCTCCTTAAGCCAAAGCCTCTTCCAGCCTCTTTCTGGGTCTCCGACTCGTCCGGCAAGGTGATCGTCCGATTCACGGAGAAGGAGGGTGAGCCGGGCGCCCTCGCGAAACAACTCATCACGCAGGTGACGCGGCGCGCGCTGACTGATGCCCCGGGCCTCGACGTCACGGGTGTCTTCATCGAGGCGACATTCGACATAGTAGATGCGCGAGACCTAAACAAGCTTGATCGTGTCTTTTTGGACTACTCGCTGAACCGCCGCCCGGCGGCGGCGCGCTTCCCACAGTTCCCGTTCCTGGAGAGAGCCGACGAATCGGCGCTTCCAGCTGTGACACCCTTAACAAAACCAGACACGAAAAGGATCTACAAGACTGCGCGTGCAGTCGGAGTTAAGGAGTCATACGAGGGGCGCGCAAAGCTCAAGGAACAGAAGAAGCAAGAAAACGCCGAGGGCTCGCAGTCTACAGTTCTCATTGATTTCAATTCGTTCCTGTACACAGCTACGAAGGAAGACGCAAAACCCGAGTACAAGCTATCTCTTCCAGCACGCTTCAAGCGCGCGTGGGCGTTGCCTGCGCGTTTCAAGCAGCTTGACGACGTCTCAGGTCAGTTGAAGACTTCTATGGCTGATCTCTATCGTGATCCGACCCGCTTGGAAGCGGCCTTTCAGGAGGCGGTAGTCGTCGAGCAGGAAATTGTCCTAGAAGGCGAGGCACCCGAGGACCCACAAACAATCCAGGAGACCACTCCCCCCGTTCTGTCTTCAGTTGGTGTGGTCCATGTTGACGGTAACGGGGTGGGCGCGATCATGCGCGATCTCGGCGAGGCATTCAAGGAGACAGACAACACGCTCGATAAGCTCGCCGAAGCGCCGTATCCGAGAGATTCCAACCCGTGCGGCAAGAAGCCTCCTCGTGTCTGCCCGAACAACAAGAAGCCGCCTCGGTTCCAGTGGTTCATTATGGAGGTGAACTACCGTCTCGACGGTGTCGTCAAAGCTGCTGTAGCTGCTGCATGGAAGGACGTCGAAGATTACGCACGTGGACGCCAGGCTCCTCCGGTTGTCCCGGTGCTTGTGGGAGGCGACGACCTCACCGTCTATGTCGAAGGAAAGTTCGCCATCCCCTTCGCCGAGGCCTACATCCGCCATTACGAGGAGCTCACGGGGAAGGACGAGCTTCTCAAGCAGCTCGCGGTCGTCGCGGGTGCGAAGAAACCCGGCCCACTCACGGCCTCGGCGGGCGTGGCCATCGTGGGCCGCAACTTCCCGTTCCACATTGCCTACGACCTGGCGGAAGGCCTGGTCTCGCGCGGGAAGAAGCTCGGCAAGTATCCGGGGACGGTCCCCTGTTCGACGATCAACTTCCACGTCCTGCGCGATGCGACGGTCCTCGACCCGGACGACACGCTGGACGAGTACAAGGGCCGCTCGCAGCGCCCCTTCCTGATCGGCCACTACGCGCCGGAGCGCATCGGGGACGCAACCACGACCTCGTCCGAGGAATCACCCGCCGCGAAGCCGCAGCCGTTGTCCTCCTGGGCGCGCATCCTTCAAGCGGTCGCTGCCTTCGACGGCAAGAAACCGGACGACCCCACGCAGACCACCGGCGATCCGTTCCCGCGCGCCCGCGCGAACCGCATTGTCAAGCTCCTCGCCGAATATGTCACGGTTCCCAAGGACGATAAGGCGCGATCCGAGTGTCTCGGCTACGTCCTGAAGGAAGACGAAACAGCGTTCGCGACGCAGGAGCAGATCGACAAGGACAAAGAAAAACCGAACGACGTCGAGCGGATAACGAAGCGCTGCAACCACCCCATCTGCACGATCCGCCTCGAGTGGACGGATGCGCAGGAGAACGCGCGGGGCACGAAGGCGCTCGTGAAGGCGTTGGGGGTGCTGCCCTCGAAGACGCGCCTCGACGATCCCGACAAGCACACTGAGGACTGCATCGAGCAGGTGCGCTGGCTCCTAGACCTCATCGACCTGTCCGAGAACTTGCCCGACGGCTACCTCACTTCCCGGATTAGCGGGGACGCCAACCGCGTCGGCTCCCAGGAAGCAACAGACGATTCCACCGCAGGAGGTGCCCAGTGACCACCGCTTCACCTACTACTTCTCCTACCGCGAGCGGCCACGTGACCATCGTGTTCACGTCCGACTGGGGCGTGTCCACGGGCGTCGGCCAGGCGGGTCGCACACACTCAACAATCGAGTGTTGCGGCGACGACCCGGTCGTGCGCGGCACGGTCATCACGGGAGTCCTGCGCGAACAAGCGATGCTGGCGGCGAAGGCCCTCGACGGGCAAAAGGACGGGAAATGGACCAGCTTTGCCCTGTGGCTCTTCGGCCAGGACCCCAACAGCGAGCCGGGCTCAACCCCCCACCCGCGTCACGTTCTCTTCTCGGACGCGACCCCGGCCTCGAAAATCCCAATCCACGACACGGTGTCCCTGTCCATCGACCCAAAGACGGGGACAGCGCGCGTCCAGTTCCTGCGCTTCACGGAGCGCGCGGCGGCCGGCGTCCTCACGGGCACGTTCACCCTCATCGACGAGGCCGGGGCTGAGATCTCCAATCAACGGACGATCGATGCGGCGCACTTCCTCCTGGGGGTCGCGGGCCTCATGGTCCGAGGCATCGGCTCGGGCCGCAGCGGAGGCGACGGCGAGTGCACGGTGGTGGTCAGCGACAAGGACTACGTAGAAATCGGTCGACAGAATGCGAAAGCCGCCGACGCACTTAAACGAATCCTGGCGAACCGAGATAACGACAGCCCCACATACTCGTCGGAAGACGTGGAGACCGTCGCAGATAGCTTGCGGAGCCTTACGCAGGACAGCTTGCGGAGCCTTACGCGGGAGAGCTTGCGGGAGATCCCAGACCCACCGGATCTTCCGGAGAGCAGCCCCCAAGACATCGCAATGCCTGACCTTCAACAGTCGGAGTCCGGCGACACGACCTGGTACGAAACGACCCTCGACATCGTTCTTGATACTCCGGTTGTCTCCTACGAGGTCCCCTTCTCGAACGAGGTCCGTTCGTTGGACTTCCTGCGCGGAACCGTGTTGGTCCCGTGGCTGCACGGCCTGCTGCGCAAGAAGTATCAGGACAAAACCCTCGTGCACTCCGCTATCGTCAGCGGCGACCTGCGTATCAGTGACGCGCTTCCGGTTTACAGGAAAAACCCCGGGCTGCCCGTTCCTTTTGTTCTGGAGAATGAGAAGGTCCGCGAGGACAAACCCAAGGACAAACAAGACGATGAAGAGCCCTGCACGCTCTTCAACAGGCATATTCCCATTGACGATCAGGAGCGCGGCGAGAACACGATCCCGACACGTGGCTGCTATGTATTCGTTGATTCGAGCGGTGCTTCCGTCAAGGAGTGGATCGGGAAGCCCTCGCTGATTGGTCGACAGTCGACGGCGATCAATTCGGAGACGGGCGCTGCGAAAGACGGACAGCTGTTTCTCGTGCGCGCCCTGCCCGCCGGGTTGAAACTGCGAGCTTCGATTGTTGTGTCGGAACGACTACTGGGTGAGCTTCGTGGCACCGATGCTTCAGCCGAAGACTCACCTCTGACGCTCGACCTCGGTATTGCTGAGCAGTCAGCCTTCCTCGGATCGCGCAAGCTCACAGGCACATTCGGGCGTGCCCGCTGCACTGTGGGCAGCACCTTCACCAAGGTGGGAAGTACCCCGCCCCCCGTAGAAGGTCCTGTCACCGATGAGGGAACACAGGCCTCGTCCTCTGAATCCACCGAGGTCGTATCTCTGTGGTTCACGTCCGACGTGCTCGCACGGTCAAGTGCTCTGGGACCGGGCGGGAGCGTTGAGGATCTGGAGCTTGCTTTTAGACGGGCCAACGTTCCGGTCACGGTCGTTCAGGAGAGCCCCGATCAGGACTCGGGCGACAAGAATCGTAAACGGGTTCTGACTGCGATCCGGCACCGGCGCGTGGACTCGTGGTCGCCGAGGGATAACGCACCTCGCGCCACACGGCTGGCGATCCAAGCGGGTTCAGTAGTCCAAGTGGGTCTCTCCCCGCACGATCTCGGGTCGCTCAAGGCACTCGGGCATATCGGCGTCGGTGAGCTGACGCCCCAGGGGTACGGACGCTTCCTCGTGGACTCCCCCATCCTGGCGAAAGCGACGCTCCCCTTGTTCAAGACCAGGAGTAAGAGCTTTACAGCATCAACGGAGGCTGCCTCATGACCATTTACCGCTATGACATGACGATTCCCGTGCGCGTCGTCTCCGCGCTGCACTCCGGCGGCGTCGACGAAGTACCTGAGCGCCCCATAACCGACGAGGACGGCCGGACTGTGCAGCCGAACGCTTTCGTGCGCAATGGGCTGGGCGAGGCGATCCTACCGGGTCGCTCCATCAAGGGAGCCATTCGTGCCGCGTTCGAAGAACACATGGATGAGCTTAGCTTCAGCGAAGAGGAACTCAAGAGCCTGTGGGGCGGTGAGATGCGTCGGGATGTCGGCACTAGCAAACCGGCCCGCGGCATCGGCACCGACAAATCCCTCCCACTGCGGGCCAGCGCCCTCACCTTCCACCACGCAGTGGTGTGGGACCGCAATCAAGGCGATCTCCCCCACCGCATGAGCACGGCCATTGACCGCGCCACAGGCGGGGCCGCAGACGGCGCACTTTTCGCGTACGAGTACCTGCCCGTGGATACGACTTTCGAGATCCGAATCAGTGCCGAAGCCCAGGACCCGGCCCCAGAACCCACAAAAAACGAGGATGCACAGTCCACAACACAGAGTGAGGCAACAAAGGAGACACCGCCTGCACCCCCTGCTCTCGTCAAGAAAGCCCTGCAAGCGGTCGTGGCACTCCTCCACGGCAAGTGCATCAGCCTCGGAGGCAGGACAGGGTCCGGTTGGGGTCGCGTCGAACCACTCAACGAGAATGCTAGGTATGACTGCAAGCTGGTAGTCGTCCCCGGTTCAAAGAGCGAAAAGGGGGATCCAACCAGCTCTCTTGCTCAAATACTCGACCAGCACTCGCCTGTATACATCGAGCCTGACCAGAACCTGGACCGTCAATCTGTATCAACCAACATCAAGATTGAGTGGCAGGCTCCGGCGGGATTATTCGTCGGAATGAACAAACCCGACGGCATCAAATCCTCGGAAGAAGACACGGTACCCGCAGCGCCACTGCGCAACTGGCACCTGGATGACAAGCATCGCGCCGATCACGGGGATGTTACTTATCCGAAAGTCGCACATGAGGACAAGGCCTCGCTGCTACTTCCGGGCACGTCGATCCGCGGGGCGTTGCGGTCCCACTGTTCTCACATCGCTCGCAGCATTGTCAGTGACGGCGAAGGTTGTGACGAACTCGGGATGCCGGGTGATGTACACAAGCAGCTCGCCGCAGATCCGATCCTCGTGCGCTACATGTTCGGGACAACCGAGTACCGGGGAGCGGTCCGCGTCCACGACTGCGAGGGGCGGATCCCAACACAAGAGGAAAAGGATAAGCCTCTTAAGCTCACACGCAACGCAATCGATCGAGTCACCGGAAGCGCTGCCCACGGGGCGTTGTATTCGGAGCTGCTGTATCCGCACGTCACATGGGATTCGATTCAGATCGACGTTGACCACGCCCAACTCTGCCGCAATATTCGCCAGGACCCTGGCGGTTTCGTGCTTCCAGATCCCTCATCATCAGACAAGGATTATGAGCTTCCAGGCTTCAAGATCCGCCTGCAAGCAGCTATCCTTCTCCTGACCATGGCCGTCACCGACCTCTGCGAGGGAGTCCTCCCTCTTGGCGGAGGGACAGGCGGGGGCCTTGGCTTCATCGAGGTCTCCCGAGTATCTTTCATCGGATTGCCAGACGCTACGTCAC
>ERZ773254.1360-NODE-1360-length-11105-cov-2.862624_pt1 | contig 11105 bp, 10 predicted proteins | sample MGYA00580516_ERZ773254 | MGnify/ENA primary metagenome ERZ773254 (study PRJEB29015, sample SAMEA2738158) | human oral metagenome | biome: human oral; feature: human-associated habitat; material: saliva | place: China | collected 2192 ...
TAGATTTGATTGTGTCGATATACTTGGACAGGGGTTCGACTCCCCTCGGCTCCATTATTTTATGTTTCATAGCATTTCATAACGTTTCAAAACGCTGTAAAATCAACATTTTAAATACCTTGCATTTCATCACATTTCCAATTTCACGGAACAAATACGGAACAAATAAAAAAGCCTATCCCAAATGAGATAGGCTTTTTCATTATTTATTTTCTTTTTGAGTGGTGATTAATCCATCCGGCTCAACTGTGAATTCCGGTGTTTCATCTAGTGTTCCATCTTTTTTCACATAGTACCATCCTTTAGCACCTTTAACAAACGCATTAGATTCCATGAATCCGTTGTTTGTGTTGAGATAATACCACTTATCATAGTATTTAACCCAGCCGGTAGCCATTGAACCATCTTTTTTGAAATAGAACCATTCATTGTTAATTTTCTTCCAACCGGTAGCCATTGAGCCACGATAATCCAACCAATACCATTTTCCATCACGTTTAATCCATTGGTTGATTAAGCAGTAGCCTTCACTATTAAAGAAGAACCATTCATCTTTTACTAACTGCCATTTATCAGTTGGATAGCTTCCGTCTTTATTTTGGTACCACCAACCTTTTGAATTTTTTTGCCACCCTTCTTTAAAATCCAATCCGTGTTCAACATCATATTTAAATTGTTCACGACTGATGCCCCACTTAGCTAAATATGGATATGGATCTACGTGGTCGCTTTCGTTATAAGGTTGATGATATGTGCAATAGTAATGTGTTTTAATTCCTTCTGTATCGCTTGAATCAAGTGTTTTTGGTAAACCTGCTTCATCCGCCAAATCACGTAACAATTGGATATATAATCTGTAATCTTCCATGAATTCTTCTTTGGTGCTATGACTTTCAATCAACTCAACCGCTGCATACGTTTCTGCGTTCCAACCGCCACCCACATCATAAGCCCCTTGATTAACGGGGCCAACTTGCATCACTCTACCATTTCCAACAACGTGTGAGAAAAATCCAGAAGTGACTTCTCTGCGTAAGTGATAGTCTGCTTCATTCTGTGCAGTAGAATTTGGATTTCCTGTAGAGTGAGCGTGAACCTGTCTATATGGTTCATATCCAATTTGTGGCAATCCCTCTCTATATCTACTTGTATCAATTTCCATTTATATATTCCTCCTTAAATTATGGTAAGCGTTCCGGCCACGGATCACTTGTTAGATATGAAATAGAGCTTACTCGTATATCTCCAATATCTCTATCTGTAGGCACTGGGTCTGTAAATTGAAAGCGTAACATGTTACCATCGCCTGCGCCCCCGATGTACCAAGTCCCATAAGGCGTTCCTTTGTCATTGTAGATTCCGCCAATTAGAGATGACTCAGAACGAAATCCAACAGGAACACCGCCTAAACCGAGAATAAATACATTTCTTTCACGGTCGGACGGTTGCAATTGATACCCAGGACCGCCACGACGCACAATACCGAACCAACCCCAAGAGAGACCGCCGAATTGATATGTTATGGTATCATTTTTTCTGCGTACTCTTAAATATGAGTTGCCTAGTTTTGAAACGATGTTCAGATTTCTCCAACCCGTATCCCCTGTAAGGACTTCCCAGCCTTGGTTATGGGTACCCGTTCTTTTAATCCATTTAAGAGCGCCATTTGTTACAGCAGTATCCACATAAGTCGTACCAACCGGAGCAACTACTTTCCCATTTGGCATCCCAGTCCCATGGATTTCATACTCATTGACTTGACCGCCTGTGTTTGATGTGGGTGTGGTTGGGAGTGTAATGCTTCCACCACCATCAGAAAGTGTAACAACGTTTCCAGTAATACTTAATTTCTGTGGAATTCCAACTCCATCAGCCCCTTTTGGACCAGTTAAACCAATAGGCCCTTGAGGTCCAGTAGGCCCTGTAAGCCCGATTGGTCCTTGCTCTCCTCGTTCTCCACGAGGTCCAATGTCACCTTTTGGTCCAGTCATTCCATCGTTTCCTTTTTCTCCTTTAGGACCAGTAACACCTTGTATACCTTGAGGTCCAGTAGCTCCATCCCGTCCTTTTTCACCGGGAATACCTTGCGGTCCGATAGGTCCCCTTTCTCCAGTAGCACCTTGAGGTCCCGGTTCTCCTTTGTCACCTTTTGGTCCGGGAGTTAATGAAATGTTTTTAAGTTCTGATTTAGTTGCAAATACACTAGTATCTATTTTAGGACTAGATTCTAGCGCTTGGATTCGTTTGATTATTTCTGAATCGTCATATTTCCCACCTTCTACATGAACATTATTTAACGCTTCTTGTAATTCTGCTTTAGTTACAATTTCAGTTATTGCAACAATTCGTTTACTATCCTTCTCTATTACTGGTAATTCTTTATGTTTATCAATTTCAGATACACGAACACCAAATGAGAATTTGAAAACATCGGCAGATTGTACTACTTTTTCAATGTAAACATATCCAGTTACTGTTTCATCAACAGTAATTAGGCTAGTATCAAACGGAACTTCCACTACATTTCCTTTTACATTCCCAATTACTTCTAAGAATCGGTTAGAACGTTGAAAATGAAATAACACAATTACTTTTTTAAAATCAGTCCTGTCCATTGTTAATTCGATTACTGCACTATTCGTATCATGAGAATAGAATTCATCTTGGATGATATTCATATTATTTCTAATCTTCGTAGTAAGACTGACATTCCTTTTGATTTTTTTCATATTTCCTCCAATGAAAAAGGCAGCCACAATGTAGCTGCCTAATAATTTTATTGATTGTTTGGACGTTCGTAAGTCATCGCACGAGTGCTATCACTTACTCCGCTAGTTGTTGGATCGTTAACGATACCCACAATTACAAATACTGCAAACAATGCATTGATAAATACTAATAATTTATCAATTGTTTCCCCTAGTTCAATTTTTACGTTGAATACTGCCAAAAACGTTTGTAACAATAGCGCTAATGCTGGCACTAAAGTTAACCAAAATGTTTTATTTAATAAACGTACTTTCCAGTTAATCATCATATTTTTCTACCTCTTTTTTAATTAGTTTTTTGATTTTATTTTCTTGGTTCCTTCTCATTTGGTTAATGTAAGGCTTCATTGCTTCCGGAAATGGTAGTCCAAGAGCTTCCCAGTTTTCCATTAATGAACCAATGTAGCTGATGATAAAAAATAAACAAGCAGTAATACCAATTTCTCTGTGTCCTAGAGCGCGTGCATATAATGCAATAACCATCACTACAGCAACTACTAAGAAATGGCGTAGCAAGCCATTGGTGCTTGTTTTACTGTCAAATTTCTTTAATTTAAAGGCTTTGATGTACCCTGATAAAACATCAAAGAATACTAACCAAAGCAAAATCTGAATATAAGGACTTTTAAACAAAGATTGAAGATGATCATTTAAAAGTCTCAGTTCAATGTCGTATGGCATTATAGCTCCATAACTTCAACGACTGTCTTATATTTTTTAATTTCTTCACGTTTGCTCGCATTGTCTTGCTCTAAACGTAAAATCTCATCGTTTAAACTTTGGGATTTCTGCTCTAATTGAGCCTTCTCTTCTCCAAGGCGGTTAATCTCGTCTTGCTTAGATTTTACTTTTGTTTCTAACGATGTGATTTTATTTTTGATTGTCTCTAATTCCATGTTTACACCTCTTATTTGTTGATTGTTATTCCATCAAAACATAACCATTCGCTATTTATATCTTTTAATGAAACTATGATTGTATTTCCATTTCCGTCTCCATAGGCGGCTAACGTACATGAATTGTAACCTTTTGTAATACCTTTAAGAAAAGTTTGATTGTTTATTCTTATAGGTATTTTAATCACATGTTTCCATGATTCTGTGTTTCCATCTTTGCAACTTCCACGCAATTCCACAGAACCGTTCTCAGTTATTTTAAATTGAACCGGAGAATAATCTGTTCCATAATCCTTCCATCCGTTTAAATATGTTGCATTTAGCCATGTATTCGTCCATTCTGTCCATCTACCATTTTCTAAAATTCTTGTGTGTGTAGTAGTTGAATTAAATGGAATATACTGCTGAACGCAATAATTTGAATCTGTACTGTGAGATATAACATTGACATACCCATAATTGTTTGACCCAGTAGGATTGTGTTGCACACCAAAAGCGTGATAGCTTCCAGCTGTCCTTAGATTGTTAAGATCACCATTGTATTTTAATGATTTCCCATCTTTAGAGGTTAACGCAAATTCTTGGATTGGATTTCCATTTGAAAGTATTCCTTCTTCAACATTCAACGTTTTATGGAACGCTACGGGAAGAAATGATTCAAAATGATTTTTTAATTCCGGAAATCCACCTATAGCAAAACGCCCATCACCTAAAGCAACTAATACTGAAGATGAGCGAACCACCAATATAGAATCTACAAAATCACTTATTTTATCTTCAATATACAATCGGATGTTGTATGGTTTTGTTAGATCATAGAAAGCTCCGCAATCAATTTGGCGGTTAATCCTTTCTGTTGTTTCATTAGTTGAATTAACTGCATCAATCCATCTATTATTTTTCTTTTCTGAATATTGGATTTTCAATGTATATGGATTACGATTGATGCCACCTATCATAATTGGACACACATTAGCTAACACCGTTGCAAAAATGGTTTTGTTAGTTCCATTTCCTGCGCGGTTAGCAAGAAATCCATTGATTTTAGGCGCGTGGTAATCTAACACATTCACATTGATAGTTTTTATTGCACTTCTTCCGCGTGAATCAGTTACTTTTGCACTAGCTTTAAATGTTCCGGATTTTACTGCCGGAAAATCGCCTTCTTCAGAACGTACAATTAAATTATCCAACATTAATTCAGTAGATACGATATATGAACCATAAGCCCCTTTTGCCCCTTTTGCAGATAATCTCATCACTGATTTATCTTTAATGAAGTATCCTTTAGGAATGAATTCTGCTATCTTAGCAGTTCTTTCAGTTGTTAACAATTCATCTATTGTTGGAACAATTGAATCCGGAACTTTAATTGGTATTCCGGTTTTTGTTGTTTCCACTCCTATTTCCTTATCACCATCAAATGTTCTTACAGATACATCAAGAAATCCGGAAACACTATTAGTAATCCTATTTGCATATTCAATAGGAACAGTAGCTTGAACACTTGTATCATGACCTTTCCCAAGGTCTACCCAGTCACTTCCATTAACTCTCCATTTCACTTGATGACGGAAAGACGATATCTTTTTATCAAGCATGATAGTGATTGGTTTTCCAAGTTCTGCAGTAGATACTGAACTAACTGCGCTTGAACGTGGGATATTGGATAATGTAACGGTTCCGCTAAACCAATTGATGTTTCCTTGGTCTGCAATGTTTGTTAATCTAGCCCAAATAGTAATACTTTTTGTTCCATCTTCATTGTGCGGAATAGTCATTGTTCCACTTCCGAATGTAACCCAATCGCGATTTCTTAAGTCAAAACTAACATATTTACTTAAAACATACTGTCCATTAATTTCAACTTCTGCTAATGATTCATTATTTAAATCATAAGCCCACGCGCTATCGCGTGCTAACCACAATTGCCATGATATATCTGAAGTGTTATTGGCAATGTTTATGCTTTCAGTGATTTCAGTGACTTCAAGAACTAATTTCACATAACCGCTGCTTGTTGATTTCTCAATTCTAGCCATTGCCATTCACACTCCCTACATAAGATATTGTTGTAAATTCGTTGTTAAATCGTTCAAAAATATGGTTTGCAATAGTAACAGAATTCCAAAATGTAGCACTTAAAATATTCAGTTGTTGACCTGCGATATATGCTACAACGCGCCCACCATCTACAAATTCCATGCGATCATTTGTAATTCTGTTTTGAAGTTTTTCGCCATTCTTACCAATCAATAGTCCATCTTCTGAAATACTAAAGTAAGTTGACATTGTATTGATGAACACTTGCGATTGTTCCAAGCTTAGTTCAATTGCTTTGGTTCTTGCCCCAAGCCCTTCAATTCTTTCTGCTACTTTCAAAAGTTCATTTGTAGATGCTTCAAGGTTGCTAAATCTACCGGTTAAATCACGTAATGTATCTTCACCAATTTCGTTTTTATTGATGATTTCCATGATTTTTGTGAAGTTGTCAGCTTGTTCCCTGTTACGTTCTTCAAATTCCTTTTGGAGCCGGTTAAGTTCCTTATCATCTTTCTTTAGGATTGGTTGCCATTCGCCGTTTGTAAAAATCTTTGGAACTTCTTTTTCTGAATTGCTTGTATCCGTCCATAAATCGCCACTAGATGGATTGCTAGGGGCGGTAGGGCCAATAGACTTATTAACAATAAAATCTTTAATTACAATGGAATTTTGAGCAATTACACGGTTGTTTTCCAGCGCTTCGCAAATGAACGTTGCTTCTTTGTTTACATCGTCAATTCCAATCACTAATTCATTAGAAGCAGTTTCATGCTTTTTGTTCCAATCAACATCCGTATCACCATACTTGCTAACACGTTTCCAACGATAGCTAAAACGATTATTCATTGTGATATCCATCTTGCTAACATTGGCAATTAATTTAGTAGAAATATTACTATTTTGGAACACTAAACCATCCGTTGAATGAATATTCATAATGAATGGAACTTCGGTAAAATCAAATAAGCGTTCCTTAACTAGAACGCTTAATCTTTGTACTTTTTCAGAAATACTATCCGGAGTTTCTACAATATTAGTGATCGTTACCTTTCCAACGTTTGGATTAGATAGTTGTTTCTTGATTTTAGAAATCCTTGCTTCCAATTGTAGTGCCGGTTGATATTCGTTATCTATGATAGATACTGCATCACCAATATTTACATTTTCCGGTAGATAATCAATATCTACTTCAAATTTAACTTCCGGATATGCTCTTTTTTTGAGCTGCAACAATGTTTCATTGAATAGAGCTTCTTTTGTTTTCGCTTCACTCTTATATACATCTACAATATATCCGCCATCACGGGCTACATTAGAGTGTCGGCTCCATCGCTCACCTTCTTGGAAATCATACAGCGTGTCACCGGCTGTCCAATATCTACCATCATTGTATTGGAATCCTTCTAATGTTAATCCGTCTGCACCATGTCCGCGTAATGCGGTTGCTAGATGCTCAATACTTTCTTTCTTGTTGATTTTAGAAACGTTTGGGCCATATTCTAATCTCACTTTTTTATCTTTTCCAATTCGTTTATAGAAATTGACTAATTTGCGATGAATCTTTCCATGTACAAATTCATAACTAAAATTCATTTCTACATCAAACGCTTTGGCAATTCGTCTTAATCGTTTAACTGCAGTTTCAAAGCTATCTGCTTTAATCTTTCTAGTTGCACTAGATGGAACTTCATTCACTCCAATTTCCCAACCTGAATCAAGCGTTGTGCTTGAAAAGTGTTCAACTAACGTTCTTGATGTGCTACCATCTAAAGGAAATACAGTTTCACCAAGCAAATCCAAACCGCCATCTTCACAGTAAAGAGTTTTGCTATCGTTATCTTGTTCGATATTGACGATTTCAAACCCGCGCATGTTATCGCCATCCGGAACAAATACATAATTTCCATTCACTAGATTTTCAACTTCCGGATTACCATCTTTTGCAACTGTGAATTCATAAGTTGCAATTCCTGTATCTAAATCTTGTTCTAACCAATCATCATCAGCTATCAATCCACCTGCTAAATCAAAAGTTAACTGGCAGACTGTTTCATATTTTCTGTTTGTAACTGTAATCATAACCAACGCTCCCTATAAGTCGCTTCAATAACCGGAATTTGGTTATCATCTCCAAGAACTGCTATTTCAGTTGTTCCAACATTGATAGCAAAAACTTGACTTGCAGCATTGATATATTTTCTATTCCCGTTGATAGTTAGTTCATTTTTTGAACTATCGAAAACAACTACATCATTAGTATTGATGACTGGTTCGCCATTCTCATATCCATATTGAATAACTTTACCGTTTGGATGCGTGAATGATATCATTTTATATGGTTTGCCTGCAGTGAACTTATAAACCGGATAAACCGGTGCAGTACCTTCATTTTCAAACACTAACTTATTTGATACACGTTTTGCGATTTTCTCTTTTTTAGAATATGCAAATGGATCATAACAATGGATTTCAAATGAACCTTCTGAAGCTTTCCAATTGATAATGGAATAATCACTTCCACCGGCAATCACACCTTTAAAATAAATATCCGTATTGTGTGCAAACTCAAATAAGCTTTCTTCCTGTGCAAAAAGAACTTTTTGAATTGCTATTTTTGTTTGTTCGATTCTATCGCCTATAATAGTAAATTTAACTTTAATCACACGTTTTCCAAACGTTCTGTGTTGGAATCGTTCACCGTTCATTAACGCATACTTTTTAGACTTAGAATTGATACTAGGGGCAAACCCTAAATCAACATCATTTATAATCATTAAATTTCCAAGTTCTTGTCCATTTACTTTAAATGAAATCAATATCGTTCACCCCTTTTTCTTCTTTCCCGTCTATCTACTTTGTTTTGCTCATCGGTGATGTATGGTGTAATTGTCTTTCCAATTACTCTGCCATCTAAATCAACCGTTGTATGAATTTCAATCACTTGTTTTTCTTCCGGTAAATCATATCTATAATTATCCGGATTCCACGCTTTAATTTGTTGCGCTTGTTGTTTAGTTAACTGAACCCCACCGGCTACAGCTACATTACTTCCAATTTCAACATCGTTAAATACTTGATTATCAAGATATTCATCAACAACATCATTGATTTCTTCCGCAATGCTTCTTACTGTACTTTTAACACTGCTGAATCCATTTTCTAAACCTTCTTGCAAACTGTTCATGATTGCATTACCATGCGGAATTAACAATCGTTTATCAAAACTGATTGGCCCTTTGTGTTCTGCAATCCAACCGGCAATCCCACCAATAAAATCTGTAACCGCGCTCCATGCAGCTTTCAAGCCACCAAGGAAACCATCAATAATCGCTTTACCTGCTGCCCACAAATCAATTCCAGTGAAATTCTTAATAATATCACTTCCCATTTGTCCAATCTTTCCAAGAACTTCCGGAATCATTTGAGCAATACCGGAAATTAAACTAGAAATGATTTTTACACCGGCTTCTAAAATTTGTGGAAGATTGTTCCAAATGGTGGTTAATATATTTACAACCATATTAGAAATAGTTGAAATCACTTGCGGAATTCTTTGAACAAGCCCATCAATTAAATTTCTAACCACTTCAAATCCTGCGGAAATATATTGTGGTGCATTTTCATAAATAGTAGTAAGTAATGATGTAATTAAATTCCATGCAGCATCTACAATTGCTGGTGCTGATTGAATTAACCCATCCACTAATTGGAACACAAAATCAATTCCGGATTGGAAAATGGAAGGCCAATTTTCCATAAATGCAGTAACTAAAAAATTCACTATATCACTTGCTAGATTTATCAAATCCGGAATAGCTTCCAAAGCGCTATTGTATAGATTTAAAATTAAATCCTTTCCAAGTTCTACTAATTCGGGAATAGAATCTAAAATGGAACTCAAGTTGCTTGCTAATGTTTCTTGCAACATCTCTAATCCAAATTCCACAATATCCGGAATACCTTTTACAATATTTCCAAGCATTGGAAGGAAGTTATCAAAGAAGAATGTTTGGGCAGTTTGAGCAAGTGCAGTTAATGCCGGTTCCACATCTTCACCTAAAGCTAAATCTCCAAGCACGTTGCTTGCAGCAGCTTTCATAGCGTTAAATGAACCGGTGAATGTAGTGGATGCTTCTTTAGCGGTTGTTCCGGTAATGTCTAAGTTTTCTTGAATCGCGTGGATAGCTTGATACACATCATTTAAGTTGTTGATATCGTACTTAGTTCCGGTTAGTTTCTGTGCATCGTTTAATAAGCGTTGCATTTCTTCTTTAGTACCGCCATAACCTAGTTTTAGGTTATCAAGCATTGTATAGTTTTGTTTAGCAAATCCTTGATATGCAGTTTGAATACTTTCCATAGATGTACCCATTTTATTGGAGTTATCCGCCATATCAATCATTGCCATGTTTGCGACTTCAGCAGCCTTTGCAGTGTCACCACCTAAAGACTGAAGCAAGCTTGCACTAAATCCGGTAACATTTTCCATATACGCATTAGCAGATAATCCAGTGGTTTTATAAGCTTCATCAGCATATTTGATTACCTGCGTTGCATTTTCTTTGAAAAGTGTTTCGATACCACCCATTGATTGTTGAAGTGATGCACCTTCATTAAGTGCGGCAGAAATACCGCTTTTAATAGCCGCTCCAATTCCTAATGCTGCTGCTATTTTTAATGCTGTACCTTTAAATCCACTCATGAAGCTAGTACCGGCTTGTTCTCCTGCTTGGGGCATCCCAGTTCCTAATTCGGAAGAAATGGAACTTGAAATTCCTTTAGCGGATGGAACAATCTGAACATAAGCCGCTCCTAATTCTGTAGCCATTCATTATCCCCCTTTCTTCAATAGTTTTTCTCTTTCTTTCATAAAGTCCTTACCAGTAGCAAAAGAAGTAACATTTCTATTTTCTTTATTAGGTTGCGCATTGGTTAGCATCGCAACGATAGATAATGGATAATTCTTTCCATCCATTCCATCTTTGGTTTGTTGCCAAACTAATGTGCTTAATCTGTCTACTGCACTGGCAAGTAACATAGTTTCAAACGGTACTTCCATACCGTTCAATTTCATTTTGATTCTTGAATCATCTTTCAAACCAAAAGAAAAAACGGCTACCAGTTTAAGTGGTAGCCGCCTATAATCGTAGATACTATATGTTTCAGCAAGATCACAGATTAAGGCATCTTCATCAGTTGCTATCATTCTAGCAAGGACTAAGATTTTTTTAATTCTTTCTGCTTATTGAAGATTTCAAGAATAGTATCTGATACTGCTTTTTGAGATACTAAACCATCTTCACCGCGTAAATGATTAATGAATTTTCCTGCATCTTTACCAAAAAGAAGTTTAACTAATTTTGGAAGATTTAACACATTATCTTCTACCTGTGAAACA
>ERZ773254.1362-NODE-1362-length-11097-cov-14.309274_pt1 | contig 11097 bp, 6 predicted proteins | sample MGYA00580516_ERZ773254 | MGnify/ENA primary metagenome ERZ773254 (study PRJEB29015, sample SAMEA2738158) | human oral metagenome | biome: human oral; feature: human-associated habitat; material: saliva | place: China | collected 2192 ...
ATTGGCCATGGGGGCCGAGGGAACGGATGCCGCCGTGGACACCGCCGATGCGGTGCTGGCCACCGACGATCTGCGGCGCGTGCCCGAAGCGCTGCGCATCGCACGCCGCACGCGCCGTCTGGTGTGGACCAACGTGGCGCTGGCCGTGGGCATCAAACTCGCGGTGCTGGTGCTCTCGGCCTTCGGCCTGGCAGGCATGTGGGCAGCGGTGTTTGCCGACACGGGCGTGGTGCTGCTCTGCGTGGCCGTGGTGCTGTTGGCGCGCTTCCCCGCGGGGGCGGTACAACCGGCGGATTGCGAGGCCGAAATGCGCAGCGAATCGGCAGAAAAATCGTAACTTTGCGCTCATCGTTTCGGCGTGCGGCGCAGCGCCCTCCGGCGGCCGTCGGCGCGTGCCGAGACGTTCCACCCCTTTCTTTCCCTTTGTCTCATGACCACTCCCGAAGAAGAAAAACTCTTGCACCGCGGCATTCGTCCCACCGCGGCACGTCTGCTGGTGCTGCGCGCATTGGAGGCGGCGGGTTGCGCCCTTTCGTTGGCCGACTGCGAGGCGCGTTTGGGCACGATGGAGCGCAGCACGGTGTTTCGCGCGCTTTCCACCTTTGCCGAGCACCATTTGGTGCACCATGTGGAGGACGGCACGGGACAGTTGAAGTATGCGCTCTGTCCGGACTCGTGCCATTGTGGCGAAACCTCGGCCGACGATCCGGCCGACCTGCATCTTCATTTCGTTTGTGAGCGTTGTCACCGCACGCTCTGCCTGCCCGATGTGCCGATTCCCATCCCTCAACTTCCCGATGGCTTTATGATTCACACGGCGGGCTATGTGGTGCGTGGCATCTGCGCCGATTGTGCCGCTCGCTCGCGATCTTGATGCCGCGCTTGGGACGCCGCTGAGCGAACTTGCCGTTCATTTCCGCAAGCTGTCCACGCCACTCCCCACCACGCCACTCCCCTCTCGGACGGCACCCGCATTTCTTCCGCAAGGTGCTCTGCCGCTTTCTCGCCCCCCTTCTCTATCTCGAGCCGCACCCACATTTCCTCCACAAGGTGCCCACGCCGCTCCTACTCTCTGCGGACTTGTCTCCGCGCCTTCCCGCACCTGCGCCACGTCCCGCCCGGCTGCACGCCGTTCCCTCCGCATGGGCACCGCCACAATGGGACCTTTCTTCCGAAAACACAAAAAAACGAGCACCGTTCCTTGGGGAGCGGTGCTCGTTTTGGGTACTAAGCGGTCGGAAAAGACCGGTTATCCTCATGTTTCAGAAGCCTCAACCCAAGAAGACGGAGAGGACGAGTTGCGCCAAGAGGATGCGCATGAACATGGCCAGGGGATAGACCGTGGAATAGCCCACAGCCGGGGCGTTGTTGCCCGCGGTGGCATTGGCAAATGCGAGGGCGGGAGGGTCGGTGTTGGAGCCGGCAATAAGGCCCATGAGGGTGAAGTAGTTGAGCTTCATTTTCAGTCGCGCAAAGACGCCGACCAGGAGGATGGGCACGGTGGTGATGAGGAAGCCCATCCAGACGTAGTGCACACCGTCGCCCTGGGTGATGGTGTTCCAGAACGAGGCGCCGGCCTGGATGCCCACACTGCTGAGGAAGAGCACGAGTCCGACTTCGCGCAGGAGGAGGTTGGCCGAGGTGGAAACGTAGGTATTGATCTTATAGCGGTAGCCCACGGCGCCGATGAGGATGGCAACGACGAGCGGTCCGCCGGCCAGGCCGAGTTTGACGGGCACGGTGATGCCGGGAATGGGGATGGGGATCTGCCCCACGATGATACCGATGAGGATGCCGAAGAAGATGGCGCCCACGTTGGGGTGGTCGAGGTGTTTGACCTGTGCGCCGACCACATCTTTGAAGCGCTCGATGTTTTTCTCCGTGCCGGTGACCAAAATGCGGTCGCCGACCTGCAAACGGAGGTCGCGTGCGGCGAAGAGGTCCATGCCGTGGCGGGTGACGCGGGTGACGTTGACGTTGTAGAGCGTGGAGACGTGGAGCTGCGCGAAGCTTTTGCCGTTGATTTCGGGTCGCGTCACGACAAGGCGGCGGCTGACGTACTGTTCGCTCTCGATTTTCTCCTCGTGTCCCACTTCGATGAGCTCACCGAGGAGTTCGCTGATGCGTTCGGCGTCCTTTTCGGCGCAAACGAGGTGGATCTGCATGTTTTGCTCGAGCAGGGTTTCGCGTCCCGGGATGAGGAGGGTGCCGTCGGGGAGGATGCAGCGCGAAATGACGAATTGGACGTTGAGGAACTGGTGGAGCGCTTCGAGGGTGCGGCCTTCGGCGGCGCTTTTGGTGACGCGAATCACCAGGTGTTTGGGCGCCGACGCGGGATCGTTCTCTTCGGCCGCTTCCAAAGCCTTGCGTTCCTCTTCAAGCGAGGTGCGGGTGAGGAAGCGCACGGCGATGGTGGCCAGGATGATGCCCACCACGCCGAGGGGATAGGCGCAGGCGTAGCCGTTGGCGATGACAGGCACGTCTTTCACGCCCGTCATCAGGTCGGGCAGCACGTTGTTGGCCGCGCCGAGACCGGGGGTGTTGGTCACCGCACCGTAGAGCACGCCCACCATCATGGGTAGATTGTTGGGCGAGTGGGGGTCGCCGAAGATGCCGAGGGCGGTGGCGAGGAAGTAGAGGCCGATCATCACGGCCACATTGAGGAGCACGAGGCTGAGGGTGAGCATGTTCATGCCCAGACCGCCCGATTTGAAGGTTTGGAAGAAGCTGGGACCCACCTGCAATCCGATGCAGTAGACGAAAAGAATGAGGCCGAGCTCCTTGACCATGTCGATCACGTGCTTTTGTCCGGCGACGGCGGCGACAGGGTCTGCATAAAGATAATGTGTGCAGATGTGTCCGACGAGAATACCGACGAAGAGTACCCACGTCACGCCGAAGGCGATACCGTTTTTGCCGCCAATGCGCCAACGCCCCAGGCGGACGCCGAGACTAATGACCAGGGCATACAGAATAACCAAGTGAGCTAAGCTCTCGGGGTTCTGCATGAGTTTAATGAACCATTCCATGGATTGAATTGAATTTGACTGACTGTATAATTATTTCCGGCTGCAAAATTAAAACTTATTCGATGTTTTCCCAAGTCTTCTCGGGGTGAAAAGCGCAAAAGCGGGGAGGTTTTCGCATTCGGGCGGGGTAAATTCACAATGAAAAGATAAAAACCGTTGGAAAGCGGGCATTTTTTAGGCCGTTCTGCTTGGTCGGCGGATGGTATATGCCTACCTTTGTCGGAAGACATCACTATATTATAATTCAAGATCCCATGGGCTTCGACAACATCGACATATCCGAGAACGAACTCCTGCGCCGCTATCCCCAAGTGTTAGAGGCCCTATTGCTCGACCACACGACGCATCGTCCCATCTTCTGGGCCACCGACCACTATGCCCACCTGGGTGTCGGCTATCAATGGCACGATTCGATCACGCCCGAGCGCATCACGGGCGAACACGGGCGCGTGATTCAGCCGCGGGTGCTCAAGTCGCGCGAACAACAGCTCGACCGCACCAAGCAAATGGCCGAAGTCTTCACCCCGGCCTGGGTTTGCAATGCGCAAAACAACCTTGTCGACGAAGCCTGGTTCGGACGTCCCGACGTGTTCAACCGCAGCGACGAGCGCACCCACAGTTGGGAAACGACGAGCGAGCGCATTGTTTTTCCGAAAGGCAAGACGTGGCAAGACTATGTTCGCGCCACCCGCCTGGAAATCACCTGCGGCGAGGGCCCTTACCTGGTGAGTCGCTACGATTCGGTGACGGGCGAATTCATTCCCCTCGGGCAACGCATCGGTTTGCTCGATCGCAAGCTCCGCGTCGTGGCCGAAAACACCCTCTCCTCCCCCACCGACCGAAGTCCGGCCCAACAAGCCACGGAATACAAGGCGTGGCGCACCTGGGCATTGGAGGCCTATCGGCACACATTGGGCTATGAGTGGCAAGGCGACAGCCTTTTGTTGGCGCGGGAGTCGCTGCTCGAGACGTTCATCGAGCACCAGCATCACTTTTTCCCCGATGTGGCGCTCCATGCCCAGACGTTGCTTTCCGTCGCCTACGTGATTGCGTGGAATGTGTGGCAAATGGACGGACTGAAAGGCGTGATTCCGGGTTCGTGCCACGCCACCACGCACAGCGAACTCGATCTTTTCGCCCCCGATCCCACGGCCACCACAGCTCCCTGTCCGGGTTGTGCGAGCGGCAACCCCCATTTGCACAACGGCATCTACTGTCTGCTGCGCGATTGGGGCAAGCGCGATCCGATCACGCACAAGAACCATCGCAAAATCCGCTTCGTCGATCTCCTCCGCCCCTCTCTCTCCTGATCGCCCTCCCATTTTTCGGTGCCTCGCCCCCACTTTTCGTCCCTCGCGACGAGCTATCTGCCTCCACTTCTGAGAATTGCGTCTCAAGGCCACTCCTTTTCCCTCAACCGCGACACCAATCCCCCTCGCGTCCCCTCTTTTTACCTAAATCCATCCCAAGCCTATGCCTACCTACTCCAGTTCTATGCTGCCGCAAGTCATTTATGTCTTCTCCACAGACTACCCTTTGCACAAAGGGTGCCTGAAAATCGGCATGACCAAGCTGACCGAAGACTGCAAACAGCTGCCCGCACCCAACGATCCCCTGCTCATCGCAGCGGCACGCGAGCGAATTGACCAGTACACGAAAACGGCGGCCATAAAATATGAGTTGCTCTACACCGAGTGCTCCGCTTTTATCCACAAGGGTGTCCTGCAATCGTTCGACGACAAGCAGGTGCACAGCGTTTTGCTCCGCTCGGGCATTCGACGCCCCGATTTCTCGAACGAAGGCCTCGGCAAAGAATGGTTCGAGACGGATTTGGCCACCGTGAAAAATGCCATTTCCGCCGCCAAGGAGGGGCGCAGCAGTCTCTTTCCCGAGGAGAAAACGCAAAACGAGCCCACCCCCATCGTCTTTCGCCCCGAACAGCGCGAAGCCATCGACAAGGCGGTGAAGCATTTCACCAAGAACAAAGGCAAGGGGCAGCGCAAAATGCTTTGGAACTGCAAGATGCGTTTCGGCAAAACCCTCTCGGCGCTGCAGGTGGTGCGCGAGATGGGCGCCCGACGCACCCTCATTGTCACGCATCGCCCCGTGGTCAATGCCGGATGGTATGAGGACTTTGAAAAAATATTCTATGATCTGCGTGCCGTTGAGCCCGTTGCCGACGGCAGCAAGGGCGCAGGCGCAGCGAAAAAGGGCGAATTGCAGGGAAAATACAACTACGGTTCGGCGCAAAAGGGGGAGCGCCTCGACCAACTGCTGCTGCAAGCCGACGAAGGTGCGCACATTGTGTGTTTTGCCTCCATGCAAGACTTGCGCGGTGCGGAAACAGTGGGAGGACAGCACGACAAAAATGCCGATATCTTCGCCACCGACTGGGATTTGCTCATTGTCGACGAAGCACACGAGGGCACGCAGACCGAATTGGGGCAGGCGGTGATCGACCAACTTCGGCATGCCGACACCAAAGTGCTGCAACTTTCGGGCACGCCCTTCAACCTCTTCGACCAATATGACGAAGACGAGATCTTCACCTGGGACTATATTATGGAGCAGCGCGCCAAAACGTCGTGGGACGAGTACCATGTCGGCGACTCCAACCCCTATGCGTCGCTGCCCGCCATGCATATTTACACCTACGACCTGGGCCGACTGATGAATCGCTTCGCCGATGAGGACAAAGTCTTCAACTTTCGCGAGTTTTTCCGCACCGACGAGCAGGGCGCCTTCGTGCACGACAACTTTGTGGGGGACTTTCTCGATCTGCTCTGCTGCGACGACGAAGATTCGCTCTATCCTTATGCCAAAGCCGACTTCCGCCGCATTTTTCGTCACACGCTTTGGGTGCTTCCCGGCGTCAAAGCGGCCAGAGCCCTGAGCAAGAAACTGCAAGCCCACCCCGTTTTCGGCGCCTTCACCGTGGTGAACGTGGCGGGCGAGGGCGATGCCGACGAAGAAAGCCGCGACGCGCTCGAAAAGGTGAACAAAGCCATCGGCAAAGACCCGAGCGCCACCTACACCATCACCCTTTCTTGCGGTCGGCTCACCACCGGCGTGAGCATACGTCCCTGGACGGGCGTGTTTCTCCTGGCCGGCTCGTCGTCGACCTCGGCCGCCGGCTACATGCAAACCATCTTTCGCGTGCAAACGCCCTTCGAATACCAAGGTCGCGTGAAGGAAAATTGCTACGCCTTCGACTTTGCCCCCGATCGTGCCCTGCGCATGCTGGCCGAAGCCTCGAAAGTGTCGTACAAAGCCGGCAAGCAAACCGCAGAAGACCGCCACACCCTCGCCGACTTCCTCAGCTTCTGCCCCGTCATCGCCCTCGAAGGCAGCCAAATGAAGGCCTTCAACGTCGACAACCTCCTCACACAACTCAAACGTGTGCAGATTGAGCGCGTGGTCAACGCCGGTTTCGAAGACGGCGCACTATATAATGATAAGTTGCTCCGCTTGGAAGACGCCGATGTCGCCGACTTCAACGGCCTGCGCGCCAAGATCGGCACCACCAAGGCCCTCAAATCGGTCGATAAAGTAAAAGTCAGCGACAACGGGCTCGACGGTAACAACGCCCAACCGCCCACCGCCTCCGACAAGAAGCCCTCCAAGGAATCCGATCCCGAGGCCGAAGCCCAAAAGGCGCTGGAAAACGAACGGAAAAAGCAGCGAAAAAACGCCATTGCCATCTTGCGCGGCATCTCCATCCGCATGCCGCTGCTCATCTATGGCGCCGATCTGCACGACGAAGCCGTCGAACTCACGATAGACAACTTCGTTCATCTGATTGACGACACTTCTTGGACGGAATTCATGCCCGCCGGCGTGACGAAAGCCGACTTCGCGCGCTTCAAACGCTATTACGATCCCGAAGTCTTCAGTGCGGCCGGGCGCCGCATCCGCCAATTGGCCCGCAGCGCCGACAAGTTCACCATCGAGGAGCGCATTTCGCGTCTCACCGCCCTCTTTTCCACCTTCCGCAACCCCGATAAGGAAACGGTGCTCACACCTTGGCGCGTGGTCAACCTACATCTCTCCGATTCGCTGGGCGGTTATTGTTTCATGGACGAGCGTTTCGAGCATCCCCTCGAGACTCCGCGCCACATCGTGCGCAGTGGCGTGACCGATCGTGTGTTTTCGCCCAAGAGCACCGTGTTGGAAATCAATTCCAAGAGCGGTCTCTATCCGCTCTATGCCGCTTATAGCATCTACCGCTCGCGGTTGGACGAAGAGTTGCGCAAGCGCAACGCCATCGCCCCCGATCGCGCCAAAGCCCTTTGGGAACAAACGCTCAAAGAAAACATTTTCGTGGTATGTAAGACGCCGATGGCCGTTGCCATCACCAAGCGCACGCTTTGCGGCTTCCGCACGGCGGAAGTGCACGCGAAATATTACCCCGATCTCATTCCCAGCCTCACCCATTCCGTCCAAAAGGTTCTCCGCGATCTCCGCGACGCCAAAGGGTTCTGGGGACTTAATGATAGAAATGATATGAAGATAGACGCAATTATCGGTAACCCGCCCTATCAAGTGGTGGTGGCGCAAAAGGAAACGGCCAATGGGCAGAAACGAAGTAGTAGCGTTTTTCAGTATTTCCAAGAATTGTCCGATCAATTACAGCCGCGCTACTCCTCTTTAATCTACCCCGCTGTGCGTTGGATACACCGTTCCGGAAAAGGAATGTTGAATTTTGGATTGAAACAAATCAACGACCCACATTTGGCGCGCTTGCATTTCTATCCCAACTCCAATGAAGTGTTCCGTGAAGTAGATATTACCGACGGGCTTTCCGTAGTTTTCAAAGATCGTGAGAAGAACGCAATGGGGTTCGACTACCTTTACACTCAAAATGGCGTAACCCGAAGTGTACGTGCCCAAGCACCCGGCGAAGACATGTTTGTGCTCGACCCCGAGGCCGCAACCATCGGTGAGAACATACGGCGTATCACCGCTCACCGCTTTGCTTTTCTACACGATGCTGTGCTTTCTCAAAAACTTTTCTCTATTGAAAGCGATTTCGTAGAGCGAAACCCCGACCAAGTGCGCCCCTATGAAGAGGGCGATGTCCTTGCCGCCGATGAAATCAAACTCCTCACGAATGACAAAGCAGGCTCTGGTGGCCGCGCACGTTGGTACTCCGCAAAAGAAGATGTGATTACAACCGGAAAGGAGTATATCCGCCGCTGGAAGGTGGTCGTGTCGAGCGCGCACCCGGGAGGGCATAACAGAAGCAACCAACTCGAAGTGCTCGATGACCGCAGTGCTTTCGGCCGCTCGCGCGTGGCGCTCAAGACTTTCGCCACCGAACGCGAGGCGCGTAACTTCTTTACTTACTGCCAAACCGATTTTATTCGCTACACTTTCTTGCTCACGGACGAAAGTCTGAGTTCACTCGCCAAAATGGTGCCCGATCTGCTCGACTATTCGGACGACAACGGCGTTATCGACTATGCAGGCGACGTGAATGCCCAACTTTATGACCTCTTTGGCATTGATTCCTCGATGCAAAGGCTCATCGCTCGCACGTTAGACGGGAATCAATCATAAAACAACGGCGCACCACTCATTTGTGGTGCGCCGTTGTTTATTGCATCGGTTTTACTTTTTCCTCGATGAAGGCTATTTCTTGTGGCGTAAGTCCGTATTTTCGGTAGAGTTGGCGGTCGATCTGCTCAATCTCCTGCGTCCAATCTATATCCGACGCAGAAGTAAAATCTTGCAAGGGGACAAGTCGCCAAGTTTCTTTGGGATTGTCCTGGGTGACCTTGAGGATGCCGAGCATCGTACGAGCGAATTTTGTCTTGACGTATTTAAGACAAGCCTCTGCCTCTGCCCGACTTTCGAAGGCACCTATGCTGATGAATGTATCAGTAGCTCCGGTTAGTGGTTCCCCAATTATCGGGGTACTCAGCACTTCTCCGGTAGCACCCGAGCCGTTGGCCTTGGGGATAAGGACATTATATTTATTCAAATAGTCGTTTGGAACGAGGTATTCGTGCTTAATCCAACGATATGCTCTATCATTCTTGCACCTTCCATACATTTGGACGTATTCTTCCTTATTTTCAGGAGATTGTAGGAAAACATCCGGGTAGAGTTCAAATGCATTTGAGGTGATCATATTCCCGGTACCTTTGGCTTGAAGCTCTTTTGTTATAGGATACTCGTCATAAAGTCTGTCGGAGAAACGATACATGCCGCGAGATGATATCAATTCCGCAAAAGCTCCCGATTCAAAATCCGCATGATTTTCCACCTTCGACGATATACTTTCCAGTTCGTCGTAGACCTTAAATGTACCGATTTCCCCGAAATAATGTTCAGCGTCTCGATAGATTATAGCAATTCCTCCCTTGATATCCACAGAAGGGAACACTTCCGCGGAATTAGTTACGTAACGAACTACTTTCAAATGGGGATCACTTAGCATTTTGTCCATCCACTTCTTAGGAGTCTGTCCCGCTCTGAAAAGGAATCGACCCGGTGTAATCAAAGAAACTATGTTGGATAAACTGAAAGATAAATCATAAAACAAATGATAGATGGGGGGCTTGCGCGTATTGTCTCCCTCTACTTGATACGGCGGATTACCGATAATTGCGTGGGAACCGAAGCATTTGGGCAAAAAGCCGTAACTTGCCGATCTGAACATCTCATCAACCTTCTACTCCTATGCGCAAGAACATCGATCCCCATGCCAGTCTGCCGGCATTTGAGCAAAGCCTCATCGACGACAACCTCGCCCCCAACACCGTGCGCGCCTATGTCAAAGCGGTGCGCGACTTCTTGGCGCGCTTCCCGGCGCTCAACAAGGAGAATCTGCTCCGACATCGCAGCGCCCTCATGGAGCACTATTCGCCCAAGACCGTGAATCAGCGCGTGATGGCCATCAATCGTTGGCTCCTCGCGCTGCGGCGGCCACAATGGCGGCTCAAAGGCGTGCGCCTCGGGCGGCGCTCGTTCGTTGAAAACGTCATCAGCCAAGCCGACTACCTCTATCTCTCGCGGCGACTGCGAGAGTTGGGCGAACTACGTTGGCACTTCGTGGTGCGCTTTCTCGCCGCCACCGGTGCGCGGGTGAGCGAGTTGGTGCAACTTCGTGTGGAGCATGTGCGCCGCGGCTTCGTCGATCTCTATACCAAAGGCAACAAACAGCGGCGCATCTACATTCCCCTCACGCTGCGCAACGAGGCGCTGGCGTGGATCGCGCAACGAGGCGCAGACATCATCGGGCCGCTCTTTGTCAACTACCGCGGCCGCTGCATCACCCCGCGGGGCATCGGCGCCATGCTCCGTGTTTGGGCGCAAAGGCTGCACCTCGATCCCGCCCTGGTGCACCCCCACGCCTTCCGCCACCGCTTTGCCAAAAACTTCTTGGCCGTTCACACCGATTTGAGTCTGCTGGCCGACCTCTTGGGGCACGAGAGCATCGAGACCACCCGCATCTATCTCCGCCAGTCGAGCGGTGAACAACACGCACTGGTGGATCGCGTGGTGACGTGGTGAGGGGCGCCGGCGAGGAGGGCAGCCGGCGGGTCATCGCACGGCCACCTCGGTGTAACTCCCACCTCCGCAACGCCGGCCTCGTGCTCGCATTCGCCAAGGCCGCGGCTTTTTTCGATGCGTCGCACTCGACTATTCGGCAAGATTGCGTATATTTGCACAGGCGCGCACGGCGCAGGCGGGAAAACCATCGCGTTTTTGCGCCGAAACGGGGAAGCTCCGCTCAATAACAGGGGCCTTTCGGCTCGCTCCCCCGCCTTTCGCCCCTCGCAGTCGCCCCGTCGCCCCACCCTCCCACAGTCCACCGCCTATGAACTCCCTCTTAGCCCGGTTGCGCCGCTACTTCGTTCGTCGTCAAGACGACCGTCGCAACGAACGCGCCGAAGACTTCCTCAAAGCCCTGCTCGAAGTCGGCGGCACCCTGCCCCGCTCGGCTTGGGACGAGCAGTTTGCCCGCCTCGCCCTCGAACCCGACACCGCCGCCCAGACGTTGGGCCGGCTCGCCCTCGAGGGGCGTGTCGACATCACCGCCGACGGCGTCGCCCTCACCCCC
>ERZ773254.1365-NODE-1365-length-11075-cov-2.835027_pt1 | contig 11075 bp, 6 predicted proteins | sample MGYA00580516_ERZ773254 | MGnify/ENA primary metagenome ERZ773254 (study PRJEB29015, sample SAMEA2738158) | human oral metagenome | biome: human oral; feature: human-associated habitat; material: saliva | place: China | collected 2192 ...
TGGATTTCACCTTGCTATAATGATGCATACACATTTGTTTTACATTTCGAGTGATGGGATTGTAGATGCCTAACAGTTATAAAGGCGTGATTTCAGTCAAGACTCTCACCGTCCAACTCATAGACGCGAAGCCAGACCGCATTCGCATTTGCCGCATCGACGGCGAGTCGCTTGTCACCGTCGTCATTCCGAGGGAGGACCTCGCCGAAGCGAAGTCGCTGCCGAATATCCCGCAGCGCGGCGTCTATTACTTGCTCGACGAGGACCATGGCAACGTGAGTCGTGTCTACGCTGGCCAGACAACCCAGGGCATTGCCCGGCTCGACACACACAAGGCAAAGAAGGAGTTCTGGAACAAGGCCGTCATGTTCCTCGATGACGACCAGAACATCAGCAAGGATGCGCTGGATGTCCTCGAGGCGAAGGCCATCGACTACGTGCGCACCCACGGCTCGTACGAGACCGACAACTCGGCGACGCCTAAGCCCTACGTCGATCCGTACAAGGAAGAGGCTGTCGAACGCCTGCACGAGAGGATTCTCTTCAGGATGGCGGCCCTGGGGTACGACCTCGACAGGGTTGACCAGGGTCCCGCAGGCGCGCCAGTGGTCTTCCACACGAAGAAGAACGGCATACGCGGAGCAGGGCGCTACGACAAAGCTACCGGACACTTCATCGTGCTCGCCGGCTCGAAAGTAAACCTCTCGAGGCCCGTACTGAAAAACTCGGGCGTCGCAGCCGCGCGCAGGGAGATTTTCGGCGATTCGGGCAGAATCGCAGAACTCGCCGAGGATCTCGAGTTCCCGACACCCAGCGCCGCGGCGGTGTTCGTGCTCGGCGGCAGCCAGAACGGCTGGACTGAATGGGTAAGCGACGATGGGGAAACGCTCAACCAAGTCTATAGAAGCGAGGGAAACTAGATGAACAAGCAGCAGCTAGCCTCCAAGATATGGGAGTCCGCCAACAAGATGCGATCAAAGATCGAGGCTAACGAGTACAAGGACTACATTCTGGGATTCATCTTCTACAAGTTCCTGTCCGAGACCGAGGTTGCCCGCCTGAAGGCACGCGACTTCGCCGAGGAGGACCTGCCCAGCCTGGTGGAAGACGACGAGGAGACGGTCGAGTTCGTCAAGGGCGAGTGCGGCTACTTTATCGCTTACGACAACCTCTTCTCCACTTGGGTGGCAAAGGGCGGCGACTTCGAGATATCGAACGTGCGCGACGCGCTTTCCGCCTTTAGCCGCAATATCGACCCGGCACGCAAGCGTGTCTTTGACGGAATCTTTGACACGCTGCAGACCGGTCTCTCCAAGCTCGGCACCGACGCACGGAGCCAGTCCAAGGCCGCTCGTGATCTCATCTACCTCATCAAGGATATCCCGATGGACGGCCGGGCCGATTACGACGTGCTCGGCTTCATCTACGAGTACCTCATCAGCAACTTCGCCGCCAACGCCGGCAAGAAGGCCGGCGAGTTCTACACCCCGCACGAGGTGTCCATGCTCATGAGCGAGATCGTCTCATGGCACCTGGCCGGACGCGAGAACATCACCATCTACGACCCCACCAGTGGATCGGGATCGCTGCTCATCAACATCGGCAAGGCCGTGGCGCGCCGCAACGGCGACCCGGACTCCATCAAGTATTATGCGCAAGAGCTCAAGGAAAACACCTACAACCTCACACGTATGAACCTGGTTATGCGCGGAATACTCCCTGACAATATCGTGGCTAGAAACGGCGACACGCTCGAGGATGACTGGCCGTGGTTCGACACGGTCGAGAATAAGGATGAGACCTACGACCCACTGTTCGTCGATGCTGTGGTATCAAACCCCCCGTATTCCCAGAACTGGGACCCGGAAGACAAGGAGCTTGACCCGCGCTTCAAGTTCGGCGTGGCGCCCAAGTCCAAAGCCGATTACGCCTTTTTGCTGCACGACCTATACCACCTGCGCCCCGACGGCATCATGTGCATCGTCTTGCCACACGGCGTCCTGTTCCGTGGCGGCGAGGAGGGTACCATCAGAAAAAACTTGGTGGAGAACCGCCATATTCAGGCAATCATTGGGCTACCCGCGAACATCTTTTTCGGTACGGGCATCCCGACCATCGTCATGGTGCTTCGCAAGCAACGTGAGAGCAGTGACGTACTGGTTGTGGATGCGTCGAAGCACTTTGTGAAGGAAGGCAAGAACAACAAGCTGCGCGCGAGCGATATACGTCGCATCGTGGACGCAATCATGGCTGGGGCGACCGTCGACAAGTTTAGCCGTCTGGTGACCATCGACGAGATACGCGCCAACGATTACAACCTTAACATTCCGCGTTATGTTGATTCGTCCGAAGCTGCTGAGAACTGGGACGTGTACGCCACCATGTTCGGCGGAGTTCCGAAGGCCGAGGTAGACACCCTCGACCGCTACTGGAAGGTGTGGCCGAGCCTGAAGGGTCAGCTTTACGGTGAGGGCGGCGGGTCATGCCTTGCTGCCTTGACGGATGACGTGGCGGCAACGGTGGAGGACAACGTCGACGTCGTCTCATTTCTGAGCGGCTATCGGGATACGCTGTCGCACCTGCCTGCGGAGCTGCGGAAAAGACTGGTAGACGGCTTGTTGCAGGTCGACGCCGTGGTCGAGGAGGATCATATCGCGGAGCAGCTCCGCGACGCCCTCTCCGGTGTTGCACTCGTCGACGAGTACGATGCTTACCAGGCTCTCGATGATGCATGGACGGGCATCTCTGGCGACCTCGAGGTTATTCAAACTGAGGGCAGCGAGGCCGTACGCAAAGTCGATCCGAATATGGTGATAAAAAAGAAAGACGGAAAGGAAACTGAAGTTCAGGACGGCTGGATTGGTCATATACTTCCGTTCGAACTAGTGCAAAGTCACATACTCACAGCCGATGTTGCCAAAATTAACTCGATGGAGGAAAGACTGTCCGTCATATCCTCGTCTTGTTCTGAATTGATCGATTCCCTTGACGTTGAGCAACTCGACTCTCCAGCGATTACTGACTCAAATGATGCATTCGTCCTCAAAGAAATCAATGCCCATCTTAACAGCGAAATGAAATACATTTCCTCTCCAGAGATTCGTGACCTGGAAGAATATCTGAAACTTCTTGATCAAAAAGCGAAAAAACAAGAAAAGCTAGCTTTCATTGAAAACCACTCTGAGGTTTCCTGGCAGGAAATGGAGTCAAACAAAGACGGAACATACGGTAAAGCAAAGGTTGCGTCCTATATAGGGAAGTTAAAGCTGGCAGTAGGCTTTCCTGTTGATAGCTTTGAATATGTCCTTGCACAAGCGAAGGAACTCCTCGACGAGGAAAAGTCGCTCAAGACAGCAAGTAGGGAAGCGAAGCACGCGCTTGAGGAGAAGACCAAGGAGGTCGTCGAGGGCCTAGCCGACGCCCAGTGCGACGAATTGCTCGCTGCGAAGTGGATTGAGCCGCTGCAATCTGATTTGCTCGAGCTGTCCAATGCTGTTGTAAGCGATTTCATCGCAAAGGTCGTCGCACTGAACGCAAAGTACGCGACAACCTATTCGGACGTATGCAACCAGATTGCTGAGGAGGAAAACGAGTTGGCGGCGATGCTGGGCCAGCTCACGGGTAACGAGCACGATATGGCGGGCATTGCTGAGCTGCGGAAACTGTTGGGAGGTGAATAGCGTGGCAGAAAAAACCAATGTGCCCGAAATCCGCTTCGCCGGTTTTACTGACCCTTGGGAACAGCGTAAGTTCTCCGACCTGGTTCTTATCGAGCGAGGCGGATCACCTCGTCCTATCGATACATATATTACGGAAGACCCTGCAGGACTGAACTGGGTAAAGATTGGTGACGCGCCTAGCATGGGGCGATACATCACTTCTACCTCAGAGAAGATTAAGCCCGAGGGGCTTTCGAAAACGAGGCAAGTATATCCAGGTGACCTAGTTCTCTCCAACTCCATGAGCTTCGGCAGACCGTACATTATGGCTGTTGAGGGCTGTATTCATGACGGATGGCTATTGATTCGAGACACTCAAAGTCAATTTGATCCTGTATTTCTCTGTCATATGTTGGGCACGCCCCAAATGCTTGACCAGTACCGAAAGTTTGCCTCTGGAAGCACAGTAAATAACCTGAACAAAGAGCTCGTAGGGAATGCCGCGGTTCCTGTGCCCAATAGGAGCGAACAGGCTGAAATCGGCAAATACCTAGACGGTCTCGACAACCTCATCACCCTTCATCAGCGTAAGTACGATAAGCTGTGCGCTGTGAAGAAATCAATGCTCGATAAGATGTTTCCGAAACCCGGCGAGACCGAGCCCGAAATCCGCTTCGCCGGTTTTACTGACCCTTGGGAACAGCGTAAGTTCTCTGATCTGACTGACAGGATTTCCATTCAGTCAAGCGATTCCGATTTGCCTCAAGTCGAATACGAGGACATCATTCCCGGCGAGGGTACGCTAAACAAAGAATTGCGCGACAAGGAAGGCGGCAAAACAGGAATTAAGTTTTTCGCCGGAGATGTTCTATACGGGAAGCTTCGTCCTTATTTGATGAATTATTTATATCCGCAGTTTAATGGCGTGGCTGTAGGTGATTTTTGGGTCCTTAGGGCTGCAGAGTGTGACAGTTCATTTTTGTATCGGTTGGTTCAAACGGGCAGCTTCCAAAGGCTCGCAAATGTATCTTCGGGCTCTAAGATGCCTCGCGCAGATTGGAATCTGATTTCACAATCGTTCTTCGCCGTGCCCGCTAATCATGCCGAACAGAAGGCGATTGCGAAGAACTTAGCCGACCTCGACAATCTCATCACCCTTCATCAGCGTAAGTTGAATCTACTGAAGAATACGAAGAAATCGCTTTTGGATAGGATGTTCGTTTAGTTTTTTAACACAGATACCACTCTGAGATCATGAAACTGTCGATTCGCATTAGTCGAATCGACAGTTTTTAAATATTTGTGACCGAATCGTAAGGCACTGCTGCCTATTTACCGCTGTCACTGATGAAGGGTGATGAGGTTGTCAATCTCACTCAACGCCGCGCCTATGGCAGATTGCTCCGACAAGCTAGGAAATCTTAATTGTGTATCTTGCAGTGCGGCCTTTGAAACGGAAATCACCTTGATTCCCTGCATTAAGGGGAGAAGCTGTCTATGGTATGCATCGGAATTAAGGTAGTGCCCCAGGTAACCTGTCCCAAAGGGGAACCGAGGTCGCGCCGGTATCGTATGTAACCCTGAGATAGTTGGTTCTTTTGGTAGTTTCTGCAGTTCAACACACTTGCCAACCGCTTCGTCCTCTGCTGTGTCAGCAAAAATGACATCGCCTTCGCGAAGTATCGACCCAGCAAATTTGGGAAGTACGGTATCGTCGGTAATAAACGGCAAATCGCTTCGTTCGCCATCGAGGCAATCACCGAACTTAATAAGAATATCTCCGTAATGGACATTGCGAGCAGTGCCATTCTCGCCATTCAAGCCAGCGCGTGAAAGAGTGTTGTTCTTCAAGAACTCGAAGCAATCTCCCAACTTACGCTGTTCCCAAGATGGAGTCATCCAATTTGGATAGCCGCTTGGGAACAGCGTAAGTTGGGAGAGCTAGGGGTGATTTCAACAGGCAACACCCCTTCGACGAGTTGCCCAGATTACTATTCTGACGCTGGAATCCCATGGGTTACACCCACAGATATCTGTGAATCTACGCAGCTTGTAACGGACAAGAGCTTAAGCGAATTAGGACAAACGGTAGCACGGACAGTTCCTTCTAACTCAATCCTTTGTACCTGCATTGCAAGTATTGGTAAGAACGCCATTACTTCAACTACCAGCGGTTTCAATCAACAAATTAATGCATTGGTTCCAGATACTAACCTATATGAACCTTACTTCCTTTACGTTCAGAGCTCTCTGTGGTCGGAGACAATGAAACGCAACGCAGCAGCAGGGACAATGCAGATAGTCAACAAAAGCGAGTTTTCGGACCTGATAACGTCTATCCCATCTAAAGACGAACAATACGATATTGCTTCCTTATTTTTTAGACTTGATTCTCTCATCACCCTTCATCAGCGTGAGCCACGGTTTGCTGATACAGGTTAAATAAGAGTCGAAAGAGCCCTCATGACAATATCAATGTCCTTGTTCTCGAGCTCTTGGATGACGTGCAAATAGGTTTCCTGAGTGGTGGTCATGCTTGCATGCCCGAGCCTTCGGGATACGCTGGCGATGGAGACGCCGGCGAACAGCAAGAGTGATGCATGTGTATGACGCAGCCCGTGGACGGATATGGTGGGCACGCCAACATTTTTGCAGTGGCGCGCTAAGACGCTGTTAGCCGTCGAGTTATAGACCTTTCCCTTCGCAAATATGGGCTCAGTCGGCGGAAGATCTTTAAGCAGCCCAGAAAGTTGCATGATGAGTTGCCAGTCGAGTTGAACCTTTCGCACCGATGAGGTGTTTTTTGTGGGGACGAATCCGCCACCGTTCTTGTAGTCCCAGGTTTTGTTCACCGAGAGCGTTTGATGGGCGAAGTCGAAGTCTTCGGGAGTAAGCCCAAGGGCCTCGGAGAAGCGCAGACCTGTTTTAGCGACTATGAGAATAAGCCAATCCCAGCTCGGCTCGCCTGATAAATCAAGGTCGCCGAGCATGGCATGAAGCTCAAACTGGTTGAGATATTTGATCTTTTTCGTACGCGGCTGTTTCCCTTTGATGATGGCCTTGCGCGTAGGGTCGCGAGGGATGAGTCCTTCGTCAACTGCGTCAAGGATCGCCCCTTTAAGCTGATGATGGAAGTCCATGGTTGTCTGGCGCTCGTGGTGCTCTGCGTAACCGTTGATGAGCTGCTGGTATGAGGTTCGGTCGAGATCTTTTATCTTGAGATCTGGAATCAGCTTGGCGAGCCAAGACTGCGTGAGCCGATACTTTCCCATGGTGACCTCACGTATGGCCCCTTCTTTGTAGACGCTAATCCATCGCGAGTAGTAATCGCAGAAAAGCGATTCTTCATTGATGCTGATTGGCATTTTACCCTCTTTCATCATGTTGTGAGGTGGCTCACGCTGATGAAGGGTGATGAGGATGTCAAGGCCTTTTAGACAATCGGCTATCGCCCGCTGTTCATCAATGGTCGGTGGCACTTTAGCCACTATCTCCGCGAAGCGATCGTATCGCAAAGTTTGTGTGTCTTTGGAATTGCCCTGAGAGTCGCAGAGGTATTTGTAAAGCATGTCTGTTCGTTTTAAAAGATAGCCAAAACAGATCGAGTCAAGCTCAACTGCAGGTCTTGCAACCACATAAGCTGGACTTACGATGCCGTTATATTTACTTGAGTCAACCGCACCCTGCCACATGCGCATGCTGTTATATACAATGTCTCCAACGCGAACAACCTTATAGTTGGCGATACTCGCACCAGGATTCGTGTCTCTGCCGGATTCGGATGCCGGATAGATTCCGTTGGCCACGCTAACCGACAAAATCTCTTCACTCGAAGAACGCTCGTTGCTTTCAGTAAACAGCTCGCCCAACTTACGCTGTTCCCAAGATGAAGCGAGGGGACGCATGGTCAAATACGCCCCCTCGGATTGCCAAACCCTCAATTTCACCTGTTCATAATCGCTGCTCATTCGTAGATGTCGAAGCCGCCTTCCAGGATGAACTTCTTCAACAGCGCCGCCGCACGGGAGTTCACCTTGAACAAAGAGAGCGTTTTGCCTTCCTTCTGTTCAAAGAAGGCCTTGGCGCGCGCCTTGTCTACCGAGTCCTTCAAATCGTCGAAGCGCCCAAACTCGTTAATGTTCGATTCCGTCAGGTCGAGCGCAGTCATGGTAGCAAGAAGCTCGCCGTCTACGCCGAGCGCCTCGACGACTTGATCGACCTGAGCGTTTTTCGCCTTGTGTGCATAGGACGTGATGTAATCCCTCATCGTCATGCCGTCCTCAAGGGTGACGTCCCCTCGCTCGACGTCGTGAAGGAACAACTCGGCGAAACGCTGGTCGTCCTGGCTCAGAGACGCGAATGATCGGTGGAGCTCCTCGTACGCGGCGGCGAGCCCCTCGTCGTCCTGCTCAAGGCATTTCAGCCACTTTTGAAAGTTTGCGTTCATGTAGTCACTGTCTATGAGCCCCGTGTCAATCTCCGTTATATGACCATCGAGCTCGTAAGGCGCCTCCGGGGCGCCTCCGGGGCCGATTCCTCCCGCGAACAGCTCTTTGTAGCGTTGCACGAGGACGAGATAGGTCCGCTCGTCGATAACCGGCTGCACGAAGTAGGTTTTGCCGCGTCGCCCTCCCTCATCCGGTTCCTCCTCGAACTCGTAGGTATCCTGGTCCCACGTGAAGCCTTGCACTTTCGCGGCTTCAAGGAACATGTTAAGCTCGATGAACTCCTTGGCAAACTTTCGCCTAGCCTCTTGCGATGCGGGAAGTTTCGAGAGATCGCCAACGCCCGCAGCCTCGAACACCATGAGTATCTCCTGGAGACGCGCGTCCATCAGCGCGATATTGTACGGAAGCTTCTGCACGAACATGTCGAGCGGGCGGTCGCCCGAGTACAGCTTCACCGCAGCATCGATGTAGCCCTTCATAGTGTGGGGAAGGCGGTAGTAGCGGATGGTGCCGAAGGGCTTATCGGGGCCGAACAGGCGGTTGGTGCGGCTGAAGGCCTGGATGATACTCTCGTAGTCGATGACTTTGTCGAGGTAGAGCGTGTTGAGCCACTTGGAGTCGAAGCCAGTGAGCATCTGGTCCACCACGATGAGCAGGTCGATGCGACTCTCGCGGTTGGCGTCGACGTTGACGTAGGGCTTCTTATGTGAAAGGCGCGCTGAGATGTCCTTCTTCATGGCGGACCAGGTGGGAATGGTGAACTCCTGGCCATATGCTTTGTTGTAATCCTCGATAAGTTCGACCAGGGCATCCTCCTTCACGGTGGAACCGGCGTCATTGTCGATGCTCGGGTCGAAAAGTGCCGTCACCTTCATCTGCGGCGCCTCCATCTTGAAGGCGCGGTAGTAGTCAATCGCCTCGGGGATGGAGCTTGTCGCCAAAATCGCGTGGAACTTGCCGCCATGGGAGAGCACCGGGAAGCGCCGCAGAACATCCTCGACCACCTTGCTGTGGTGCGGCGTGTCGGGCCAGTACTGGGTGCGGGTCAGGAAGTCCTCGATGCCCTTGATGCGGTTACCGGCGCCGTCGACCAAGGGGCCCATGGGGACCTTCGCCTGGTCCATGTAGTGGTAGAAGACCTTGCTTTTATGCTCGTCGGAGATGGCCTCGACGACGTTTGAGGCCTTAGCCTTCTCAAGAGCCACGGCCTCGCGCACGTCGTGGTCGTCGAAGGTCGTCACCATATATGGGTCGAAGCCCAGGACGTTGCCGTCGCGAATGCCGTCGGCGATACTGTAGCGGTGCAAGCACTCGCCGAATACCATGGCGGTGGTGGAGCCCTTCTTCTGGTTCTCGTCGAGGATCGGCGTGCCCGTGAAGCCGAAGAACATCGCGTTGGGGAACGCGCGGCGTATGTCCTGGAGCATCTCGCCGAAGGTGGAGCGGTGGCACTCGTCGATGACGAACACAATCCGCTTGGAGGCCAGACGGTCGAGCTCCGCCTGGGTGATCCTGTCCTCGCCGGCCTTCACGTTGCTCATTTTCTGGATAGAGGTCACGATGAGGCGGTTCTTGGGGTCGTCGCTCGCGAGCTTCGACTTCAGCACCTGAGTGTTCTCGGTCCCCTGCACGTCATCAGCATCGTCGGCGAACGCGCGGTACTCGGAGAGCGACTGCGTGCCCAGCTCGATGCGGTCCATCAGAAAGACCACCTTGTCGGCGTCGTGCGAGTCGGCTATGAGCTGGGCAGATTTGAAGCTTGTCATGGTTTTGCCGGAGCCGGTGGTATGCCATATGTAGCCGCCCGGACGTCCCGGGGCGCTGCTCTTGGGTTTTTCGTCCCATTTGCATCTGCGCACCTTGTCGGATATGGCGGCAGCCGCGTAATACTGGTAGCTGCGCATGACCTTCAGACAGCCGTCCGAGCTGTCGGCCACGGTATAGAAGCCGATGAGCTGGTGCGCCATGGGGATGGAGAGCATCGTGGAGGTGAATCGCTTCCATTCGCCGGTTCCGGGTTTGTCGCCCGCGCAGACGGGCTCGTTGTTGAAGTCCTCCCAGTGAAAATAGCAGTTCGGGTTGAACGCGCCCGTGCCAGGGTTGGCAAAGTACAGCGCTTCATCGGGAGTCATTCCCACGAAGATCTGGACCAGGCGGAAGAGTCCCGTGAACACGCCCTCGTGGGCGTACTTCTCTATCTGGCCGGTGGCTTGGCTGACGGGGATGCCGCTGCGCTTAAGCTCGATGTGGATGACGGGCATGCCGTTGATGAGCAGACACAGGTCGCCGCGACGGTCGTTCAAGATCTTGCTCTTCGCAGGGTAGATTGGCTGCTGAGCTATCTGGTAGCGGCTCTGGCCGGCTGCGATCTCCTGGCGATCGTAGATCTTCAGGCTCACCTCCTTGCCCAGGTGGAGCGGATCGTTGGGGTTATCGCGCGTGATGGCGACGGTCTTTCCGTTGATGAACCCGTTGAGCGCGAGCGGGGTCTTGAGCGTTTCTATTTGTTCGATGACCTGTGCCATCTCGCCCTGGGTGAGCGGGCAGCCATTCAAGCGGTCGATATCCGCGTTGTTCTGAAACAGAATCTTCGCCCAGTTCTCAAGGAGGTCCTGCTCGGTGGGATAGCGCAGGACGCCGTCCGCATCGTCCCATCCGTGCTGCTTCAGCACGGTGATGACAGCTTCTTCGAAAGAAGTCTCTTTATCGTAAATCATCGGAGAAACCTTTCTTCAAAATTGCTAAAAGTTATACATTTAGCTATTGATAATGATTATAAGACGTAGATGCTTCTACCTGGTAATAGAGTAAGTTTTCATAAATCTATCAAAATAGTAATGAACGCTACGATGTTGAGCTAAGTGCGGACAAAACGCTATTTGATGCAACAATGATATCTAGAATTCTTATTGTTAGTGCAACAACAAAAGACAAGGTAGTGACCCATGGGTCTACAATGGCGCTTACG
>ERZ773254.1375-NODE-1375-length-11024-cov-3.657125_pt1 | contig 11024 bp, 9 predicted proteins | sample MGYA00580516_ERZ773254 | MGnify/ENA primary metagenome ERZ773254 (study PRJEB29015, sample SAMEA2738158) | human oral metagenome | biome: human oral; feature: human-associated habitat; material: saliva | place: China | collected 2192 ...
GGCATACGGGACAGGAAACAAATTCCGTACGAAACTTCCGCATAGCCTGATCGTTTTTATATTCTTCAAGGCGTGCCTTTTTGTCATCCATACGTTTTTTTAAAGACACCATCTGGGGAGACGGTTCGATTCCGATTTTATACTTCACCGCATACGTGGTAGGCACCGTTTTCAAATAAGCAAGAGCCTGGTTTTTGGTATTGAAGATTTTTTCCTTAAATACAAGACCCCTGAAGATGTGGTTGGCTTCTCTTTTGGTGAATCCTTCTGCCACCATGTGCTCTTTCATATCGTCACGGATCCATTGTGACGGTTTTGTAATATCATACTCCCAGAATTTTTCCGTCCATGCGGGTGTTGCTGAAACGGGACAGTCTTTCAGCTGCGGAACCGGTATTTCTTCTTTTCCGGGCGCCGTTTCAGGTTTAATTGCTTTTACAGCCGTTACCGCCGATTCTTTCCCTCTTCCGTATTTCGGTGCGGCATTTTCCGTTTTTTCATTCTTTTGTTCTTTTTTGTCAGTTTTCTTTTCTTCTGCCGGGAAAAGATCAAAGAGAGAAGTCTCTTCAAAATCAGGATTCTGTGACATAGCAAACTCCCATCTATCAGAATATAAGTCAATCATATCATGGATAGGCGGAAGGGGGAACTGTTTTTAGCAAAACATATTTCCCAATATAAAACCGGTTTCCATCATCCATATGGGACGGAATATCTCCTGCTGCTTAAAAGTATTTCACAAAAAAATATCCGGCAGGGGCAGTGCCGGATGTAGAAAAGGATTACTCGAAGTGTACTTGTAATTTTTTGTTTTCTTTAGCAGCGTCATGAAAAACGGCAATCATTGTTTTTCCATATTCCCCAAGGTAACCGTCTGAAGCGATTACGCGGGGAACGGTAATCGTGGTTTTTGTAATGATTTCACAGAGACAGTCGTAGAGGGCATCTAAGTTCCTGCCGTAATAGTCCGGGAGATGAAGTATTTCCTTCAGGTAGGTGTGGGCTGTTTCTCTTGTTTTGAAGTTTTCAGGAGCAAGTCTGATCTGCATAGGACAATCTCTTAATATATTTTTTCAAAATCCTGATAGTGGGATGAGGTGTAGTAGATAAGGCCATCGTTGGAGAAACAGATACGTTTCGCGTTCCTGTTCCCCCTGACGTAGTCAATGTCGCATTCTTTCCAGCTGCGCCCCGGAGCGTCAGGGAGGATTTTTTCATAATTGCTGAAGCGGTCGCCGCCGATGCTTTTTCCCGGAGCGACTTGATCAAGTGTCCCCTTATCTTTCCATCCTAAGTTTCTGGCTTCTGCCTTGGTGATATAGTTGGGCGGCAGTTTCCTGTAGATATGGATATATGCCGCTACATGATCTTTATCGGTATAGGCCTGATCTGGTTCTACACGGATTTCCGCGCTGCCCGGACTTTTTGCGTCGGATTGTTCACCGTTTTGGGAAATGGACTCGGAATCTGTGTAGATTTTATTCTGCCTGGTGCGGCTTTTTGATTTATCTGCACTTCCTGTATCTGATCTTTCAACGCTTTGAACAACCGGCGCGGAAGAGGCGCCATGCTGCTGTCCTCCTCCACAGGCGGTAAGGAGTCCGAGGGAAAGAAAGACAGTTAAAATGGCGGCGAAAAATTTTTTCATGGAAAGCTCCTTTATGGCAGATGGTTACATAGAACTGTTTATACCGGCATATTGTTCGGCAAAACGTTTAAAGTTTTTAATGAAATAGTTTTTCAGTTCTTCCGCCGGCGGGGTAAGGGGCGTGTTTTCGTCCCATGACAGACTGATGTACCTCTGGCAGCCCGGTGTGGCGATGGGAACAAGTGCTACATGGTCGCCGCCGACGCTGTGCCAGGTGATACGCGGAGCAAAGGAGACGCCGAGCCCCGCTTTGATAAATTCCCGTACGGTACCGGGGTTGTCGCTTTCCAAAATGACATGAGGAGTGAAACCCGCCGCCCTGCAGTAAAAGTCTGTAATATTTCTTAAAGCGACGCCTTGTTGGAGCGTGATGAAATCCGCTTTTTCAAAGTCTGCCAGATTAACCGAGGCATGGGATGCAAGCGGATTCGTATCGGGCATGGCAAGAAGGATGTCTTCTTTCAGGAGTGTGATGGAATAATCCGTGTCAATGGGGTTGATACTGCTTGACAGGTACAGATCCACACGGGAGTGATGGTTTATTTCCTGACGGTCCCGCTGCTGGATGATTTCGAAACGGATATGGGGATGTTCTTTTTTAAATTCTGTAAGGAATGCCGGAATAATCATGGATGCGGCGAAAATGGAAATCGTCACCGTCATGTCCTGTGCTTCTTTGGCGTCTTCCAGCTCTTTCTGCGCATGCTTGAGCTCGCTCATAATCCTGTTTGTATGGCTGAGAAGGATTTCTCCATACTTGGTGAGGACGATGTTTCTTCCGGATCGGCGAAACAGGGGGACGCCCAACTCCTGCTCCAGCATTTTAATGGTGTGGGACAGAGACGGCTGGGAAATGTGAAGCGCTTCCGCCGCGTGGGTCAGATGCTGGAGCTCTGCGGTCTTTTGGAAATAGGTCAATGCAAGAAGCGTGAGTTTCATAAAAGCCTCCTCGACATAATATATAATTTGTTACTTATATATAAATTATACGCTTTACTCTATAAATGTCCAATAGCTCATGGAATCCTTTTATCAAAGGTTATGAATATTTCATAAATCATGAGACAATCTATTAATTGAGAAGACAATACAATTAATTGAAGAATCTGGAGTGGCAAAGAAAAGGAATAAGCAGTATCATAATAATATTATGACAAGCCGGAGGCTCCGGCGGGAAATGAAGGAGCGAGAAAATGAAAATATTTATTGATACGGCTGACGTGGAGGCCATCCGCAGAGCGAAAGCGATGGGATTCGTTTCCGGAGTGACGACAAATCCGTCACTAATCGCGGCGGAAGGAAAGGATTTCCATACGGTGATTAAAGAAATCGCATCGATTGTGGACGGTCCGGTATCAGCGGAAGTCCTTTCTGAAACAGCAGAAGAGATGATTGCTGAAGGACAGGTTCTCGCCGGACTTGATCCCCATGTGGTCGTGAAAATTCCCATGACAGGAGAAGGCATGAAAGCGGTGAGTGCCCTGTCTGACATGGGGATCCGTTCTAACGTGACTTTAATTTTCTCGGCAGGGCAGGCACTGCTGGCAGCCCGTGCAGGGGCGTCTTATGTCAGTCCCTTTGTGGGACGTATCGATGATATCGGCTGGGACGGCGTAGAACTGATCCGGACGATTGCCGATATATTTCGTCTCCACAAGATCAAAACGGAAATCATTGCTGCCTCTGTCCGCAAGCCGCAGCATGTGGCACAATGTGCCCTGGCGGGGGCAGATATTGCCACTGTTCCGTACCAGGTGCTTATGGACACGCTTAAGCATCCGCTTACCGACATCGGCATTGCCCGTTTTAAAGCGGACTGGGAAAAAGCACATAAGTAAGACAAAGCGCCTTTCATAGGGAAGGGCGTTTTCATTTGGAAAGATTCTATATTTCAGGAGAAATCGTTATAATAAAAGAAATCAAATGAATTGTCCGGTTCCCTTTTGGAGGAAATATGAGAAAGAAAATCACCGTGATGACTAAAATGGAAAGAATTGCCGCTGCCATCCGCGGGGATGCTGTCGATACGGTTCCGTATTCTTTGTGGTCCCACTTGCCGCTTATTGATTTGGATCCGGTAAAAAATGCAGAGCAGACTTACGGTTTTTATAAAACGTACGATGTGGATATTCTAAAGACGATGAACAACGGCATGTACAGCGTTGAAGATTTCGGTGCCGTGGCGGACTACTCGGAAATCGCCGGGGGCGGCGTGGCAAAAATCGTTTCTACACCTGTCCAAAGACCAAAGGATTGGCTTGATTTGGAACCGGTATCGGTAAATGCGGGCGCTCTGGCAAGAGAGCAGGAATACCTGCGGCTTCTTCTGGATAAGACAAGAGGCACAGTGCCGGTGATTTTTACCGTGTTCAGTCCTTTGACGACGGCATATAAACTCTGTCCCGACTTGATGAGACATGTGGCAGAGGGATTTGGAGAAGAAGTCAAGGCGGGACTTCGGGCGATTACGGAGAGCACCTGCGCTTTGGTGCAGCGGGTCATTGAAATGGGGGCGGACGGCATTTTCTTTGCGACCCAGCTTTCATCATATGCGGCCGGAGAAGAGGATTTTTACCGTGAGTACGGTATGCCTTATGATCTGGCGGTGCTTTCCGCATCATCAGGGTGGTGCAATGTTCTCCACGCTCACGGGAAAGATATCATGTTTCCTCTGCTCAGGAAGTATCCGGTGCAGATTTTCAACTGGCATGCCTGGGAATCTTTGCCTGAAATCGGCGAGGCGCAGGCGCTTACGGGGAAATGCATCATGGCAGGACTGGAGCGGATGGATATCACCGGCGGCAGAAAGAATGAGATCGAATACCGCATTTATAAAACGCTCAGGCAGACAGGGGGACGGAAAATTATTTTATCTCCCGGCTGTGTGATCCGCTATCCGCTTAATGAAGAGATACTTGCTTTTGTGCGGAAAGCAAAAAATGAAATTGAGGAAAAGCTCCTGAAAACCAGATAAGGGAATAAAGTGCACGATCCTGCATCCATTCTTGTGGAGCAGGATTTTTTGTAAGAAAGCAATCAAAAACACCTCCCGTGAAGAGAGGCGTTCTTTTGCACTGTTTATGCTTTCATGACTGTACCGTCAGCCAGGGTAATAGTATAACCGTTGTAGTTGATCGTCCCTAAGTTGTAGAGGCTTGTCAGCGTGGAGTTGCCCGTAAGGTTCCATGTGGAGCCTGCCGCTATGAAGACATCGGCGTTTGTTTTGTACTTTTCGCCGCCTTCCGCATTGGGGACGATGGAAATTATTCCGTTAAAGGTGGAATTATTCTTCAGCGTCATGTTGATGTTGGAAATGGAGTCGACAGAAATATTTCCCGTGAGAATCTGATTGTCTGCGACAAGTTCCACATGGCCGCCATTGCGTCCCGGCGTACCCCAGCCGTTTGCGCCGTCATTGCCTGCGACGGTAATAAGGTTTGCCGCAGGGTTGTCCATGGTGATCGCGGTACCGTTTAAGGAGATTTTACCGTGGGTGGCGGTTACATAGAACATGCCGCCTTTGTGGGAAATAAGAGAACCGCCGCGGACATCGAAATGCTGGGTGCCCATGGTGCCGATATCTTTTTCATCAGAGAAGAGAACGATATTGTAAGGAACAGCGTCTGTCGTTTCTTTTCCTTCAAGGATCGTGCCCGAAAGGGTGATTGTATTATTTCCTTTAAGAACGGCTGCTTTTGCGTTCAGTGCGTTTACGGAAGCATTGGTGACGGTAACGTCGCCTTTGGAATAAATGCCCTGCGACATAGCGCCGGAAGTGGTAAAGGAGCCGCCATCCGCGATGAGGATACCGCCCCCGTCAGCAATCATGATGGCAGGAGAACTGTCACCTGTGGTAGAAACGGTGGAGTTTTCCACTTTCATCATGGCACGGGCGGAAACAGCGGTGCCGGCGGAATTATTTCCCGTAGTAACAACGGAAGAATCCTTCAGGCTGATATAGGTGCTCTTGCTGTAACCGTAAGCGCCTGTCGATCCAATGCCGGAAGAGGAAATACGGGCGCCCGTCATCGCCGCGCGTCCGCCGTGGGTGGCAAGGAAAGCGGCATTCTGTCCGTAAAGCCTGGAACTGTCTACATCGGTAGAATCACCTGTTTTTGTAATCTGTGCGTTGGGGGCGGTAATGTATGCCATGGGGACACGGAGAGCATTTTCATCTGCTTTATCAGAAGTGTAAACTCCATTTTCATAGTTCCCGTCGCTGGAAAGCTCATTGGCGGTTTCGCCCTGGCTGATGGTATATTTTTTTACCGGCGGGGAAATCGGTTCGGGTTCCGTTTCCGGTTCGGGTTCTTTTGCCGGTTCCGGTTCTGCGGCCGGCTGTTCGACAACCGGCTTCGGTGCCTCGGGGGAAAGATTCTTAAAAGTACCCGATTCTACGGAAGCCTGTACGTCAGATACAGTCAGATCGAGGCCTTTCAGCAGGGCGTCTGTATAATTCACATCACCCGCAGGGGCTGCTGCGGCGGGAGCAGAAGCAGGAGCGCTTTGCTCTCCCTTCTTTTCCGCTTTTTCCAAGTCTTTCATTTTTTGAACGGCAGCACGGTATGGATCCAGCGGTGTGCTGCCTGCCTGTGAGGCAGCAGTGGCGGAAATACAGCCGGAAAGAGCCAGCGTGCAGAGAAGGGCAGTCATTTTTGTATGTTTCATAATAACCTCACTTTTGATAAATTTTTGGATGTCCATTTTTGAGTATAATATAACATTCTTATTTTACAACATCAGGAAAAGATTGTCATTTTTGTCAAGGGAAAGGAAAGTTCTGATATAATAAAAAGAAAATAAATGGAGGTGGCCATGTTTACCATAGGGTGCCACTTGTCGGTTACAAAAGGATTTTATCATATGGCGAGGACGGCGACGGAACTCGGAGCGAATACGTTCCAGTTTTTTCCCCGCAATCCCCGGGGCGGGGCGGCAAAACCGTTAGCAAAGGAAGATATAAGGCAGCTGGAAGAATGGATGGATACCCACGGTTTCGGAGAGATACTTTGCCATGGCGCCTATACGATGAACGGCGCGTCAACGAAAGAAGAAGTCAGAGAGTTCGCGCGGACCGCTATCAGGGAAGATCTGGCAAAGGTGTCCCTTCTGCCGCGGTGTCTTTATAATTTCCATCCCGGCGCCCATCTGAAACAGGGGACGGCTGTTGCCATTCCTCTCATTGCGGATATGGTGAATTATGCTATGGATCAGGAAGGCCTGAATACTACCGTGCTTTTTGAAACGATGGCGGGAAAGGGGACGGAAGTGGGCCGTACGTTTGAGGAGCTGGCGGAAATAATTTCCCGTGTAGAAAGAAAAGACCATGTCGGTGTCTGTCTGGATACCTGCCATGTGTATGACGGCGGCTATGACATCGTGAATGATCTGGACGGCGTTCTGAAACGGTTTGATCAAATTGTCGGACTGGAAAAGTTGAAAGCAGTCCATCTGAATGATGATAAGAATCCTTTGGGCAGCCATAAGGACAGACATGAGAAAATAGGAGAAGGGACGATCGGCACAGAGGCTTTCGCGCGGATCATCAATCATCCGGCCATGAGGGAATTGCCGTTTTTTCTGGAAACACCTAACGAACTTCCGGGATATAAAAAGGAAATTGCTTTGCTGCGTTCTCTTCGGCAGGAGGAATAAGATGAATGAAAGAATAAAAATAAAAGTGAAACAGATGCTGGACCGCGGCGCAAAAGGGCTGCTCCGTTTCCGCACGGCATTTCTTTTTTCCCTGTTTCTTTTTCTTATCGTTTTCTGCCGTGTGGCGTACATGCCCGGCGAAACGAGCTTTGATGAATTGTTTCCTGTTTCTCTGGGATATATTCTGATTTCCCTTGGATCTACAATTTTATTTTCCGTACTTTGGCGGCTTCTGCTTGAATGGAAGCATAAGGTTTCCCTGCTTTATGAGGCGGTAAATATTCCCGCACTGGCAGGATTTTATTTTCTCTGGCATATGATGCCGATGAATCATTACTTTGCCATGTATGTGGCAGGTCTTTCCTTTTCTCTGCCCTGTCTGTGTCTTTTCCTCTTGCAAAGGCAGATGGCAACAGGATTGTTTCCTCATGTTTTTGTGTCTTTTGTCCAAGCTTTCGGAATTGCTGTTTTGACGATGGGGCTGGGTGGAATCTGTCTTCTGGGCATTAACGCGCTCCTTGTCCCTATAGCTTGGAGCTGGGGATATGCTTTATGTGCATTTTCTTTTGTGCTTGTAGGGATCAACGTATTTTTGTCCTGCTTTCCCTCTGAAAAGGAATGCCCGCGTTCCGCTTCTTTTCTGTACTTGCTGAAACGGGTGTTTCTGCCGGCTTATGCAGTTCTGCTGGCGATTCTTTACGGATATATAGGGAAAATTCTGTTCCTTTGGGAAATGCCTGTGGGGAAAATGAATTGGTATGCTTCTTTTGCTGTCGCTGTTTTCAGTTTATTTTATTTCTGTCTTTATGAAGAAACGGACAATGGCAGCAGACGTTTTCTGAAATATGGCGCGTTGGCGCTTTTCCCCGTCATGGTTGTGCAGGCGCTTGGTATTTATATCCGTTTTGAGGCGTATGGATTGACGGCGGCGCGGTATGCTTCGATGATATGCAGCGGATTCGGTCTGGCGGTCATCGCGTTTGCCTTTTTCCGGAGAGCCGCCTGTCCGCTTTTTCTTTTGGCGGGGATTATTGGCGTCCTGTGCAGCATGACACCGCTGAATCTCATTGATGTGCCTGTTTATGACCAGGGCCGCCGCATGGAAAGGGTACTGATAAAAAATCAAATGATAAGCAGCGGAAATCTAAAGCCGCCGGTTTCTATTACTGAAGAAGACGCAGAAGTACTGCGGAGTGCTTATAATTATCTGAAATACAGTGAAGGGGCATGGCGGTTTCCCGTGGTGGAACAGCTGAAAAATGATGACCGCTTCACAGAACTCCTGGGATCTGCCTATGATCAAAGAAGAGTGATCCGCAGCTATGAATGGAATGAAATTCCTGTCACCGGATACCGGCGGCTTATTCATTTCAGATCGGATACAACGGAAAACCATGGGGAACTTCTTATCACCAATGGGGATGAAATAATCCGTCTGGACATCCGGCCGTATCTGCAGGAAATAAAGGAAAAGGGATCGGGCGAACAAAAGGAGACGGCGGAAAATATGACTTACCGTGTAAATGAAAACCGGATTCTCCATTTTGTCTGGATCAATTATTATTGGGGGAAAGATCCCCACTTTATGAGTGAAGGTTACTTATTGGAAAAATAAGGATGGGAATATTATGAAGTTTATCCATACCGCCGACTGGCATCTGGGAAAATTATTTTACGGGGAGTATCTTACGGAAGAACAGGAATGGCTTCTGAAAAATCAATTTTTACCTTTGGTAGATGAAGAAAAACCGGATGTCATCCTGTTGGCAGGAGATGTGTATGACCGTTCCGTCCCGCCGGCGGAAGCGGTGGAGCTTTTTGACGAAATGATTTCTGAAATCACAGGAAAACGGAAAATCCCTTTTATTGTAATCAGCGGCAACCATGACAGTGCTGAAAGGCTGTCTTTTGCCAGCCGCATTCTCCGAGGGACCGGATTATTCCTTTGCGGTGATTTGTACCACACTTTAGCGCCGATCATATTGAAGGACGATGATGGTGAAGTGGCATTTGCTCCTCTTCCCTATGCGGAACCGGGGAAGGTGCGGGAAGCGCTTTCCACTGATGTCCATACCCATGAGGAGGCAGAACGGGCGCTCTCGGATTTCCTTTTACGGCAGATGGGACATGCGGCAAGGAAAATTGCCATTGCCCATGAATTTGTGGCGGGCGGCTCTGCGAGTGACTCGGAGCGGCCTCTTTCAATCGGGGGGACGGATCTTATCAGTGCAGATATATTTGCACCGTACAATTATACGGCATTGGGACATCTTCATGGCCCACAGCAGGCGGGGGGAAAAGAAAATGTCCGCTATAGCGGAAGTCTTTTGAAATATTCTTTCAGCGAAGCCACCCAGAAAAAAGGAGTCATTGTAGGAGAAATAAACGGAGCAGGGCAGGTGAAGACCGAATTCATTTCTCTTTCACCCCGTCATGACGTACGTATCATAAAAGGTTTTTTTGATGATCTTATCAAAGAAAAAAGTGAGGATTTCCTCATGGCGGAGCTCTTGGATGAAGGCCCTGTCATTGACGCTATGGCGCGTCTCCGTCAAAAATATCCCCGCATGATGACGATACAGTCTCATCGCAGGATGAACAGCGGAAGCGGGGAAAGAAGCTTTGACCTCATGAAAAAGGTAGATCCTTTGGATATGTTCCGCGTTTTTTATAAGGAATTCCAGGATAAAGAATTTACGGAAGAAGAGGAAAACTACATGAAGGAATTATGGGAAGATCTGCGGAAGGAGGACGACTGATGAGACCGGAACGACTCAGGATCAGCGCTTTTGGCCCTTATGCGGGCGAAGAGGATGTGGATTTTTCCGTTCTGGAAAATCATACGCTTTTCCTCATCTGCGGCCCTACCGGCGCAGGGAAATCCACCATTCTTGATGCCATGTGCTATGCGCTCTATGGGAAAACCAGCGGCGCCGTCCGATCGGGAGAAGATTTGCGGAGCAACTATGTGGGGTATGACCGAAAAACCTATGTGGAATTTGACTTTGCCATAGGAGACAGGCATTACCGTATCTATAGAAGTCCCACGCAGCTGCTGGAGCGGCAGAAGGGGGACAGGAGCAAGCCTGTGGAGCATAAAGGGAAAGCGGACTTTTATGAAATAGATGAAGAAGGAAAGGAAAAAGCCCATATCACTTCAAAGGGGGTGGACAGCGCTGTAGAAGAACTGCTCGGTGTCGGGGTGGAACAGTTCCGGCAGATTATCCTGCTGCCCCAGGGGGATTTTCGTAAACTGCTGCTGGCGGATTCGTCGGACCGGCAGAAAATCATGGAACAACTTTTCCAAACAGGCATTTACCTTGCTTTTGAAAAAAGACTGCAGGAAGAAACCCAGAAACTGAAGACGGAATATAGCAGGGGAGAACTGCAAAGAACCACTCTTCTTGAAACCTGCCGGTCTGAGTCGGAAGAAGAATTGGAAAAGCAGGCAGAAACCAATGAAAAAATTCTGAAAGAAAAAGAAACGGAATTTATGCAGGCGGACAAAGAGCAGCAGGTTTTTTTACGCACCTATGATGAGGCGAATGTGCTTCATGGCGCTTTTCTCCGTCTGGAAACGGCGGAAACGGCATTGAAGCGGATGGAAGAAAAGAGGAAAGAAAAGGAAGAGCTGCGCGGGCATATAAAAATGATTCGTGCCGCCCAGTCGGTGACAAAAGAGTGGTCTGAAGCGGTAAATGCAAAAAAGCAGCAGCGCACT
>ERZ773254.1379-NODE-1379-length-11010-cov-3.252853_pt1 | contig 11010 bp, 17 predicted proteins | sample MGYA00580516_ERZ773254 | MGnify/ENA primary metagenome ERZ773254 (study PRJEB29015, sample SAMEA2738158) | human oral metagenome | biome: human oral; feature: human-associated habitat; material: saliva | place: China | collected 2192 ...
GGTGACCTGGGCGTCGATTGATGGGAAGTTGGTTGATGCGATGTCGCCGGTGAGGCGGGTGAGGGAACGGCGTACCGCTCCGTTCTGATTTTCAAGACCTGTGATCAGGCCGCCGATAATCAGCTTTCCAGCGGGCACTAGTAGCGTCTTATCACGTTCGGCTGGGCCTTTCCACGATGGAAGCAAATCCGTCAAACTTCCCAGCGCGTTTTTGACTTTGCCGAACATGTTCTTGATGCCCTGGATGAGGCCGTTGATGATTTTTTCGCCGATTCCCAGGAGCCAGGATCCAGCATTTGAGAAAATGTTCATGACCATGCTGGGGATTTGTTGTAGAGCGTTCCAGATCGAACTAACAGCGTTGCGGAGGCCGTTTGGGAGAGCGTTCCAGACGGTGTTTGCGACTGTTTTCACGCCGTTCCATAGTCCATTCCATACGGCGCTAACAATGTTTGCGATGGTAGTGATGATGCCCTTGATGATGTTGACAGCGCCGGTAATGATGCCGGTTACAGCGTTCCAAATGCCGGCGGCGATGTTTTTGACGCCTTCCCAGAGCTGTTGCCAGTTGCCAGTGAAGAGGCCAGCGATTACTTGGAATGCGCCTTGGATGATTTGTAGAGCGCCAGTAATAACGCCTTCGATTGCTGTCCAAACACCGGCCAGGATGGTGCCGATTCCTGAGAAGACAGGGCCAAGTTTTTGGATAACGCCTTCGATGAATCCCATGACGAAGAGGATCACTGGGTATAGGAGACCGGAAAGGAAAGTTACAATCGGTCTGAGAGCGTCGATAATGGCGGTACCTATTCCAGCAAGGATTTGTCCCCATTTTTGGACAGCTGGGATAACGTTTGCGGTAAACCAATCGATAATAGGTGTAATCGCGGTTTTGATGCCTTCCCAGAGGGCGAGTGCGGCGGTCTTGATGCCTTCCCAGACCTGGGCGACCTTGTTTCGGAACGTCTCTGAATGCTGGTAGAAGTAGACGAAGATTCCGATGACGGCGGCGATAGCGGCGGCGATCAGCACAGGCCAGGAACCAATGATGGGCAGTAGGAGCTTGAAGACGTTTGCGGCTTTGCCGATGATGGTGGGAACGGTCGTTAGGAACGTAATTGACTGATAGGCGGTCTTGAAGGCGAATCCGAAGGCCACGACGGCAGGCGCCAGGCGAACAAACCCGTTAAAGAGACCAGACAGCGTGTCTTTGCCAGCGGTGTTCCACCAATCCTTAAATGCCTGGAGCGCGGGCATGACATAGTTTTCAAAGACGGCCTGGGCCTGGGCGGCGGCCACCTTCAGTTTGGGTCCAAGCCACTGGGCAAACCGCTTGATAGCGGGGATGCCGACGGTTTCCAGCCAGGTCTTCAGCTGATCCAGGCGGGGCATGAACTTTTCATTAAGGAACTGGACAAACTGGGTAGCGTAGGGCAGTAGGAGGGTGCCGAACTCAGCGCCCAGGTCATGCACCTTCGCTTTGAGCACCTGGACTTGGTGTGCATAGGTGTTGTTTTCACGATTGAAGGCGCCTTGGGCGTCAGCGGTTTGCTCAAAGATCAAAGCGAGCGTCGCCGCTTGCTGAGCTTCGTTGCTGAAGGATCCGCCGACCTTTTTAAAGCCCAGTTCAGCGGCCTTGGCGTCGATTGACGCCTGTTTGAGGCTGACGCCGTATTTTTCAATCGGATCCCTTTCACCCTTGAGGGCGGAGCTGATTGACTGGATTGCTTCGGCTGTGGTTCCGCCGAATTGGGCAGACAGGTCAGCGCCTAGGGTGATGAGATCCTTGGTTTTATCCCCTAGCTGGTCTAGAGGCGTCCCGCCGTTTTTGAGCTGGGCGCCCAGGAGCGTGGCCAGCTCTTGGAACTCGTTCCTGGTAACGCCGAAGGTTGTCGCGGCTGTGGATGCGTAGCCTTTGACTTTGTCAGCGGATTCTTTGAAGATTGCTTCGACGGCGCCGGTGGATTGTTCCAGGTCGCCGGCCATCTGGATGGCCTTAAAGCTGATTGCGCCGAATGCAGCGCTGGCGGCGGCGCCAGCGGCGACGGCGGCCTTACCGACCTGGACGAAGGTTCCGGCGACCTTCTTTGCCGACGCGGTGAGCTTGTTTAAGCCCAGGTCTTTAGAGAGGCCACGAAAGGCGCGCTTAAAGTTTTTGGTCTCAGCGACTACGGAGACTTTTACTTGATGCCCGGCCATCGTGGCCCCTTTCTAAAGACTTGAGCTCTGGTTTTTCTTTTCAAGTACCGCAAGAACGGCCTGGGCGTCGCTCAGGGTCATTTCGCGGCCTTCCTTCATAGGGATGTGAGCTTCCACAGCCAGGATGGCTAGTAGCTCACGAATCTCGCTGTGCACTAGAGAAGATCGTCCATGTCAGCAAGTTTCATTTGGCGCGCGGCGTCCAGGGCGGTTGCACGGTCGATGTGGTCACGCTTGGAGATCATGATTGCGGCCAGGGCACTCATTTGCTTGGCGGTGACGTTATCGCCGTCCAGGGCGCTGAATGGCATTTGCGTGGTGTCTTCTAGCCATTCCAGGTCGCCCAGGGTCATGTCTTCGATTGAATCGGTTGCGGCCATGATGATGGGTCCTTTACCAGTTGTATTTTTCTAGGAGTTCTTTGATTCCGGCGCCGAATCCAGCGAAAGTCTGGGATCTTAGCTGTTCTTCGGCTTTGGAGAGCCAGCGGGGGCCGCTGGTCGCGTCAGCGCCAAAGTGGTTCACGCCGCTGTAGTGTCCGACGCGGCTACCAGAGGGGCGCGTGTAGAGTCTGACGCTTGAAGTGACGCGGACAGCGCGTTTACTTGATGCGATGCGAATGGATTTTTCCAGCCGGTGGGTCTTACCCTTGGGCGCCAGGCTCTTGGCGCGTTGCATGATGGGCGTGCCCAGGCGGCGGGTAAGGTCCTTAAGATCGTCGACGGCGACCCCTACACGTTCAGCATCTTTGAGAAGGGCTTTGATTCCCGTGATAGAGACGCTGGCGCCGTCCAGGTTGATGGTGCCGTCGACGATCCCAGTCACGACAGGGCGTCCGTCAGGTTGCCGGTGCCCAGGGTGGAACCGGTGCTGATCTTTTCCGGCTCACCTTCGACGTTCCATTCAAAGTCAAACGTGCTGCCCTTCTCATCTCCAGCTTCACCGGAGATCGGGGGCTTAGCGCCGATCTTGACACGGAATTTGAAGTGGGGCTGGGCGGCGGTTGCGACCTTGTTGCCGTGCGGCGCAAGGATCGCGTCGACGGTCTTGCCACTATTCGTCCATACGTAGTCCCAGAAGGAACCGGCGTCCAGGGACTGGATAGCGGTGCCCTTGAGCTTCCAGGCGGATGCTGATCCGTCCTGGGCGTCAGCGAAGGTCACGACGTCCTTATCAGAGTTTTCAGCGGCCAGCTCATATTTGGACATGTCGGACCAATAATCCTTGCCAGCGAAGGACAAGCCCAGGCGCTGTCCCTTGATGCGAGTGTTGAGGGTGACGGCCATTAGTGTTCCTTTTCTATAGTGTGAGGTCCAGGGGGAGGGTGAGGGCGGCGGCCAGGTAGGTTTGCCCATCCGCCGCGTTGATTGCTTCGTACCCGTCGACGCTGAAGGTGACGCCTTCAGCAGTCAGGTGGGAGATGACTGTGTCGGTTTGTTCGTCCAGGCGGCTGATAATCGCTTCATTGTCTGAGGGCTGTGAGATTAGGAGTGCTTTGAACGTGATGCGGACGCCGCCGGCTGTGTCGCCCTGGGCGACGAAGGGACTGCCTTCGGTCAGGACGACACACGGCGGGATCAGTTGCGGGGGGATGTTCGTGATGACAGGCCAGGCCTGGGCCTGGGCCAGGATGTTCTTGAGGGCGTGCCTGGCGTATGCGATAGGGCCGGGGTCTGTCATGCGAATCCCAGTGGGAGATAGGGGGCGAGTAGGGGACGGGCGGCGACCAGGGCGTCCCTGGCGACGCGGATAGCGCCGGCGCCGTCGAATCCGTCAGCGAAGTTCTTGATGCCGTTCGGGGCGTTCCTTCGGTGGTAGAGTTCAGCGGCGACTTCCAGGGTGGCGCGGTCGACGATTTCCGTGGGGATCCCGTTACCGCCGCCGATCTGGGATTCGATCAGCTTGCTGGCGACACTCACGCAACCGGTCATATAGTCGGTTACGGGCATACCAGGGGCGGCGTATTCGCCAAGATCAGCGGCGGTAATCATGATTAGGCCAGCTTCAAGGGGACGATGCCAGCGGGGATTTCAGCGGCTACGGCCTGGTAGCGGTAGACACTGAAAGACTGGGTGAGGTTGAGAATGTTTTCATCCTGGAGCTGCACGACCGGGGTTTCGTAGGTGCGGAGCGCCAGGGACGAATAGAAGGCGCCGACGATCTTTTCGCCCATTGCGCCAGGAGTAGAGAGAAGGTTCGGGACAACCTTAATTCCGACCAGGTCGCCAGCCAGGGCGGCGGGGTTCACGGTGCCGACGGTGTTTGCGCCGGTGCCAGAGACGGTCATAAGCGGGCGGCCATCGCCGGCGGTGAGGGCGGCCAGGGCCTTGAAGGTAGCCTTATCGACGATCAATCCGTCCAGGGGCAGCGCGCTGTCCTGGAAACGGTCAGCGGCGTCGACGATCAAGCCGGCCAGGTCAGCCCAGGTCAGCGCGGTTGCGACCTTGGTTGACGCCAGGGCGGTTGCGGCCTGGGCCTTCACTGTCTCGTTAAAGACGGATGCGAAGTAAGCGGCGGAGCGCTTGCCAGCGGCCAGGGCCATACCCTGGAGATGCGTCTGAAGCAGCGGGATTCGGGTTCGCTCAATCGCCTGGCGGGTGAGGGTGGTGTACCCACCGAAGGTCTTAACCGGCGTGGTCTTATCCTGGGTGGTGATACCGCCGATTTGGAGGTTATCGCCTTCCTTCGTCTGTTCGTTGACGGCGATGGTGTTTGCCTTGAGTTCGGTGTATTCAAGGTTCATGCCATCCTTGGGCAGCGCGCCTACAGAAAAGAGCTCTTTCAGCGGGTTGATGCGGTCGGTGAGGCGTGTGAGGTCGACGATCCAGGTGGGGCGCGTCATGGTACCGTCAGCGCTAGAGATGGTGCCGTTGTATTCGTCGCGGGCCTGGGCGTCGCCGGCGGCCAGAGCCTTGAGGACCTGGGCGGCGGATCGTGTGTCGACGGGGGCGGGTGCCTGGGCCTGGGCCTGGGCGGCGAACGCTTGTTCCAGCGAGTCCATGCGTTCAAGGACGGTATCAAGGGCGGCGCGGGATTCGGTCATGATAGGGGGTTCCTTTTCTGTGGTTGGTTCCTGAGCGGCGCGAACGTCGGTCACTTTCGCGTTTTCATAGGCTGGGAAGGGGACTAGGGAAACTTCACGGACGCTAATCGCGGTGTGAACGGCATGGATGGCGCCGTTGTCGTCGCGGCGGCGGGTGTCGGTGTCGATGGGGATGAATCCGATGCTGAAGCGGTCGATGGCGCCGTCCTTTGCCAGGGCGTAGACGTCGTTTCCCAGGCTGGTTTCGCTGATCCTGGCGGTGATTTCCAAACCAGCTTCAGTGTTACGCGCTTCAGTGACGGTACCGATCACGTCGGAATGTTGCCAGAAGAGCTTGATAGGCCCGTTAGTTTCAGGGTTGAATGCGTCCCTGGCGACTGTTTCAAACCAGCCTGGCGAGTATTCGATTTCATCGTCATAGGGGACGGCGATACCGGTAATGAGACGGTCGCCGCTGGCCTGGGCTTGGGCGGCGTATTCGCGGGTGAGCATGTCCATTTAGAGTCCTTCGATTGCGCGCGCTTCGTCAGCGCTGTAGATTCCAGCTTCGATTGCCAGCTTGTGGGTCTGCATTCGTTCGTTCGTGTCAGCGCGGAGAAGAGCGTCAAGGTTAAAGCGCGCCTTCGTTTTTGCGGGGAGGATGGTCGACAGGGCGTCTTCGATTTCCCGTAGGTAGTTCATGAGCGTCCACCTGACGAAGTCGGTCGCGGCGTCATTGATGTTCTGGTAGGTCATGGAATTGCCGTCCAGGGACGCCAGGATCATATGCGCCGGTATCCCGAACATGCGGCCAATGCTGAGCACGTCGAACGACCTGGATTCCAGGAACTGGATTTCTTCGGGCTTGAGCATGAGGGGGGCGAACTTCATGCCTTTGCCCAGGACGGCGACGCCCTTTTCTGGCGAGTTAGATTCATTCCAACGTTTTCGTGCTTCGTTAGCTTGTTCCTTGCTAAGTTCCTGTTCCGTGGTGATGATTCCAGAGGGCACGCCGCTGGTCTGAGTCCAGTTCGCTGCATACCTGGACATATCACGCGCGCCGGCCAGGGTCTGGGCACACGCCTGGATGGGTCCCAGGCCGCGCGGCTGGTTAGGGACGCGAAGAAGACGAAGGTGCTTGATTTGGGTGCTTTGGGCGTCCAGGCCGCGCCATAAGACTGACCTGGCGCCGGTTGTCGCGTCGATTCGCGGTTCACATTCCGCTGGGTCCAGGACACGAAGGGAGACTGGGCGTCCGTCAGGGGCGCGGCCAATAAGCCAGTAGGCATTGCCAGTGAGGGCCAGGCTGGCGACGGTTTCAGCGATCAGGTCCGTTGTTGTCAGGTCCTGGCCTGGCTTGGCGATGAGGCGCGGGTAATCGTCGCCGCCCAGTTTGGTTTCGTCACGCCATACGTCAATAGAGAGCTGTTTCGACGCGGTTTCAAGGACGGATACGCACCGGTAGACGGTTTCCAGGGTGAGGGCGCCGGTGACGTCGATGCCCGTGCTGACATTCCTGGCGGGCGGGAGGATTCCGTCAGGAATGTCAGCTGAGCGGCGGGATAGACCGACCAGGGAGAGGGCAGCGCGGCGAAAGTCCATGCCTCTAATAATCCACACGTGTCTCACTCTGACAGCAAGTCAGCGTGTCGATACCGCCAGGCGTAAACAGATCGTCGCCAGGTCGGATCATTCGGATGAACCATATTCACGTGTTCCAGGGCGTACTTATACGCGGTTTTAGGAGTAAAAACGACAGGGGCACGCCACCCGCATACACAGACAACGACGGCTGTTTCATCTGTAATGTCAATTGTCATGACTTGCTTTGTCATTAGCCGCTGCCTTTCTAGAACATTTGCATTTCTTGGGCGCGTTGCTGGCACGCCCAGAGGGCGATTGCCGTTGCCCTGAGAGAGTCGATAGGTTCGGGGCTTTTACGCGCGTCGAACGCGGTGACGCCAGCCAGGGCGCGGGGGACTACTGACGCCAGGGCGGCGCGGGTGAGGTCGTTTGCGTCATGCGTGATTTCGCCAGCCCTAGCGCGATCCAGGAACATCTGACAGCTGGTCGCGTATTCGTAGGTGCTGAGGGCAGTGACGCCGATCCCAGCGTCTTCCAGGTCTTTGTATAGCGTTCGGGTGGGGCCTGATGGGTCACAGTAGATGCCGGCATATCCTGCCTGGGCTAGGCGGCGAATGCTTCCTGGTAGCCAGGCGACGTCAGGGGCTGTCTTGATGATCCTGGTGTATAGGTTGCCTTCCTGGTCTTTCCAGGCGGCGGCGATACTAGCGGCGGACCTATCGGACGCGATATCGAACGCCAGGGAGATTTGCCCTGGATCAGGGATTGGGGTGAGGCCGTCAGGGTCTTGGGCTTGGCTATCCCAGATCTGCATGTCGATGATCGTGGATTCGACAGCGGTTTCAAGATTGAGGTAGGAGCGTCGCCAGGCGGAAAGGTCGCTGCCAGCCATTGAGCGAATTTTATCCAGGGTCTGGGTGTGTCCAACGGCGGGGTGAAAGGCTAGGGTGAGGTCGCTGTATGGGTCTTGGGCAGCTTCTTCTTCGTCAGCTGACCATTCAAAGAACGCCATGTTCGCGTTCGGGTCATTCACACTTTCCCGGCCACGCCTAATCAGCTCATTCAAGTAGGCTGACGCGCTGGTTCCCTTCGTTGAGACGATCCACAATTGTGAGTCTTTGACTGTCAGCTGGGTCGGATTGATAGCGGTTTCCAGGGCGACGCCAGATTCGCTATCGAACGCCCATGCTTCGTCAACAGTGACCAGGTGAAGCGAATCGCCGTGGATGCTCTTAGGGGTCGGTGCGAACGGCGCGATATAGGATTCACGGGCTTTGTAGGTCAGGGATTCGGATCCCTGGGATTTTTTTACGTCAAAGTACTCGCGTTTTTTATCAGCGCCCAGACCGTTGATGATCTGTTTCCAGCGCTTCCTAGCGTCTTTGCCGGTCTGGGCTGTCATGAGAATTTCATGATGGTTGTAATTCATCATGCGGTCGACCATGACGGCGCGGAGAAGGAAACTTTTTCCGGCCTGGCGGGGGACTGTTACGACAACGACTGGATAGCGCCAGGCGCCAGGATCGTTCGGATTGAGTTCCAAGGCGACGTCAAGGACTTGCTGTTGCCAGGGCATGAGCTGGGCGCCCAGTAGCTTTGCGGCCAGGGCGGCGCGGGGGCCGAAAGTTGGATTTTTTTTATTGCGCTTGGTTGCGTATTTGGCTTCACCTGGTTTCATGACGTGAATGCTTTCTGGGTCAGCGTTGCGACTGCGACGGTATAGGCGTCGATTTCCATATCCGTACCGGCGGCGGGCCTGGGCAAGCTATCCAGGATTTCAGTGATTTGCTTCAGCGTGTTTGATGAGGCGACTGTTAGCTTTCCGCTTCGATAGTCGCCGTCTAGGGCGCGCGCGGCTTTGATAGCGGCGGCCCTTTTAGCCTTCTCAATAGGTCCAAGAACGCCCTGGGCGTCCAAGTCGTTGAACATCTCACGGATAGCGGATTCGATTTCGTTGTCCCCACCGGTTGCCGTGTCGACTGGGAACAGGCCGGTTTGTATATGTGAGGTTTCGGGGTTCATCGTGTGTTTCCTGGGTTGATTTGGCCCGTTTATTAACGGGCCGGGGGGAAGAAGGAGTTGGGGGCGGGGAACTGCCTGGGGGCAATGCCAGAAAAAGAGCTCAGACCAGGCCAGGCCAGCCAGATGCTGTTTGAGGCCGCCGTTTCGGCTTGAAGGCACTAGCTGGCTTCGCACAGCGACGGAGGTTGCACTCTCGATGTGCTGGGCGGAGGTTCGCCAGGTCGTCAGTGCCGCCCTTAGACCTTGGGACTACATGGTCGATGGTGAATCCACCCGGCGACATCCTGGGCAGGGCCATGTCAATATCCAGGTGACACAGCCAGCACACGGCGCCGTAACGACTGATGACGTCATTAGCTAGCTTTTTGATCTTGCTACCTGACCAGGCCATTAGTCTTCGTCTTCCAGGTTCGTCAGATACAGCGCGTGCATCATGGATGCCTGGGCGTCCTGGAGCTGGGTGTGGATGCGAAGCTGAATGTGAGAGCACGAATAGGGAGAGCTGGGCAGCGTGTCCTTGGCGTCCAGAATCGCGTCCAGGACAGCGTGAATACCTTGCTTTACGCGGATACGGTCAACATCGTTACTCATTGTCATTGCTGTATTCCTATGCGACCTCAAAGCTCAGCTGTGATCCACGCAAGTCAGCTACCAGCCGATCTAGTTCGTGTTCGGTCACTGAACCGCGCTGGGCGATTTCATATGCGACAGGGTCGCGATCAGTAATCAGCGGCCAGTCAGTTCGCTGGTTCGGATAGTGTTCATTCATGTATGCCTGGAACGTGATTCGTTTACTCACTTCAGTGCCTTTCGATTCGGCAATACTTGTATTGCTCATAGTTGGTTTCTTTGTAGAAGGCTTGAGAGAGCGCGGCGCTCCGCCGTGCGCCGCTCTCTCGATAGAGGAGAGGCCTGACGTCATGTCCGCACGGCCCTGGCAGCGGCGAGCGTAGGGCTTAATTCTGAGAAGACGAAGACGCGCCAAACGGGCTTTCGTCCTGGCAGCGCGGAGAGGCAAGACGGCTTCGTCATATTCGACGCGAGCGTCATTAACGAACTTCACCAAGGTGTTCTTGTTGATCTTCATTGATCCAGGCTGAGGGCGTCCGTCTTCAATCCAGCCGCGCGACCAGGACAAGACGCCAAGGTCTTCCAGGATCGGGAGCCAGCGGCGGACGTGGCGTTCAGAGTAGCCGGCGCGGTCAGCAAGCTGGGCCGCTGTGATCGTCATGTAACCGCGCGCGTCAGTCTTTAGTGAACGCATGGTGCCGGCCAGGGTTTCCAGGAGAGCGCGGGCGCAACGATTTTCTGAACCGCGTAGGATTCCCCAGCCGGCGCGGCGCAAAGCGTCTACTAGCTGGTAGGCAGTCTGACCTGGATTAGTCATTTGCTTCACCGTTTTCGCGGGCGTCGGCAAGGAAGAGACGAGCAGACCTAAGATCAGCGATCACGTTTCGCATCATGTTATTAATCTCGTTCAGCTCATCAGTCACAGCTTCAACGGTTTGCATGATCTCTCGTTCAATAATTCGCTGTTTCATCATTTCGTCTCCCGATGCAACTCGAAGGCGTACCAGGTGAGAGCAGTTGCGAAGGCGGCGAAGTGCGGCCAGGTGATCCGGTAAACGTCGACAGTGAACGATGCGACCAGGATCGTGAGAAGCATTGAGAGAGCAACGATGCTTGAAACGAACAGGGGCTTATTAGTCTTCATTGGTGGTCCTCATTGATAGCGGCGGCTAAAGTTCCGAAACCAACGGGCACGCCAATCCTCATTAGTTGGTCGATGTCCTTGAGGTTCCAGCGCGTCGTAGCTGAAAGGCGCTGAGAGAGTGCTGACTGAGTCATTCCAAGATCAGCGGCCAGGGCGGCTTGTGATATTCCTTGGTCTGCCATGTACCGCTTGACTTGGCGGCTCAGGATCGTCTGTGAATCAAACATGCTGAAAGACTATCAATAAAACTGATAGCTAGCAATTAGCTTTCTTGATAGTCTCTAAAAATATATTGCTGAGATTCAGAATCTCTAATACGATATCGGCATGAGTACAACGGTTTTAGATCGTCCGCTTGAAGAGATTGTTGCCGAAAATATTCGGACCGAATCGGCGCGGCGCGGGTTTAGCCAATCCGCAATTGCGCGCGAGGTTGGCATGTCTCAACCCGCCGTTAATCAGCGCTGGC
>ERZ773254.1385-NODE-1385-length-10971-cov-4.076493_pt1 | contig 10971 bp, 7 predicted proteins | sample MGYA00580516_ERZ773254 | MGnify/ENA primary metagenome ERZ773254 (study PRJEB29015, sample SAMEA2738158) | human oral metagenome | biome: human oral; feature: human-associated habitat; material: saliva | place: China | collected 2192 ...
GAAGCTGCTGCTGAGTACGGATATAACTTTGACGAGTTGAAAGCGGATAATACATTTGAAATGGCTAAAAAGCTAATAGGTGAAATTAATGAAAAGTTATCGGCACTAGAAAAAGAGAAAGAAGTTGAGGGTGCAAAAGAAAAAATAAAAGAAGATAAAATCTTGGAAAGTATTGGTGATACATTTACAAAAACACCATATACAGGAAGAGATGTTTATGTTGCATTGTCAAAAGCATTTGGCGGTGATAAAGGTGCATCTGAATTTTTAAATTCAACTGGTGTTAAGGGTATTACATATGATGGATATACAGACGGACGATGCTATGTGGTATTCGATGACAAGGCAATCAAAATCATTGAAAAGTACAACCAATCTGTTAATGGCATGACTGAAATCATGAGCGATGGTGAACGCATTATCAGTATTTTCAAAACCGCTGATAGAAGTACATTCTTACACGAAATGGGCCATGTGTTCTTTGATGATATTCAAAAACTAGCATCCATGGACAATGCACCTAAACAATTACTTGATGATTGGAACACACTCAAAGAGTGGAGCGGTTGGGTTGATGGCGAAAACGTAGATAACACCAAAGCACACGAGAAATTCGCACGAGGTTGGGAAAGCTACTTGCGAAGTGGCGAAGCACCAACAAAAGGATTACAACGAGTATTTCGTCAATTCTCTAAATGGCTAACTCGTATTTATCGTAGTGTTCAACGATTGGGCGGTGAAGTACCATCTGACATTAAAGATATAATGGCACGCATGATAGCTACGCAAGATGACATTGAAAACTACGCACATGAGCAAGCATTAGAGCAATTTGAAAATACAAAATTGTATCAACAATTGAGCGAAACCGAACAGGCACGAGTGCAAGGATACATCGCTGACATCAAAGAAAAAGCTAAAGAACGTGTAATGCGTAAGTACATGAAAGAGTTAGATAATCGACCTATTAAAGAATGGGAAGAAGTGAAAGACGATGTGCAGGTTGCAATCGAAAAGCGTTTAATCGAAGAATATCCTATCTATAAAGAACATCAACGATACATGGCATTGGGTGATGGTGCATTGGAAAATACTCAATATAGAACTATTGAGGGATTAGAAAAGGCGGAACGTGAGGAAGCTGGCAGTACTTACGATGAAGCAGTAGCACAGGAAATGGAAAACGCTAGAAATGAGTTTGTTAATGATCCAAACGCAGGCAAATCTAACCAAGAAATAGCCGAAGAAATGTTACTATCCAATCAAGGACAAATGGAACTTACTCAAGAGGAAGCACGCTTGATTAAGGCACATACCAATAAGGAACTAGCTAAAAACTGGGTATTATTGGATAAGTTGCAAAAACTAGATGTAAATAGTGAAAACCTAGATGCAGAACTAGCACCGATTGAAAAAGAACTCACAACAGAACAAGCATTGCGAAAAGATAAAGCCAAAGTTGATAAAGAGTTAGGAAGTGTTTCAAAAGAATTAGATAAAGCCAATGATGAAATCGATAACCTAAAAGCACAACAGGAGCAAATACAAGAACAAGCTAGAGAACGTGAACTTGATTTGAAAGATAAAAATAACGAATTATCTAAACGCTTAACAGCGATCACGAATAGACTTGATAAAGTGCTAGAGCAAAAAGAACGCTTGCAAGAGCGCATGCAAGAACGCATGGATAATAAAGTATTATCTAATGAAGAGCGAATTGAAAAGCTAAGGGATGCGTTGCAAGAGCGTATTAATGCGGTTCGTGCAATTCGTGATAGTGGATTTGGTACTATTCCGAAATACATGGAACGTGCTAAAAGAGAGTTAGGCGATTTGACATTATCTCAAGCTAGCCAGTACAAGAAATACCAAAATCAAGCCGTGAGAGAGGGTAAGAAAGCAGATAGTGCGTTGGCTGTTGGTAAAGTTGACGAAGCATTATATGCTAAACAATCTCAAATGCTGAACCAAGCAAGGGCAAGAGTAGCGTTTGAAAATTCTAAGGCTATTAAAAAACTACGCACTAAACTATTAGACCAATTAGGCAGAATTACACGAAGTCAAAATCCTATCATGATTGAACCTAATATGCGTTATTTCTACACGCATATGGCATATCAAATGGGATTGACTAAGTATGATGGCTTAAAACCCGTTGATGGCTTTGATATGATGGCTGTAATTAAAGCGTTAGATGCAGATGCTGACATAATGGGTGATAAGGAAGCGACTGTACAACTTGAACCATGGATATACGAAATGTTCGATGCTCAATCGCCTAGAATGTTTAGCACACTAAAAATGAGTGAACTCGAACAGTTAGAGGAACTCATGACAGGTATGTACAAGAGCGGTAGAACTCAATATGAGGGAAGTACACTAATCGATGAAAAGGGGAATAACGTTACAATTGATGACGCTATATTCCAAATCATTGATAAGGCAGCCGAAACATTTGGTAGAGATAATGGGAATGTATTCAATGAGTTAAACAACCGCAGCCGTGCAGATGCATTGTCTAACACATTGAATAACTTTAACTTATCATTATTGAAAGCCGAAACATTCTTACGCAGATTGGATGGTGGAAAGAATGGCCCTGCAGTTAGATATATTTACGAGCCAATTAATAAAGCTACTCAGAAATTTAACGAGTACAAAGAAAAATCTATGTATAGATTGGCCAGAGATGTAAAAGCGGTATATTCCAAGAAACAACTATTTGATGTTCGTAATGATCATCTATATAACGTAGGCGAATTACGCAATGTTACCAAAGAGCAAATCATCATGCTTGCCTTGAATTGGGGTACAGAAAAGAATAGACAACGTGCATTGGAAACTATCCAAAGTAATGAAGTAGAAATGGAGAGAGCGTTCCAAGAATACATGACCGATAAGGACTGGGAATTTGTAATTCGTACATGGGAACATATCAATTCATTCTATGAAGAGCGTAGTAAGGTTCAAGAAGAACTTTATGGAAACCCTTTGAAGAAAGAAAAAGGTATTACATTCACAATCGGCGGTAGAGAAATTCAAGGTCAATATTTCCCTATTGTGTACAATCCTAAAGTAAGTGCTAAAGTATCTGATTTCGAAACAGAGGATATCGCTAAAACGATGATTGCTAGCAACGCAATCTTTGGTACTGGCATGGGCGCTACTAAATCACGTTTAGATGTAGTTAAAGGTAAATCTTTAATGCTTGATTTCGATGTTATTCCTAATGCAATTACGGAAGCAATTAACCACGTTACTATGCGAAAGGCAGTAACCGATGTAAATAAGCTAGTTGGTAATAGCCGTTTCCAAGAATATATCGTTGATAAATTTGGTATGGAAACCTACCAATTCTTGCGAACATGGGTTAGAGATAACTGGAAAGATGAAGCGGCGAAACTTGATGCTTGGGGTAGATTGGTAATGACACTCAAGAAAAATACCTCTACCGCAGTTATGGCTGGCCGTGTATCAGTAGCTTTACAAAATGCGTTGAACATTCCTGTTGCCATGTATCGTATTGGTGTAGGGAATACACTCAAAGCAATTAGTGATGCAGGTATTGGGTTCTATGGTTTAGGTACAGCCAAGTACAACGCAACACGTGATTTTGTTTTATCTCAATCAATCTTTATGAGGGAGCGTGTTCAAACACTAGATAAGGATTTGAAGCAAGGCTTATCCATTGATGGTAAAGGCTTACGCATAGGTGATACAAATATTGGTGGTTATAAGGCTGAACAATTAGCTAATATCCGTGATGATATTAACCAAATGGGATTTAGACTATTAACAGAAACTGATTTTGCCTTGTCTATTCCTATATGGAAATTTGCGTACGATAAGAAAGTACTAGAGTTACAAAGTGTTGAGGGAGTAACGGCAGAATTTGTAGAACAGGAAGCTATTAGTGCTGGCGATAGAGCCGTAAGAGATATATTCGGTAGCGGCGATACAAAAGACAGTGCAGGCATCCAACGTTCAAGAAATGCACTCACTCAACTATTTGTACCGTTCTATTCCTACGCTAACACTTTGTACAATATCATTGCTGAGGGTAACTATGCACGGAAAGACCAAGGCAACTATGGACAATTCGTGCGTATGCTATGGTGGACTTTGACCGCACAAGCACTAGGCATGATGGTATACAAAGCCATGACAAATGGAGATGATGATAACCCTGAAGATTTGGCGAAATCCTTTGGGGAAGAATTAGTATCACAAGCTACTATGGGTGTACCTATTGTGCGTGATATTTCCAACATGGCTATGAAATACATTCTAGGTGAAAAGGTGTTCAATAAAGGGAATACAGTAATGGCCGCATCAATCGTTGAAAAACTATATGATGTAGGCAGTGCAATTGTATCGCCTAATAAAGGTGCTATGGATGTAGGTAGAAGCCTATCACAAGTATCTAACCGAATTACAGGGTTCAGTGATACTGTAACAGATGGACTATGGACATTAGCTAAATTTGCACTAACGGACACGGATGCAAAACTAGAAGATGTCATTATGGCTATCATGTTTGATAGACGATTGAAAGATAAAAAATCTAAAAAAGATAAACATTAATAAATAAGGACTACTCAATTATGGGTAGTCCTGTTTAATTAGAAAGGGGAACAAATATGATACCAGAGGTCAATAAACCTAGTGTAGTTTATCAATGTGATGGAGTTAACAAAAAATGGATATGGCCGTATGATTTTTACATGATTGAAGATGTAGCCTTAATCATGGTGGATGCAGACGGCACAGAAAGCGTACAAACAGGCAATATCGATTATGACAAAGAAAACAAAACTTTAACGTATCCTGCTGATGGTGATCCATTAGATAATACGCACAAGATTATTCTTGAACGTAGAACACCAATTAAACAAGATACAGATTTACCTGATGAGTACCCTTTCCAAAATATTGAACACATGACAGATAAGGTAACATTAATTTTGCAAGAAATGCAGGAGAAAATGAATAGAGCCTTATTAATCCGTGTGGGTAGCGATGAGGATGCAACTACAGTTGCACGTAAGATTGTAGATACATCGACAAAGGCAGCAAATGATGCTATAGATGCATATGCAAAAATTAAAGCCGAAAGCGATGCTATCAATGCTAATGCTGAAACGATTAAAACATTAGGCGGTGAAATCACAGAATTAAGCCGTACAGTTGATGATAAACTAGCAACTAGCAATACGGCACTTGATACATCTAGTGCTAATGTAACGAAAGCAGAAAAATTGGTGGCAGATGCGAAAGCATATGCAGGACAAACCACAGTTGATAAGCGTGATATTAACGAGTTGGTAAGCCAAGCACGCACGTTAAAAACTGACATCGATAATAAACAAACATCGATTGCAAGTAACGCTATTAAGGCATCTGATGCGGCGAAACGTGCAGAAGTCGCAGCAAGTAAAGCGGAACAAATCGCCTTGCCTAATGGTGGTGGTTTGATTACCAAGACCGAAGCAGATACAAAGTTTATTCCTAAAGACAGCCTATACGGCATCGTATCTGTTAAAGACTTTGGAGCAGTTGGCGATGGTGTAGCAGATGATACGGCAGCGTTTAAACGTGCTAATGACAATTTGAAAAATAAAATATTGTTAATCCCTAATGGCATCTACAAAGTAAATGAGCATGTTTCATTTGATACTGTTGATAGTGTTATGGATATGGGTACATACAATAACATCAAGCCGTTCTATCCTACTGAAACACCAATGTTAAAAGGTGCATCTAATATTGCCTTTGTGAAAAACATTCAATATGGCGATGAAGTAAATCAATGTCAAGGATTTACCTACAACGATAAAAAAAATGTATTTGTACTAGCTTGTATCAATAGCGATGGCACGAAACAAAACTTGTATGAACTCAATCCAGATACATTTGAAATCGTAGGTACATATAAGTTTAGCGACCCTGACAAAATGGGCCATTGTAACACTATGTGCTACAACAAATACACGAACAAAATTTATCTTGCTAACGGCTTGAAGAATGGAAATAACTTATCTGTATTTAATGCGGATACTATGACATTTGAAAAGACTATCACATTGAATGAACGTGTATTTAATATCGGATATGATCCTATTACACGAACTTATGTGAGCATCGTACCAATTAGCGGTCAACAACGCTTACGTGAAGTCAATTTTTACAATGATGATTTCAAGAAAATGAAAACGTATCAAATTGATTACCAATATGATGACTTTAACAATAATGGGGCATTAATGCTTAACGGATGCATCATGAGTGCAACGCTCGGTAGTTTGGTAGAGTGTACACCATTCGGAACAGTTAAACAGATTATTGAAATCAATAGAACTACTGAAATTGAAGATATAGCATACTGCAATGGCAAATTTTATTTTGCGGTGCTAACAGAAAAACCTAGTAAACGGCATCAAGTCGATATTTACGTAGGCAATCCAAACCGAGATTACCAAAACTCAATCAATACGGCTCGATTGGCAAGCCTAGATTATTTAAAACTCACAGGCGGTAATGTAAGCGGGTCTATCGTGCTTAATAACAATACATTGTTAGAGGGTAAGAAAACCGATGGACATGGTGTGCGTATTGGTAAAGTATCTACATCTGATGCGGTGGAATTGGGAGACCCTACTGTTCCTGTATATTTGACAGGTACTACTTTGAAACACTATGACGGCACAGACAGTAGTACAGTATTAACTACTAAGCATTATGACACCGCCATTTATAGCAAAAACAAAGCTGATGAAGTGTTTGTTAAAAAAGGTGATGCAGGTTCGTTTGGTTTTCCATATTCTAAATTAGATACCGCAACAGACTGGAACACACTCACAACGCAAGGGTGCTACGAAATCAATTTCGATGGCGGTGCTAACAATCCACCACGTTCACATAAGCAAGGTATGCTGATTGTATTTAACTTTGGAGATGGTAAATTAATCGACCATACGCTACACACATTAAATGGTGAAACTTATCATCGTACTTTTATGTCCAATAAATGGAGTAGCTGGGGAAGAGTACAAACATCGTTGAATAGTAAGTTGCAGTTGTGGAGTGCTAAAGGAACAGTAGAGGTAGGGGTTAATGGCTAAACAATTGATACTCGGAACTGATAGAATTGATTTAACAGAAAGCCTTAATGTGGCAGGCGATAAAAACATAGAAATAAAAGCTGATGGCAAAAAATATTACGCTACACTATGGGAGAAAGGCAAAAGTGTTGTTAATTCTATTAGTATCGGTTTAGTAAAAATAGGCACTAATAAATACGGGATATTAACATCGCCAGTTAGAGGGCAACAAGAATCGCATGAGTTTTTTCCTGTTTTTAACGGAAGTACAACTCAAGAGCGTAAAACATTATTTTTACCAAAAGGAAAATATGATTTGTTTTTTGGTACTTATGTTGGCCGTGGCGGTGCTGATAAAACAGGGTTTAACGTGTTAGATAATCAAGGGGAGTTTGTTACTGTAATTGTAGATCTAGAACGTGGTAAAAAAGCCACGTTCACTGTCATAGGGAATAATTCACGGATAACACGAGATAAAAGCTTTGACGGAAATCCGCCAAATATTTCTGTAAATTTCGTGTTATCAGAAAGAGACGAGGGAGACGAATAGTGATAGAAATCTTTATTCCAATATTTAACGAGGTGTTTAATGTGAGTGAAGCGGTACGCATATCATTGGCTATATTCACAACAGTTATTCTTGTGTTTATAGATACAGTTTTACGAGTATTAGTGGAAGCAAGGAATTACAATCTAGCAACAAAGAGAGAAGTTACAATCAAAAACACTATACTGGCTATCCTATGGAGAGGTTGGGCTACAGTAGAAATTAACGGAAAGCATAAACGATTTTTAGTAAGTGGTAAGCTACGAGCGGATATGACAAAGAAATTAGTCAAATCCTATCCGTGGCTTTTTTTATTGGCATTCATTCTATTAACATTGCCTGATGTAGTAGTACCTGTATTGGGCCGTGTTGATGTATTCCTATGCACATTGTTGTATTTGATACCTATATTTATTGAATTGGCATCGTGTGTAGAGAACATGATAGAACTCGAATTAGTAGAAACGAGGTGGTTCAAACGTGCGATAGGGTTATTTAAACAAGTGATTGATTTCGTTAAATCGGTAAAGGAAGCGATTAAATGAAGATTAACTATGAAGATATGATTACGCTGATTGCCTTGGCTAGTGCGTTAATCATGACTATCTATCTTGAGCAAAAAGATTTGGCAAGCGTGATAGTCGGTGTATTGGGTGGTTATATTGGTGCAACAGGCGGTGTTAAGCGTTCCCAATATATGAAAGAACAAGAAACAAAAAAGGAAGATATTGGGTGCTAATATTAGCACCCTCTTTTAGTAAAGGAGATATGAATATGAAAGTTGGTAAATATTTTGATGAAAGCGAATTTGCGTGTAAATGTGGCAATCACGGATTTCATGATGATGGCACACCTTGCCTAGATCATGTGATTGATAAACGATTGGTGGATTTGCTAGATGCAATTCGTGAACGCTTGGGTGTTCCTGTATATATTTTGAGTGGTTATCGTTGCCCTACCCATAACGCAGAAGTAGGTGGTGTATCTAACTCTCAACACGTTCTAGGTACGGCAGCAGATATTACATACGATGGAATTGATGTAGATTATCTAGCTAATTTAGCAGAAGAATGTGCAAGCGAAGTATTAGGCGAAGGAATTGGCATTGGCAGATATTACTATCAGGATTTTGTGCATGTAGACGTACGTGGCTATGATGCACGATGGAACGATTTAGACTAAATTTAATTAAACGAGGTGTAAGTCATGTTAATTAGTAAGTTGGTACAAACTATCAAGGAACACTACAAAATAGCCATAGCGATTACCCTATGCGTTTTTATCGCTATTGTATGTGTGCTGATATATCATCACAAACAAAAGCAACTAGAAAAACCTGTTATTGTTACACAAGAGCAGGCTAAATCACCTACAGGATTGTCAAAAGCAATTCATGTTACTGAAACAGAAGCACAGGAAGTTATTTCCAAAAAGGAAAGAACTCAACCGATAGCGACTTATTACACAGAAGCACCAACAGTTGAAGTTGCTACAGAAAAAGTGAAACAGGATATTGCACATAGCAATCCTAATGTACCTAAAGCAGCAACAGAAAAATCTGATAGAACAGCAGTAGTTGCTAACACTGATGAACAGAAAGTCGATGTGTACAAAATCAATCTAAACAAAGGACACAAGATAAAAGCTGGTGTTACTTTGATAGATAATAAAGCCTATGAAACCATAGGCTATCAAGCAGGTAAATTTGAAGTGTTAACACATTTCAACGGACAACATTTAGAGGGCGGTAGCGCACTTTACACAGTAAAGGAATGGTGATCTAACTATCTCCGAGTTGCACGGATTGCAACAATCAACTGTTAATTGACAGTTGGAAAGTATTACTTTATAACTGAAAGGAATAACACAATGGCACAAGTATTTACATTTAACGGAAAAACACATCAATTCGCAGAAGATATTCAACCAAACAAAGAGGGGTTATATATGGCCACTCTAAAAGATGGCGATAACGTAACGTGTGAAATGTGGTTTGTTAATGGCGAACTACACCGATTAATTGAATTAGACTAAACGTATTAGAGGGTAGCGTAATTGCTACCCTCTTTTTTTATTTCGTCAAATATTCGTCAAATATTAATTTTAAAATGCACTAAAATGTGTAAACGCAGTAAACTGTTTAGTGCTAAAATCGCCAATGATTACTGAATTTTATAAAAATATGTAAATTTAACATCTTATATGGTAGAATTAAATGTATTAAAAATAACTTAAACAATCCTTATATTTACTGGTGTTTTTAAGATTTCGTCATATAATCGTCAAAAAAATTAGCCAAAAATATTTACCACCTTTTCGGCGGCTTTTCTTCTCATTTCATCTGTATAGTGGATGTAATTATTTATAACAGTATCTACAGTATCACCCAATAGGCTTGCTACTGTCTTAATATCTACATTATTTGACAGTAGCGTTGTAGCGTAAGTATGACGAAAGGAATGCATAGATTTATCTTTCACATAATAGCTTAATACTGTATTAGCACGGCTTGACCGATTATCCTTGAAAGGAAATAATCTATCTTGCATTGAATGTACTTTATAGTTTTCTAAAATGCTACATAATACAGGTGGAATAGGTATTTTTCTGATACTATTCTTTGATTTTGTGAAAGCATATCCATAGCTATTATCTTTTAATCGAGTCCATTGTTTATCAATCAAGATGACTTGGTTTTCTAAATCTATATCACACCAGTTAATAGCGATAATTTCTCCGTATCTAGCCCCAGTGTATCGTGCAACCATGAACATGACATAATACATATAGTGTTTTTCTTTCATGCGTTCTAGAGCGTTTAACTCAATTTCAGTAAATACCTTTAAATTCTTTACCTTTCTTTCTTTGATTGGTTTAAGTGAAATACAAGGGTTATTGCGAATAATACGATACGGATCAATAGCATAATTAAATACTGCTTTTAAAACTCGACCACATAAATTTATTGTTTGTACTGAATAATTGCTATTATTGTATTCTTGCATGATTTGGTGTTTAGTGATTTGCGGAATAGGTTTATCAAATAATGCAGATACAACATTTAATGCGTTTCGATACGCTATAGTAGTATTGTAAGTGATATCTATTTTTTCGTTTATGTATAATTCAAATAATTCAATAAGAGTAACATTTTTTAGACTATCATCAAGTGGACTGGTGATAGTCTTTTTTAGGTTATCGACAATTTCTTGCCCATAAAGTTTAGCGTCTCTTTGTGTGGCGAAACCCTGTTTAGATTTCTGTTTCCATTTGTAGCCGTCCTTATAGCTAACTATAATCTGATACCCTTTATCCTTTTTTCTG
>ERZ773254.1394-NODE-1394-length-10920-cov-2.873263_pt1 | contig 10920 bp, 6 predicted proteins | sample MGYA00580516_ERZ773254 | MGnify/ENA primary metagenome ERZ773254 (study PRJEB29015, sample SAMEA2738158) | human oral metagenome | biome: human oral; feature: human-associated habitat; material: saliva | place: China | collected 2192 ...
TTTCCATATTGACAACTCCAAAGCTTCACGAGCAATCTATCCACTTCCCTTCAACCGCTATGCTTCATGCTCGAAAGATGATTCAGACAGCAACTCATCGAACTCTCCTCCGTTCTAGCATCACCCTATTTTCACATTCAATCTGAACGCAAAATCTTGAGATCAAAATCGGACAAACACCCTAGTCATCTCCTACACCGCCCAAAAAACATCACTTACATCTCACACTCCCAACACAAGTAAGAGACAAAAAAACAATACGACCAACTTCGAGCAACCTATCTATCAACTCATTAACATCATAATCTCACTTCAACAGAAAACAAGAAAACAGAATAAACCCACGAAATTAAAAGACATTTCAAACAGAAGCTTTCAGACATTATTCGTAAAGTAAGACCTTAGCCCAACGAAAGAAAACGCTCACATTGCACATCTGGTGAAGATGCGCCCAACTGCAACCCATCTAACTCTATTGGCAACAGCAACTCAGTCCAACACACCTAAATGAAATCATACAACTCTAGCCCAAACTCTCGGAGGATTATAATAAATTCTCCGAGAGTTATGACTAAAATCTCCGAGAGTTTCGATAAAATCTCCGAGATATTTTTGAAAAACTCCTAGATTTTCTGTGATTTCTCAGAGAAAGTTTATCTACGCTGGAAGGACAAAAAAAAGAAGAAAGAGATTCCTCTAAAAGCTCTTCCATTGCCGTTTGTTCATATCACACAAAATCAGTATCTTTGCAGATGGTTGCCCTATGCGCAGCCTCTATTGGCCACACATTATAGCTCTTAACGCACTGATGTTACCTCTTCTCACCAGTACGATTTCGACCTCTAACAGAGCCCTCGCCTCACGCGCAATGTAAATGACTAAAAGTGGTTTGCGAATACGAATTGCCAACGCTCAGGAATTCCAACATTGCAACAGCACACTGGCATTTATCTCTCTGCGTTGTAGTCCGTCCTCAAGAGTTCAAATGTAATCATAGTGGCTTACATGGCTTTATCCTCGCTGCCCCACATGGCGAATAACGCTACAAACTCATCAAATAGCTGGTATTCAGTAATAACTCTATACTTTTCCACCCTCTCATCTCAACAAGGCTCATGAAGCACATCCGAAATTTCTGCATTATCGCCCACATTGACCACGGAAAAAGCACTTTGGCTGACCGACTGCTTGAACGCACGTCAACCATCAAGGTGACCGCAGGCCAAATGCTCGACGACATGGACCTCGAAAAAGAGCGCGGTATCACCATCAAAAGTCACGCTATCCAGATGAATTATAAATTGGATAACCAAGACTATGTGCTCAACCTCATTGATACCCCAGGACACGTGGACTTTGCCTACGAGGTGAGCCGCTCCATTGCAGCTTGCGAAGGCTGTTTGTTGGTGGTAGACTCCACTCAAGGTGTGCAAGCACAGACGATATCCAACCTCTACATGGCCATTGAGCATGATTTGGAAATCATTCCTGTGCTCAACAAGTGCGACATGCCCAACTCTATGCCAGAAGAGGTGGAAGACGAAATCATCGAACTCATCGGCTGCAAACGCGAAGACATTATTCGTGCTTCGGGAAAGACGGGCGAAGGCATTGACGACATTCTCCGCGCTGTAGTAGAGCGCATCCCCGCTCCTGTGGGAGATCCAGATGCTCCCTTGCAGGCTTTGATTTTTGACTCGGTGTTCAACTCTTATCGTGGCATCATCGCCTACTTTAAGATCGTAAATGGCTCGATCAAAAGTGGAGAGAATGTGCTTTTTGTCAACACTGGCAAACAATATAAGGCCGATGAAGTGGGTGTGCTCAAGATGGAGCTTTCTCCCAAAAAGGAACTTTCCTGTGGCGATGTAGGCTACATTGTAAGTGGAATCAAGACAGCTACAGAAGTGAAAGTAGGCGATACCATCACCACCGTCGAAAATCCTTGCCAAAAGGCTATTGAAGGTTTTGAGGAAGTGAAGCCAATGGTCTTCGCTGGTGTCTACCCTATCGAAACCGAAGACTTTGAACTCCTCCGTGCATCTTTGGAAAAACTCCAGCTCAACGATGCCTCTTTGTCCTTCCAACCCGAATCGTCTGTTGCACTCGGTTTCGGTTTCCGTTGCGGATTCCTTGGACTCCTCCACATGGAAATCGTGCAAGAACGCCTAGACCGTGAGTTCAACATGAACGTCATTACCACCGTGCCCAACGTAAGCTACAACATCTACGACAAGCACATGGAGATGAAAGAGGTGCACAATCCAGCTGGTATGCCCGATGCGATGGAAATCGACCACATCGAAGAGCCCTACATTCGCGCTTCTATCATCACACGCACCGATTTCATTGGCAACATCATGACCCTCTGCTTGGGTAAACGTGGTGAACTCATCAAGCAGGAATACGTTTCGGGCGACCGTGTAGAACTCCACTACGACATGCCACTGGCGGAAATCGTGATTGACTTCTACGACAAACTCAAATCTATCTCCAAAGGATACGCTTCGTTTGATTATCACCCCATCGGATTCCGCCCTTCAAAGCTCGTAAAACTCGATATTCTCCTCAATGGCGAACCCGTGGATGCCCTTTCTACGCTCACACACGTGGACAACTCCGTATACTTCGGCCGTCGCATGTGTGAAAAGCTCAAGGAATTGCTCCCACGTCAGCAGTTTGACATTGCCATCCAAGCCGCCATTGGAGCGAAAATCATTGCGCGCGAAACCGTAAAACAGTTGCGTAAAGACGTGACTGCCAAGTGTTATGGTGGTGACATCAGCCGTAAGCGCAAACTTCTCGAAAAACAAAAGCGCGGTAAGAAGAAGATGAAGGAAATCGGTAACGTACAGGTGCCTCAAAAGGCATTCCTTGCCGTGCTGAAACTCGACTAATCTCTCCCCATCCTCAGCATCTTTTATTTAAAAGACTAGACCCAAGTCCCATTAAGGAGCACACATCCTTGCTTGTGACACTCCATTCTTTCTCAGGATTTTAGCCTTAGTCTTCACTACATATTCGGAGCTTTGCTCCCTCTTTCTCGATAAAAATTAACATCATGATAGAGAAAATCAAGCAGTTGCTCGCAGAAGTGCCGAGCCTTTCTGCACAAACTGACGAACAGCTCGAAGCACTTCGCTTGAAATACCTGAGCAAGAAAGGTCTTATTAACCAGCTCATGGCGGATTTCCGTAATGTTGCAGCAGATCAAAAGCGTGAAGTGGGTGTGTACATCAACCAATTGAAAGATGCACTCCAATCTCGCTTCAACGACCTCAAAGCGGAACTTGCCACCACCGAAGAAGATCACTCACATCTCGATCTCACTCGCACGCCCTACCCCATTGCTTTGGGCACTCGTCACCCTCTTTCGGTCGTGAAACAAGAAATCATCGACATTTTTGCTCGCATGGGCTTCTCACTCGCCGATGGCCCTGAAGTGGAAGACGACTGGCATGTATTTGGTTCCATGAACTTTGCCGAAGATCATCCAGCGCGCGACATGCAAGATACCTTCTTCATCGAAGCGCATCCCGATGTGATCCTCCGCACCCACACTTCTAGCGTGCAAAGCCGCGTGATGGAACACACACAACCTCCCATTCGTGTGATTTGCCCTGGTCGTGTATACCGCAACGAAGCTATTTCTGCACGTGCACACTGCTTCTTCCACCAAGTAGAAGGCTTGTACATAGACAAAGATGTGTCATTCACCGACTTAAAACAAGTATTGCTCACCTTCGCGCGTGAGATGTTCGGCCCCGACACTCAGATTCGCTTGCGCCCCTCCTACTTCCCCTTCACCGAACCTTCTGCTGAAATGGACATTTCGTGCAACATCTGCGGTGGCGAAGGATGCGGATTCTGCAAACACACTGGCTGGGTGGAAATCCTCGGTTGCGGTATGGTAGACCCAGCTGTGCTTGAAGCTAACGGCATTGACTCCACTATCTATAAAGGCTACGCCTTCGGTATGGGTGTAGAGCGCATCACCAACTTGAAGTATCAAGTGAAAGACCTCCGTCTCTTCTCTGAAAACGATGTGCGCTTCCTCGACCAATTTATGGCAGCTCACTAATTAGAGCACTTTCCCCAAGTAGATCCCCATAATATCTATGAGATATTGTGGGGATTTTTTCTATAACAATGATATTACCCTCCCGCGCCTTTAGAGCTCTAAAGCTGAATCTGAGCACGTCGATGACAGATCACCAGTGTCCTACGTGGAAAGTTCAATCCAAGAAGGGCATAAGCGGTCTTAAAAGCGAATATCTTTGCCATCTACTCCCAAAATAAGCCTTAAATATCCAAGTTGTATCAGCTAAAAGTAGTACCTTTGCTAAGAACAAAAACCCTTTTGCCAACAAGCAAATTGCACAAATATAGGCTACTGATGCGACTCATCGCCACACACCTTAGTGATTTGCCCTTCAAAAACACAACCCCATGTCTTCTTTACCCCTCAACTCTTCTGATATCCACCTCGTTGTCGTGGATTGCCAACATGATTTCTGCCATCCTGAAGGTGCGCTCTACGTGCCCCAAGGAGAACGCGCAGTGGAAAACATTGCTAGCCTACTGAAAAGTGGAAAAGTGGCGCGCGTCACCTTCACGCTCGACTGGCATCCACTCGATCACTGCTCCTTCAAACCACAAGGTGGGCAATGGCCCGTCCACTGTGTGCAATATAGTCGCGGAGTAGCTCTTGCAGAAAGTTTGATGGACCCTCCCCTCCTCTCCTCGCTGCATCCCACATTTGTGACCAAGGGAGCTAACCGCAACCAAGAAGAATATGGCGCCTTTGCTCAACCCTCTGTAGAAGAACTTGCATTGCTTCAGTCGGGCAAAGTGGTGGTATGTGGTATCGCAGGTGACTATTGTGTACTCGAAACGCTGAGAAATATACTTAAAGTGCGCCCTGATGCACAAGTGTTCATGGATGGCATCGCTTCGATTGACGGAGGCACCGCCCTCAACGACTTTATGGCTAAACATCAAATAGAGCGTTTCCAATAGTTACTCGAGAAAAACCTCCTAAGTAAAAAGCTATGTTACCAACAACCTTCAATAAACGCAGTATTGCCCTCCTCACCGACCTCTATGAAATTACCATGGCAAATGGTTATTTCGAGGAAGGCAGAAAAGACACAGAAGTGGTATTTGATGTATTTTATCGACAAATCCCTGACCAAGGCGGTTTCGCCATCTTTGCTGGATTGGAACAAATCGTAGAATACATTGAGCATCTCCACTTTACATCGGAAGATGTAGACTATTTGCGCTCACTCAACCTATTCTCAGAGCCTTTCCTGCAATATCTTGCCAACTTCTCTTTCACAGGTAACATTGATGCCATCGCAGAAGGTACGATCATTTATCCCAACGAACCGCTGATGACGATAACGGCTCCTATTATTGAGGCACAACTCATAGAGACGTTCTTGCTCACACAGATTAACCACCAGAGCCTCATCGCTACTAAAGCCAACCGCATCGTGAGAGCGGCTAAGGGCCGTGGTGTAGCCGACATGGGGGCTCGTCGGGCGCATAATGTGGATGCAGCGGTGTATGGTGCGAGAGCTGCCTATATTGGAGGTGTTAATAGCACTGCGACCGTGCTTGCTGGTCAACTTTTTGACATTCCTGTGGTGGGAACGATGGCACATAGCTGGGTCATGTTTTTCGATGGTGAATATGATGCGTTCAAGAGATATGCCGAAATTTATGGTGATGCCTCGGTGTTCCTCGTGGACACCTACGACACCCTCAAGTCAGGAGTCCCTACAGCTATCAAAGTGGCTCGTGAGGTGCTACATCCAAAAGGGCAGCGTTTGAAAGGTGTGCGCATAGACTCAGGCGATATGGCCTACTTGTCCAAGGAAGTGCGCAAGATGCTGGACGAAGCAGGTTTAGAAGACTGCATGATTATGGCATCAAATAGCTTGGACGAACGCACCATCACCTCTATCATTGCCCAAGGTGGTTGCGTGGATAGTTATGGGGTGGGCGAACGCCTCATCACAGCTTATAGCGATGCTAAGTTTGGTGCTGTCTATAAATTGGCTGCTATCAAGCACGGAGACACCTTTGTTCCTAAGATTAAACTCTCAGAAAATGTGGGGAAGATTACGAATCCTGGCCTGAAACAGCTTTATCGCGTTTATTCAGAAAAGGGAGCTTCCATCGCTGACCTCATCACCAACTCTGGCGAAACACCCAAAGATGGGGAGGATTTCGCTTATATCTCTCCTGAGAAGCCATGGCAAGTGCGCACTTTCTCAAATTGCACTTTCCGCCCGCTCCTGCAACCGCTATTCCGTAATGGTAAACTGGTGGCTCAGCTGCCTAAACTCACAGAGATTCGCCAACATGTGCAACAACAGCTCCAACATGAGGTGTGGACTGAAGAACAACGCTTCGAGAATCCTCACCAACACTATCTCGACATGAGCGTTGCTTATTATCAGATGAAGCTCGATTTGATGCAGTCACACAAATAGTGAGAGCCTATCATAGGCACGCTGAAAAATATCTTTGGAAAGATGCAGCTATCAGCGTGCTAGTGCTGCTAAGGATGATTAAGGACAAGTAAGAACTGGTCTCTTTGCTCTTGGACTTTTTCTCTGCAAAACAGCAATAATTGTCCATAGTAAATCGTATCTTTGCAGTAGTCTAGACGACTACACTATAGTTTTCCCCTAAACAATCCCCTTTTACTCTATATAATGGCAAAAAAGGAAGTATTGCTTTCCGACAATAATTCGGATAAACTCAAAGCATTGCAGGCTGCAATGTCCAAAATCGAAAAGGACTTCGGTAAAGGGTCTATCATGAAGATGGGTGACCAAGAAGTGGAACACGTAGAAGTGATTCCTACTGGCTCTATCAGTCTTGACCACGTCTTGGGAGTAGGTGGTTACCCTCGTGGCCGTATCATCGAAATCTACGGTCCTGAATCTTCTGGTAAGACTACTCTCGCCATCCATGCCATAGCAGAGGCCCAAAAACGCGGTGGTATCGCGGCATTCATTGATGCAGAACACGCATTCGACCGCTTCTATGCTAAAGAACTTGGAGTAGACATCGACAATCTCTACATTTCTCAGCCCGACAACGGTGAACAAGCTTTGGAAATTGCGGATCAGCTGATTAGATCTTCTGCTATTGACATTATAGTCATTGACTCTGTGGCTGCTCTCACGCCTAAAGCCGAAATCGAAGGTGACATGGGTGACAATAAAGTGGGACTTCAAGCTCGCTTGATGAGCCAAGCTTTGCGCAAAATTACTGCCACCATCTCCAAGACCAACACGACTTGTATCTTCATCAACCAATTGCGCGAAAAGATTGGTGTGATGTTTGGTAATCCAGAAACGACTACCGGTGGTAATGCACTGAAGTTCTATGCTAGTGTCCGCCTTGACATCCGCCGTGCCAGCGTAATTAAAGATGGGGAAACGCCTATTGGTGCCATCACTCGTGTAAAGGTAGTAAAAAACAAGGTAGCTCCTCCTTTCCAACGCTGCGAATTTGAGATGGCTTTCGGAAAGGGAATCTCTCGATTGGGCGAGATTGCTGACCTCGGTGTGGAATACGATATTATCAAGAAGAGTGGTTCATGGTACAGCTACGGAGAAACTCGTCTCGGGCAAGGGCGCGAAGGTTTGAAGCGCGTGCTCACCGACAACCCCGAACTCTGTGAAGAAATCACCGAAAAACTCGTGGCTGCCATGAAGGGTATTGAGCTTACGCCAGGCAACCCCGATACAGATGGTGATCTTACGGAGGCTGGTGAAGAATAGTCTCACCATAGAGCCTTTATGATGCTGACCATAGCGGAATATCAGCTCTTATGTGCAACAACGGAGTGCTTATCCTAAGATAAGTACTCCGTTGTTCTTTTTATCCTCTCTCTTTCTTCAAGAAAAATGTCCAACATTGAGGAAGAGAGTCGGTGATTATCGTTGAGCAATCTCTGCTAACATCGTCCAGCACTGCAAGAGACCACGAGGTACGTGGAAGCAGCCTTTCCATTTTCCCCCCTTAAGAGTGAGTAATACTTCACCTTGTCGATTGAGATAGCCAAACCACTCTCCACCATTTTCAGGATCGGTGAAATGCGACCACACATATTCATGTACGCGCTCAAACCAGGCTAAGCATTTTTCATTGCCCGTGAGTTGATAACCTTTGAGCATAGTGATGAGAGTCTCAATGTGTACCCACCAAAGTTTCTGATCCCACTCCAATTGTTGGAGAGGTTTGCCTAAACGATCCATGAAGTAGAAGATTCCTCCATGCTCCTTGTCCCATCCATATTCAGCCTCAGCGAGAGCGATGTGACAAGCTTTCTCTATGAGTTCTGGGCGATTCAGACGTTTACCTAAGTCCATAATGAACCACATAGCTTCGATAGCATGACCTGGATTCATCAAACGTCCGTCCATGCAATCCACAAGTTCGTTGTCCATGCTCAGGTGTTCTACTATGAGCCCCAGCTCAGGACGATAAAACACATCCATGACTTCATGGATGCATGTCTCCATAGTTTCTTGTAGGAACTCAGGACTGAGGAGATGCTCTATCTCGAGGGCTACATTGCAAAGAATCATAGGGAGCGCAAAACTCTTCATGGCGCGTGCACCTGAAGCGGCTTTGTTCCATCGGCCTTTGGGATTATCTACTTTAGAAAGCACGATATCAAAAGTGCGACGAGCAATATCTGCATACTCTTCATTGCCAGTAGCGAGAGCTAACTGTCCGAAAGCAATCACCGCAAAGGTATAGGAGAAGATATTGTAAGGCTCAACTAGTGGACGACCTTCTCGGTCGAGAGAAAAGTAGAAATTGAGTTGACCATCATGGGCATGCTTCTTCAGAAACTCCGCTCCCTGAATTGCGGCATCCAACCACTGCTGGCGTGTTTCAGCAGATACGGTGGGTTCTTGGACAGTATTGTAGAGTTTGGAGAGCATCCACACTTCACGTCCTTGCATCCACACGAATTTGTCGGTATCAAAGACACTACCATCACGTTCGAGACAGTGAAGGAAACCACCAAATTGGGTGTCAATGGAGTGATTCATCCAAAAAGGGATGACTTGTTCGAGGAGCTCATGCTTATATTGTTCGGCGAGCTTTGAGAAATCTATCATGATCGGGTATTTGAAGAGGGAATTTGTTGATGGCAAAGTTACAACAAAGGCAGCGAATAAACAACAAACGCTTGGGGAATAAGGCACAAAAAAGAGTTGATGCTACATGTTGTGCACCAACTCTTCTGTATGTTGCTATATGTTGACTGAGAACAAGTCTTCAGTCTAAGGAGTCTGTCCTATTCGCTGTGCGACTATTGATTTTCTCTTTCCTCTTGCATGTCTATTTCTTCACCTTTGTGATCGATAAACTTGTAGTCGAGGAAGGCAAGGCTTTGGTCAGGGACAATCTGCAACGCGCGACTATAATGGAATTGCCAGCGACGGCGCAGAGAGATGAAGCCTTGGTTGATGTATGCAGCAACGAAAGGATGAACGTGAAGTCGGAACTTCTTGATGCCTAAGTCTTCTGTGATGATACGAATCTTACCTTCTAATGCATCTGTGAAAAGATAAGATGATTTGATTTTACCTGTTCCGCCGCAGGAAGGGCATTCTTCTTCTACCTTAACATCCATAGCAGGACGCACACGTTGGCGAGTGATTTGCATCAGACCAAACTTAGAGAGAGGAAGGATGTTATGGCGAGCACGGTCTTTTTTCATGTTCTCCACCATACGCTCATAGAGCTGCTGGCGATTTTCGGGCTGCGCCATGTCGATGAAGTCAACGACAATGATGCCTCCCATATCGCGGAGACGGAGTTGTCGTGCCAATTCATCGGCAGCACCGAGGTTTACATCTAGTGCATTGACCTCTTGTCCTTCTACACTCTTACTGCGATTGCCAGAGTTAATGTCTACCACGTGCAAGGCTTCTGTGTGTTCGATGATCATATAAGCACCATGCTTATACGTCACCGTGCGACCGAGTGACGATTTTATCTGTTTGGTGACAGAGAAATTGTCAAATATCGGAACATTGCCTTTGTAGAGCTTTACAATATCCTTGGCTTCTGGAGCGATGAGTGTTACGTAATCGCGCACCTCCTCATAGACACTCTTGTCATTGATGTGGATGCTGGAGAAAGAAGGATTGAACAAATCTCTTAAAAGGCCTACAGTACGGCTCGTTTCTTCGTAGACTAAGGTTGCTTTGTCCAAGCTGTCAGCCTGCTGTATGTTGGCTATAGCACTTTCCCAACGACTTTCAAGGATACGCAACTCTTGGTCTAACTCCGCAACACGGCGACCTTCTGCTACTGTGCGGATGATAACACCGAAACCCTTGGGTTTGATGCTATGAATAAGCTGTTTGAGCCTTGCACGCTCTGCATCGCTCTTGATTTTGGTCGATACACTCACCTTATCAGTAAAAGGTATCAGCACCAAATAACGGCCTGCAAAGGAAATTTCACAAGTAAGTCGTGGTCCTTTGGTGGAGATCGGTTCTTTGACGATTTGAACAAGTACTTCCTGCCCTACGGATACGGTATTTTGTATCTGCCCTTCTTTTTCGGTATTGGGCTGGCGAGGCACTTTATTCAGCGGTAGGGGCTTACGTTTACCCCCTTTTATCAGACTTAGATAGTGTTCAAATTGGCGATATCTCACTCCAAGATCAAGATAATGGAGGAAAGCGTCGCGCTCATATCCGACATTCACGAAGCAAGCATTGAGTCCGGGCATGATTTTCCGAACCTTTGCTAGGTAGATGTTGCCCACTGCGAACTGCTCCGATCTACCTTCTTGTTGAAACTCTACCAGACGTTTGTCTTCGAGTAGGGCAATCGAAATGTCGTTCTTTTGGACATCGACGATAA
>ERZ773254.1398-NODE-1398-length-10911-cov-2.227892_pt1 | contig 10911 bp, 8 predicted proteins | sample MGYA00580516_ERZ773254 | MGnify/ENA primary metagenome ERZ773254 (study PRJEB29015, sample SAMEA2738158) | human oral metagenome | biome: human oral; feature: human-associated habitat; material: saliva | place: China | collected 2192 ...
CTCTTCGAGGTGGCCGATAAGGTTTCGTACGTTTCTACCGGTGGAGGTGCCCTGCTCGAAGCTATCGAGGGCAAAGATCTCCCCGGCATTGTAGCTATCAATAAATAATATTTCCCCTCTTATGGGAATTGTTTTAATCCCCTTCCGATGGGCGGATGATGGCGACAAGCTCGCCTTCATTCACCAATTGATGGAGGAGGCTTTCCCAGCCGCCGAGCGGCGATCTAGGCGAGACTTCGAGGCTCTGTTGGCTTCGGAGCCTCGCTTTCTACTGCATCTGATTTATCGGGATGAGGCCCTTGTGGGTTTCCTCTCTACGTGGCATTTGGAGGGCTTTTACTACGGAGAGCATTTTGCGATACTCCCCACCGAGTGTAATCAAGGTATAGGGCGAGAGGTGCTGCACTCGCTAAAGAGAGGCACAGCATCGAGTATCCCCTTTGTTTTTGAGATAGAACCTCCTCTCGATGAGTGGAGTAGGAGACGCCTTGCCTTCTACGAATCCATGGGAATGCAGGTGCTCTCACGCTCCTATATACAGCCCTCTTATGGCGAAGATCGTCCGGCTATCCCTCTCTACCTGATGGGGAATGAATGGGCAGCAAGGGGGCAAGATAGCGAACACTACGCGCAAGAGCTTTACCGGCACGTCTACCGCAAAACTCCGGAAGAGGAGAACATCTACTAGCTATAGCCTTTTGTTGTTGATGAAACGACTCTCCCTCTTTATTCTTCTAGTCCTCTTTTGGAGCTTTACAGCTCAGGCCGAGGTTGATTCGCTCCGAACGGAGGATTCGACACTTCGCCGGCAGCCTTGGGAGTGGGGCGTATCCACCTTGCCTTTTATGGGGGTGGCTGCGGCAGTTGCTCCGTCGCTGGATGGGGCTATTCGGGGGATTCGTATGCAATCTCTCCCCACCTTTCGCTCCCACTACGACGATTATTTGCAGTACTCGCCCCTTGCTTTGCAACTCTCAGCAGCGTTATTTGGGCTCAAAGGAAGCCACTCCTCGCCCTACGAACTCCTCACGGCTGATGCCCTTTCGGTAGCGAGTACCTTGATTCTAGTAAACTCAACAAAATGGCTTACGCACCGTCTCCGCCCCGATGGTTCGAGTGTCAATTCTTTCCCCTCAGGTCATACGGCTACCGCATTTATGGGAGCAGAATTGTTGGATATAGAGTATGGAGCGCGTTATCCGTGGCTATCGGCGTTAGGCTACTCGGCTGCGTACGCCACGGGGGTAGGGCGCATCCTCAACAATCGCCACTGGGCGAGCGATGTATGGGCAGGGGCTGGCGTGGGGATTCTGTCTGCACAGATAGGTTCGATCCTGAGTGACCTCCTTTGGGGTAAGAAGGGAACTTTTCTCTATGAAATCCCCTCAAGCGAAGATCTCCCCCACACACTATCGATCCACTACGGCACCTCGCAGCTTACGCAACACTACTACAAAGCCTCCATCCGCCAGGCTATTCGCAACGAAGTGGCACTTCTCTTCCCTGTCTCCTCTGAGGAGGAATGCCTCCTCGATTGCGGCGTAGTGGGAGGGAACTTACTTCAAATCTCGGGCTATGGTGTCCCCAACAATACGGATTGGTACTTCGGTTTCAAGGGGGATGTTTGCTACTATCCCGCTTCTCGCGTCGCCTTGGGGGCGGCTCCTTTTTACTATATATATCCTGCAGCTCCCTCTGCTTCGGGGACTGTGTTGCTCGGAGAGTTGGGCTTGCGTGCCCACCTTGATTACGACATCCGACCCCACAGGGGCTTTCGTTTTTTCGTGGGAGCATCGCACTCTACCGCCTATTATCCCAAAGAGGAGGGGGCATTAAGTTCCGAAGATAGCGTCGAAGCCACTCCGCTTCGTCTCTCTTTTGAGGTCGGGGTTGCTCTCCTATTGCATCTCTAGCCCTCTTTTTCTTCCCTTCGTCCTCGGGGGCTCTCTCCCGAAATATCCCCTCTACCTCTCGAGGGGTGATTTGCTTTTTGCAAAAAATAAGAGGAGGATAGGCCTTAGCCGTCCCCCTCTTACCTTACTAGTATAGAGATGATTTAATGAGGATTTACCTCCAAGAGTTGCTATGCATAACTAGAAGTGGTGTACCGGCATGGAAGAGCATGCGACGCGCCATACCGGGATTGAAGAAGCGAGCAAAGAGATTGCGTCGATACGTATTAACCACGATAAGACCAATATGCTTGCTGATGACAAATTTCTCCAGCGCGAGGGAGAAGTCACCCGGATCCAGAGTTGTAAACTCAATGTTGCTATCGGGGTAGTGTTGCTTGTGGTACTCCATCATGGCGCGCAACTCAATTTCACTCCAATCTTCCGTAATTCTGGAGACATTGAAGAGCATGTAATTGGGCTTATTAGGCTTTGTGAGCTGCATCATGCGGTCGAAGAGTACGAGGTCGCGTTGGTCAAATCCGGTGACTACCCCTACATTTTCCACATCCGCAAGGTCTACCACCTTGGCATCTTCCGGTACGACGAGTACGGGCACCTTGGCGCGGTCGATTACCTCTGCAGCAACGGATCCGATGAGGTCTTCGTTGCGGCGGCTCTTACCTCGCGTACCCATGATGATGGCAATAGGAGGACGGTTGCGTGCGACTGAGAGCACCACATCCTCAGGGATCCCGTCAATGAGCTGGGTTTCGAAAGGAGCCTTCGGGATTTCCCCCTTCTCCATTTTCTCTTTGAGTTCCTTCTCTAGAGCGTTCATTTTGCGCTCGGCACGCTCATGTTCCCGACGAATGTTAAGCTCTTTATTGGCTTGGTAAACGGAGATGTCGGGGGACAGCATGGGGGCAACAGAGTAGAATTGTGAGAAGTAGACATGGAGCAACTTCACGTGCAATCCTCTGCGTTGAGCAAAGTGGAAGGCTATCTGTAGCACGTTGGGCATGAAGTCGCTGAAGTCCACAGGTACGAGTACGTAGGGTGTGGCTTCTGTAGACTTGCCCTCTTTGTTGTAACCATCCACCTGATTAAGCTCGGCATATAGCTCGGGACGATTCCAATTATTATTCTCGATCACGTCTAGTGCGTGAGGTAAGTCGCTCTCTTTGATGCGCACACGCACCCCAGCCGAGACTACGGGAAGTATCTGATTAACATTTTGCAGGGTAGCCTCTATCCCCTCGCTTTGTAGTAGTGTTTGTAGTATCTGTGCCTTTTCAAAGGTATGGATAGCTACGGTAACGAGTTTTTCTTGTTCTGGATTGTTTTTGCTCATGGATTCCTCAGTTTAATGCCACTTTCTATTCTATTGCACAAGTAAGAGCAGAGAATGTATCCGGAGTGTGGTAGCACACAACCCCTCCACCCCTGCTTTTGAGGCCCTTCCCCGAGGGAGAGCCTCTCAAGGTAACCGGCCGAAATTCCTCAAAACTCCAGCCCTATGCTAAAGAGGCACGGAGTGCAACTCGCCCTCCCGCGGGAGCGATGCCTGTTTTGCCCCTCCCGTGCCTTCTATATGCTTTGCTCTACTAGAGTTAAGCCTCTTCTTTCTCTGGTTCGGAGGGATCTTCCATCTCTCCAATCAGCGCGAGAGCCTTCTCTAGTATCGTAGTATCGTCAATTTCTACAATACCTCCGTCGGGACCCGGCTCGATGTGAATACCCGCACTTCTTCCATTTTCGTAATTGGCACCACCGAAATAGTTGCGTACTGTTTCTACTTTAAGCCCCAACTCATCAGCGATGCGTTGCGTGGCTCCATCGGGAAGGCTATCTTTGATCCTTCTCAGTTCGTTGAAAGTGATCGTTTTAGTCATGGGTCAATCCGTTTAGTTGTTAGTACTCGTTGTCTTTACTTACGCCACTAAGTTACAACTTTATTTTCTACTTTACAACCTTTTCTGTAACTTCTTTTGCATAATGCTTTCTACTGTGGAGATTCAATTTCTCATTCTCTCATGCAGGAGGATTTTGTACATCCAAAAAGATGAACAAAGGAAATCATAACAGAGGAGCCACCGAAACGACACTGCGTTGCGATGGCTCCCTAATGCGCTACAATTCCTGTTTTACACGTTTTTTTGTCCTATGAGTTTGGACTTCTTCCTTATTGCTTCATTACCTTCTCGCCATTGACGATGTAGATGCCTGCCGGTAGGCGGTCGAAGTCGTCGCCCAGACGCATGCCCTCTAGGGTGTAGATGCCCTTGTACGCAGTCTCAGCTTTGTTATTGGCTACCGGTGTGTCAATGGCGATGGACTTTTTCTTTGTGAAGTAACCTGTTGTGGGGTTTGCCATCATTATATCAATTCTCTCATCGTCGTAGGTAACGATGCCGTCTGTTCCTCCCTTTATGTTCTTGCAGTTTTTGAACATGTTGATAGACATTTCGGTCGTCCAGGTCTCATCGCAGTAGATGGTGGTCAAGGATTCGCAGTCGTGGAACATATCGCTCACGTCCTCCACAGCTTCGGTGTTGAAGCTTGAGACGTCGAGTGTAGTCAAGCCTTTGCAGTTATAGAACATAAAGCTCATTTTGGTTACCTTCTGGGTGTCGAAGCCCGATACGTCAAGTTCGGTCAAGAGTTCGCAGTTATCGAACATATAGTCCATAAAGGTCACATCTTGAGTTTTGAATGCCGATACGTCGAGTTGCTTCAAGGCTTTGCAGCCGGAGAACATACCTCCCATGTTGGTTACTTTGTCGGTATTGAGGTTCTCTATATTGTTGATGGTGGTAAGCTCTTCGAAGCCGTCAAACCACATTCTCGTGGTGGTAGGGTGGCAGTTCGCCATCGAATTGTCAAAAGTCACGGTGGTAATTATCTTTCTGTTATACACCAAACACCATTCGGGGTAGCCGGTGTTGGGGAAATCGTAAACGGTACCCTCGGTGTGTGTGGCCTTGTTGGCGTCGTAATAGAAAGTCATGGATTTGTCTGCGACGTTCATCACTGCGTAGCCTTCTACGCTTTGTGCCTGTGCCATGGCAGGCAACGCGATGCTTGCAAATAGAGCGGCGATGCCCATGAGTGCATTGTGGAGTAATTGTCTCTTCATAACTTTTTAATGATTATATGTTGAATATATGTTTGTTAATTAGAGGATGCGATGCCGTGGTGGGCAACTTCGTAGTGCTAAAAGACTCTGCCCGAATCTCTTTGACGCAGAGATGCTGGCAGAGCCTTCCGTATATGGTTTTTGTTGGAGAGGTGCGTTCCGCAAATGGCACAGGAACGCCTGAAATGTCCCCTCCCTCGAACGAATGAGAACGACACATGGCGAGCATGTAAAACGCACCAGCGCCAGAGTCTCGCAGAGCTGTGCGTAGGCTTGCTGTATAGTGCTTTACTAATGTCTTCATCGTCGTTCGAACTTTAGGATTTATCGTCGCCTTGACTATTTGCTTGCAAACTTAAGCATTTGTGTTGAGAAATACAAGGAGTTTCCCAATAAATACGATAAAATGAAATGGCTTTGTCTATTGTAGGGTTAAAAAGATGCGGTTCGATATTCGAATTTGACGATAGGGTATTTGCGCCCATCAGCCGGGGCTGGACGCTTGTGGCGTGCAGGGCAGTCTATGAGAAGGAGCAAATCGGCTTGGCGAGCAAACCGATGATACTCGTTCTCAAAGCCTCGTTTTAGCGGATAATGCGCTGTGTGATGCGCCCCGTCTCGGTCTCTAGTACTACGATATAGGGGGCTGGAGTTATCCCCTCTAGCGATAGGGTAGCGGAGGGGTGAAGCCATGTTTGTACCAATTTCCCCTCGAGCGTATAAAGGCTAAGGCGTATTACGCGCGCGGATGCTGTGAGATGGAGTAGACCATCTTTGCCCACTTGGGAGGGATACACCCCGAGTTGCTCCTCGTTTGCCACCCTTTCTGTGGGGAGCATTTCGCCATTTTCGTACACAACCTCTATCGTGTAGTCGTCGTTTTCGCCTCCTTCTTGATCGGTATAGCTGAGGGCATCACCAACGCGCGCTACCTCTTGTCCGTTCCGTTTAACAATGTACTCTTTAATTATAGGGAAGGGGACGGGTCGTTTCCCTCCGGCATAGATATGGGTATCGTCTTCCGGAGCCGTCTTTTGAGGATTGTCGCTCACATGGAGGCGAATGGCTAGATATCCGTCTGTTGTGCACCTACCAAAGAAATGGTTCCCGAGGTCGCGAGAGAAAAGAGCGTCTACATATTGCTGAATATTGTCGCCGGTTCCTTTTACCGAATAGATAGAAGCAATATCTGTCTTTTCGTTGCGAGTTGAGAAGCCAACCCAAAGGGAGCGTTGCGCATCCACCTTAAAGGGCTTCTTGAGATAGACGGTATGCCAAGTTTTTTCTTGCCATCCCTCGGGTACATCGAATAGTTGGGTTACGGTGGTTGAGGCGTTGCACAAATTGCCGTAGCGCAAGAAGGTTTTGTAGTTACCCATGGCGCTGCGTGTGGGCATGTAGCTAATGGCGTGGATATAGACCTCTTTGTTATATGAAGTGAAGTATTCGCTCGGGAATTTGCTCGCAATAGTTTGATATTGAGGGTCTATAGCCTCAGGGGCTATTTTGCTGATGTGGGGCAGATCTAGCTTGCTATACTGAGGATCTTGGGGGTAGCCAAAGAGTGAAATCTCCTGCATATTGTAGGGGCGATGCCATGAGAGGGTAACCCCTTGAGAAGCCTTCTTTTTCTCGGGAGATAGGGTGCGGGTAGCATCGCCTACATAGATGCCCTCCTCGATACAATCGGCAAAAGCCTCTCTCTCGTCGCTAGGGTCTATTACCTCTCCATGGTAGGTGTAGTGGGCTTGCACGCCGTAGACAACAGAGCCGTGAGCTCCTTCGAGGGCTGTTGGGTAGGGTTCGGTGAATTCGGTTGCACTTATCCCTTTGGCAATTTCTGCCCCGTTGCGGTACAGATTGTAGTCGAGGCTCCAGCCCGAGGGGATATGCTCGCGAGAGGGGGCAGTCCAAGTAACTTTGAGGAGGTTGCCCTCTTTGCGGATGTTGAGTCCGCTAATGGGTTGGAGAGGACGTAGGTAACCCGCCTCATCGCGCCAACGCCCTTTGAGCGTTTCGGCACTCCCATTTCCCTTGGGGTCGAGGTAGGTTGCCATTTGGGTAGTAGGGTCTCCCTCTTTTTTATACTTATCCCAATGATAGGCGAGTTTGCCATAGAGGTTTTCACTTTCTAGAGCGCATCCGGGAGTCCCTCCTGAGAGGGTTCCCACCACGAGGTGGTTTTCGTTCCAAAGAGAAGAGCCGGAAGAACCTCCCTCTGTAGCGCCTTTGGAAAAGCTAAAGCGAATGTGTGCGTCGTCATCTCCCTTGATGTTTTCGATGATGGATCCGCTGTACCACGTGCCATCCATTACGGGCGATTGCGCGTGGTCGTACACCGATATTTTCTTGGCATCTCCTCTAGGGTGATGTAAGCTTACCCCTTTGGTGGGCAGTACTTTGCGCCTATCCCAACCATTGTAGTACACTCGGTAGCTCGCAGGGATGGGTTGGTTGAGCTCGAGTAGTAGTCCGTCGGATTGTCCGGCAATGGGGAGGAAAGAAAGCAGTTTGCACCCTACCATGCTCTTGCCACGGAATAGGGAGAGCCGGCCATTGCTGCATCCCGGCTTTTCGTAGTGGAAGGTGAAAATCCATTGATCGCGATCCGTTGGAGTATTTTGCACCTTGTTAGTCGAACTCTCGCAGTGGGCTGCCGAGAGGATAAGGGGGCGAAAGTCTTCGTTGGTATTGTTGAGAAGGTTGCCGGTACAGAAGCTGGCGCCCTCTTTGCTGATTATGTACATTTGTACTACTCCGGCCTTTTCGGCTTGCCACTCGGCACCCTCTTTACAATTGACATTTATCTGGCAAAATTCATCCGAAGCCTCGTCGCGATGGAGTGCTCCGGGGTCGGGTAGTCCCATTGTAGCGAAGAGGTGGATTACACTAGAGAGTAGGAGGCTGGGGAGTTCTCCCGATACAGGAGGAGTATACTCTAAGATAACGCTACTACCCGAGAGGGGCTCGGTGGCGAATCTTCCGTGTGTTGGGTGTGTTTCGTGGGTGTAAGCCCCGAGTAGTTGGCTCCGATCGGGGGTGTAAATGAATAGTTCTCCTCCTTGAGGAATGAAGAAATCGTCGTAGGTTAGGAGTACTCCTTTGGCTCCCTTTAGCTCAATTTGCAAGCGATAGACGATGCGTCCATCATTGAGTCGTGCGCGCGCGGCATCGCGAGCAAAGTCGATATGGGAGGAAAGTCTGCGCCCAATAGTGAGGGGTTTCCCTGTTAGATTAGCGCGCGTACGGAGGTGTAATGCGCGTTCATCATCGGGGTTGAAGTTGGGGTGGATGGTGATAATCTTGGCAGGGGCACTCGCACGAAGTGTTTCTACACTATCTTGGAAAGAGGCAGGGGTGCCGCCGAACGAGATTTGCGCCGAGCCTGTAAGCGTAGCGATTGCCACTAAAAAGCTGCCGATAAGGAGCCTAGAGGTCACAGGTTTTTTCCTTTTCATAAAAGACTTCTTCGATAGGATCTACGTCGCACAAAGGTAGCAAAATAGTGTAAAAGGTCTTTTGCTACTATTGTAGTAGCCGTATAAAAAGCGGAGAGGGGCGGCCCTTTGTTTCGAGCCTCCCCTCTCTCAAGAGAATCTTATGTCAAAAGACTTACCGATTCTTATCGGATAATGCGTTGCGTTTTACGCCCATATGAGCCGTCAAGCACCACGATGTAGTTGCCGGAAGGCACGTCTTCCATAGAAACGGTGCTTGAGGGCTGACGAACCATCTTCACGAGCTTGCCGTCCGTCGTATAGATAGTAAGGCTGGTGAGAGCTTCGCTACCATTTACATGCAAGAGCCCATCTATACCAATTGTAGTGGGGTACACGCCGGGAGCTGTAGCATCTGTGGGAATCTCTTTGTTGCTTGTGTGTTCACCCTCTTCGTATTTTACTTCTACGGTGTACTTGTCGTTTTCGCTACCACTGGGGTCTACATATTCGCGCACAGCTTCTACAGTGGCGATCTCCGTACCATTACGCTTGATGGTGAATCCCTTTACTTTAGGGAAGGGCACTATGTTCTTCCCTGTTACGTAGATGCGTTGATCGTCTACGCTGGTAATGGGTTTCTTTACATTACTTACAAGGATGCTGATAGCAGCATAGCCACTGTATTTCGTAATAATTTGCGAGGATACAGCATCACTATAGGATAAGATGTCTTGTCCATTCTCTACAGCAATATTCCCATCTACATACTCGCGCACGGCATCGCTCGTGTACTTAACAAAGCGGATGGAGGGGAATGGAGTGACTTTCTTGTTGGGAATAGTCACACCTGCAAACAAGATTTTCTCAAGATCAATAGCGATAGGCTTTTGAAGTAGTACGGTGACCCATTGCCCCGGTGTCCAATCCGAGGGTACATCAAAGGGCTCATTCACGTAGTACTGAGTATTGAGCATCTTGCTAGAGTGTACGTACGCCTTGTATACTCCTGATAGCTTTTGAGTAGGTATTACACGGATACCATGTACATAGAGAGCCGACCCATTGGCATCAAAAGAGGCCGTAGGGAATTTACTTGCAAATGTGAGTTCCGAAGGAATAAACCCACTCGGATGGTTATTTGTGTACATAGTACCCGAATAGTTGAGGGTAATATCTTCGTACTCAGAGGTCTCTTTGGGAGCACCAAAGAGGGTAACCTCTTGTAGGTTGTAGGGTTGATTCCAAGAGATACGAACTCCATTAGTCTCTTTCTTTACCGAAACAACGGGTACAGTCTGGCTCTTCTCACCAACGTAGATACCTTGCTCAATCCAATCGGTAACGGCATATCGTTCAGGTCTATCCGGATTCTCTGTGGGGATACCTGTTCCATACTCATAACGAGCTTGTACGCCGTAAGTGATAGAGCCGTAGTTGTCTTTTTCTGCTTCGGAGATGGGTTCTATAAACTCGGTATCCTCTGTGCGCTTGTCCAAATCTCTACCATTGCGGCTGATGTTGTATTTTACTTTCCAACCATCGGCAAGGTGTGTGCGGGGGATAGGATCCCAAGTAACCTTAATATTATCTCCCTCACGGCTAATCTTGACCCCTGTAACAATGGGGAGGGGACGAAGCGTACCTGCCCCGTCTTTCCATCTACCACGTAGTTTCGTTGCTTGTCCATTGGTTTTGGGATCGAGGAAAGAGGCCATTTGTGTAGTGGCGTCTCCATTCTTTTTGTACTTATCCCAGTGGTACTGTAGTCTGCCGTAGAAGTTCGTACCGCTTTGGCAACGTCCACCACCCCCGGTGAGTGTACCTACTACGAGTTTATCTTCGTTCCAAAGAGAAGAACCTGACGAACCACCCTCTGTTTCACCCTTGGTGAAGTGGAAGAAGAAGTGGGCATCCGGTCCGCCTATGGCATCTTGGGTACGCCAAGTATTGATCGTTACATTGCCATTATAGACAGAGAGTTTTTTAGCATCTCCGGCAGGGTGGTGGATACCTACTCCGCTGTTGGGGATGGCGTCTGAGCGATCCCATCCGTTGTAGTAGACGCGGTAAGAATCCGGGATCATCTGGTCTAGTTTGAGCAGAAGCCCATCCGACTGCCCTTTAATAGGGAGGAAAGCCATAAGGTCGCACCCTACCATAGTTTTACCTCGTCCCAAAGCAAAGGAGCCACTGCTGCAGCCCAACTTTTCGTAGTGGAAGGTAAAAATCCACTGGTCGAGGTCACTCTCGGAGGTCTTTCTAGTCGTAGATAGACTCTCGCAGTGTGCTGCCGAGATGATGTAGGGGGTAAAGTCTTCGTTGGTATTGTTGAGGAGGTCTCCCGAGCATAGGGATAGATATCTCCCCTGACGCATTAGCATCTGTACAACACCTGCCTTTTGCTCTTGCCACTCGGCACCCTCTTGGCAGTTGATGTTTA
>ERZ773254.1411-NODE-1411-length-10842-cov-5.063688_pt1 | contig 10842 bp, 7 predicted proteins | sample MGYA00580516_ERZ773254 | MGnify/ENA primary metagenome ERZ773254 (study PRJEB29015, sample SAMEA2738158) | human oral metagenome | biome: human oral; feature: human-associated habitat; material: saliva | place: China | collected 2192 ...
GGTCGACGATACCCATGGGGATATGCAGCGGTCCCTTCGCACGCCATTCGTGCGAGATGAAGCCAAGCTCGGGATCGACAGCCAAGTCGGGCATGAGCGAATCCATGGTGTCGGGAACATCCAAAGGGGGCAGCCACACCTGGTGGGCAGGCATACCCTTACCCTTCATGCGCGCGACCGCAATATCGATCTCGGTCATGCCCTCCCAGCGCTCATCACCGGGCGCAACCAGGCCGCCCTCGGGAATTGCCTCTTCCTCGGGAGTGTTGTCCAGGACCTCCCCCAAAGAGAAGGGAAGCAGTCGGATCTGCGAGGCCTCGGAACCCGAACTGGGAAGCACACTACGAGGCGGCGGTGGCGCGGCAACGTAGGACGCGCGGAAGCGGATCAGCTGATCCGTACCGGGCTGTAGGAAGCCGGAACCCGGGTAGGGCGGAAGATCGTAGGCATCATTCACGCCCAGAACCTCACGTGATTCCGAAGCCGAGAAGGTCTTCAAACCAATGCGGTATGACAGGTGCGAATCCAAGCCCTTGAGCTTTCCGGACTCCAAGCGCTGCGAGGACAGAAGAATGTGGATCGACAAGGATCGGCCCAGACGACCAATTGCCACGAATAGCTCGCCAAAGTCGGGCTTGGCGGTCAGAAGTTCAGAGAATTCGTCAAGGATGATGAAGAGCGCCGGAAGGACTGGGAAGTCATGCTTTCCAGCTATACGATCCGCTTCATAATCCGTGACATTTGCATAGTTACCGGCATCACGCAGGATCTCTTGGCGACGGACCATTTCACCATGAAGAGCATCTTCCATACGGTCAACCAGAGACAGCTCCGACTCCAGGTTTGAAATCATCGCAGAGACGTGAGGCAGGTCTGACATACCGGCGAAGGTCGCACCACCCTTGAAGTCAACCAGAACGAAGTTCAGCTGCTCGGGAGAGTGCGTGAGTGCCAGGGCCAAAACCAGAGTACGCAGCACCTCGGACTTACCGGAACCGGTTGCACCGATCAACAGGCCGTGCGGGCCCATGCCCTGCTGGGCGGCTTCCTTAATGTCCAAAACAACCGGAATACCCTCGGGGGTGACAGCGAAGGGAACGCGCAGACGATCACGTCCATTGCGGCGCTTCCACTGCCGTTCCGCATCGAAGTCACGAATATCGCCGATATTGAGCAATTCCATGAGGTCTTGAGAACGCTTCGGATCGGGCTTACCGACGGGGGTTGCCGCATCCCTACCACCGGCGGTCAGGAAGCGAGTGAGGCGGCGGGCCACGGCCTCGGCCTGAGGAATTCCCATGTAGTCGGCGTTGGCGAGCACGGGCTTTGCCTCAAGAAGCAGAACTTCCATGGGGGTGTGCTCATCGTTGGCGGGGTGCAAAAGCAGACGAACACCCGTGGGGTTCATGAACATGCCCCACGAGGTCAAGACCTTCATGATCGTCACGCCTGCGCAGCCCTCAATGGAGCCCAGGTGCGAATCGGGAGGAAGCTCGGCACCGTCGGTAATCACGATCAAATGCGGCCAGGGGCTTGCGTCATTTCGAGGCTGGAAGTGGCCTCGGGTCGTCATTTCCTCACCCAAGAGATCCTCGAGCTCGGCATAGCTGGTGCACACCATACGCGCACCACCCAGAGCATCAGTGACCTCAGCGGAACGGATATGAGGCAGCCACTTCATCCACTCCCAGTTCGGGAGGTTTTCGGGAGTCGTCAATACCGCGATCTTCAGGGCCGAATCTGGCGTCATAACCGCAAGGTGGCAGATCATCGAGCGGACTTCTCCGCGAGCGCGCTCACCATCACCGGCGACCTCAACGTGAGAGAACTGGCCCAAATCCAGACTGAAAGGAAGGTCTTCAACGGTCTTGTGGACATCTAAGAAACGACGCATCGCCGAATGGCAGACGACATCGGGGTTCGCCATCTGGGGAATATCGGGTTCGACCAAGCGCATGGCCAGTTCCTGGTCAGACGTTCCGATTCGAGTGGAGACAGAAGTATCGTCGCCCACTTCGCGTTCCCACAGGCGCGAGCCTTCTTCGGCTAAAAGCACCAGCGAGTCCGGCTCAGGCAGGTACCACTGCATGAAGATTCGCTGCTTCGCGGCAATATTACGCACGCTGGTTCGAGTCTCTGACAGGTAGGAGAGGTATTCGCGACGCTGGGAGTTGACCTTATTACGGTACTGCGAAACCTGGCGGTAGATATTGAAACCAACCATGGAGAGCATCATGAAGACCATGCCGCCCGCCATCAGAAGCATTCGCGTGTTCTGCCCCTGAGTCAGCGCCATGATGACCATGACACCCATGGAGCCCATCATGGGGATCGCGGTAGCAAGGATCGAGCCCATGCCGCCGGCTTCGACCTGGCTGGGTGGCTTTTCTACAGCGATTTCACCGCTGGGGAGCTCGGGGGCTTCCGTTTCATTGACGGCCATACAGTCTCCTGGAGTGCAATCTCCCGTTTTCCTTCATTTCTGTATGTATCCTAGCTTGTAGCACGAGCAGTCGTGGCATGGCACTGATCTGGTCAGGTAGTCTGAATGCTGACTTTTGAACAGAATCGGTGAAAGAACCTCAGCGGATCAATAGCCGGATCGGCACCGAGGACAATTCCCGGCACAACCGCATGAAGGAGGAGGCGTGACCCAGAAACAGGCAGCGGTAACCGTCACCGACGCTTCCGGCGTCAAAGATTTGGTTGTTCCGCTGGGAACAACGGTCACGGGTCTACTCTCCATGCTTGATATCGATTCAAGTGATCCGAGCCTGCAAATCACCGGTGCCGACGGTCGTCCCCTTAATCTTGGCGCGGTCTTGGGAACTGACCTTCCCCAGGGAGTCCTCATCTCCATTACCTCTGGCCGCGAGCGCCAGCGTCAAGAACAACGCGCAATTGAGCGAGCCTCCGATCCTTGGTTCCGTCCCTCCCTTGCTCTAAGCATCTGCGCCCTGCTGGCATTTGCAATGGACGCGGTTCTGATCTTCTGCACTCTTTTCGCCCAGCTATTGACCATCATTGCGGGCGTGCCGTGGTGGGCGCCTTTGACAATCGGTGTCCTCTCGCTTGCTCTTTGCCTTGTCGTCCTCTACCAAAAACGCGTCCACTCCAACGCCGGATTGTTGTCCGGATGGACGCTCGGCGCGGGACTCTCTTTCCTTGGCGTCCTTCCCGCTCTGGGGAGCGCGGGAATCTATCTCGAGGCCTCGCAAATCTCCACGATGTCGCAGGTCGCCGCACTTCTCTTCCCCCTGTGGGGAGCAACCGGCGTTGCGCTTGGGCTCTGGCTCTGGCGTCCCACTCCCCTCACAAGCGCACATGCGCTTAGTTGGGGCGTTCTCACGGCAAGCGCGACTGTCTTGACCTATCTCAACGCTTCTCTCACCAGAGTTGCGCCCTTCGCAATCGCCTGCGCGGTATGCGCAATCACCGCCTCGCCCAGCTTGTCAGTACGGATCCCCGCAACCCAGCTGCTGGATATGCCCCTCGTGACAACCTCCGCGCCCACTGTCCGCGCACCCGAGGTTCCCTCTCCTTCGCGCATTACCGGCCGCCGCGTCAACCGCACCGTCACTGATGCAACCTCACGTACTCGACTGGTCCAATACCTTGGTCTGGGCCTGATCATTGTTGCGGTTCCCGTGATCTACTCAATGATCGGGATTCATTCGTGGCAGCAGATCGCCTCGCTGGTGCTGGTATGTGCATCAGTCATTGCGCTTGTTGTCGTTCCCCGCGAGCGCCGCTGGGCATCCTCGCGAGTTGTTCCCCGCGTGGGAGCGGTCATTTTGCTTGCAACGCTGCTCATTTCCCCCGCTTCCCGAGCCCTTCTTGGCACTCCCATTGCGGCAGCTGTTCTTGTCTTCATCGGCTGTGTTTCTCTTCTGTGGACTCGCCTGCGTTCAGGCAAAGAACAATCCGCACTTATTGGGCGCTTTACCGATATTTTCCAAGCACTGTCATTGACTGTTGTTTTCCCTGCCGCGTTCTTCGCCGCGGATCTTTTTGAACTCGTTCGACAGGTGGCATCATGAGTGAGCTTCGCATTACCCCAGTCCAGGTCCCCGTTTCTCAGGCAAAAGGTGTGGACCCGGCTTTTCTGGCCGCCGCTCAGCAGGGTAGTGTCCAGCGAGGCCTCCCCCAGCCCAGCGTGGCGTATTCAGCGCCCGCAACCGGTGGCGCTCTGGTTACGGCCTACCTCATTGACCTTGCATGCCTTGTCGCAATCACCGCGCTTTCATGGTGGTTCTATCCCTCGATCGCTATTGCAGTAATCGTTGCGCTTGAGACATGGATCGTTGGCACTCTGATTCGCGCCCATTCGGGAAGGACTCCCGGAGCTTTCGCCATGCAAGTGGCTGCGATTTCGATGGCGCCTGTAGCCACCGATGCGGGTCCCGAGGCCGGTCACGCCCCCGGCTTGGCTCGCCAGAGCGCGCACAGCCTGATCATGCTTCTTCTTCACCTAAGCGTCATTGGCCCAGCCGTCACCTGGGTTATTGCCCGAGATGGCCAAACCTGGGTTGACCGCGTCTGCGGGATGGGAAACCTTGACGTCCGCGCTGGCCGCACAGACGCCGGCGCTCCCGCTTATTCCCAGCAGCTTTCCCCCTCGTTTGCCGAGGCCTCGGCTGGGGTTGGGGCCGCACCTGCGCAGCTTCAGGGAATGGATCCCGCCGCACTTGCCCCGGCACATCAGTGGGCAGGGCCGCGCGTTGCGTCCCCCGAAGTTCCTGCTTCCGAGCCTGCTGTTTTGAGTGTTCCGCCAGCGGGAGTTCCCGCAGCCGACCTACCAGCACCTTCACCGATGCCCGAGGCTCCCAGCCAGGTCCTCAGCGAGATGCCTGCGCCCGTGCCTACGCAGCAAGCTGCACAGACTCCGGCCGCGCCCAAGGTGCCCACTCCCCCGCGCCACAGCTCGGCCTCGGCAATGCCACGAGTTCCGCAGGTGCCAATGCCCCAGGCTGGCGCACCTCAGCAGGCCGGCAGCGCGCAGAACGCTGATCAGCAGACTCATACACAGCCAGTGGCCCCTCAGGCCGCTCCCGCAACGAGCGCACCGGCCTCTGTCCCCGCATTCGCGCAGGTGGCGCCTCTGGCGATCATTGTTGACGATGGGCAGCGAATCGAAGTCAATGCTCCCATCGTGTTGGGACGTGCTCCCGAGCAGACGCCTTCTGATGCGCGGGCAGTGGCAATTGCGGATTCCACGCGTTCCCTGTCGCGTACGCACTTGCGTGTCGCACCGGCCGATGGCGATGCGATGTGGGTCGAGGACACCTTCTCGGCGAATGGCACGCGGCTACAGGCCCCCGATGGCACCACGCAGCCACTCCCCCGCGGTGAACGCGTCAAGGTATCGCTGGGTACGGTGCTTCTGCTGGGTGAGCGGAAGTTGTCGGTGAGTCGGTAAATCTACTTCTCTGGGATATCGATATCAACGCGCCCAGAGATGAAATCACGAGGGTTAGCAGTCGTCCCATCCGAGGGGCGCAATCCCGTCTGGTAGCGCATTAAGGTGGCTTTCCCCTCGTGGACGGTCACGTAGAGGAAACCACCATTAACCGGATCGCTCCACGACAGCTGACGAACGCCACCTTTATCCGAGCCCAATTGATACTCGGGATACGTCTCTGACAAGAGTTCACGGCCGATCTTTTCGACCTCAGGAACGGGAACATAAGGACCAGCAACAACTTGCCCAACAAGCTCCCACGCCGGCTGCTCATCGCCTGAAGAGTGGTCAGTCTCTTTATTGATCTCGGACCCAAAGATGCGCGCTTCCCACGCGCCTCCACCACCGGCCTCGGCAAGGCGACGACGGAACTCAAGAATCTTCGGCTCCTCATCACGCTGAAATGCCTGAATGGACTGACGCTGCTCCAGGGGGAGGCTTCCATCCCAGTAGACAGCCTTCTTGACAGTCGGGGTGGATGTGGCAGTGGACTGGTTAGTGCCCGCACCTCCAATAGAGCAGGCACTCAAAGCAATCGTTGCCACTCCAAGTACCGCACATACGCGGACAATACCCCGATAGCTCACTACTTCACCCCTGCAACGACGCGACCGAAATCCTCCAGGGTCTCAGTGCCGTTTTCCAAATAAATACTGTGGTTATCGGAATTAAGTTTCGCAATCCAGCTCGGGGGAGCGCCCCTGTTATAACGCGGAGATCCCGTCGCATCGTCTGACAGATGCGTGAAGCCTGAGTCAGCATCCAAGGGGTTCTTACCTAGGTGACCGACAGGGCCAACACCATACACACCCATACCTTGAACGCCGTCTCCTCGTGGAACCCCGGAAACCCAGAGATGATTCCGATCGACACGGTAGTTGTTTGCATCATAAGTTCCCATGCCTGGCGAACCACACAACGCCAGATCGTCAATAACTCCGGGCTTAACCTTCGTGGCGGCCATACCAGACGTCGTCGAACCATAGGAATGCCCTACCAATGTCATATGCGCATCCCCAGCGCCATACTGACGAGAGGCATGCATACCCGTCATAAAGCCAGCTAAGCGATCCGAACCCGCCTGGGCAAGCGTCGGCGATGCGATATCAGAATAGTTCCCAAACCTCGGTTCACCCGGAGCGTCGTAACCTAACCATGCAACCGTCGCCACATCACTTAGAGGCATATTCCCTTGAGCAGCCGCAGCATGACGAAGATGCCGCGTATAACGTAAGTTGGTGTCAAGGCTCCCCTCAACGGTTGTCCCAATGCCAGGAACAAAAGTCGCAACATGCTTCGCATGATCCACATCGCCCTGAGCAACAGCAGCCTTCACCCGCCGACCATCATCTTGCAGAGTCAGAAGAGAAACCGGTTCCCCTTGCTTCCCATGCTGATACTCCTCAAGACTGATGCCATTCGCAAGCGACGAACGGATTTTTTCATAAGCAGCAAGATCCGACTGTACACGCGCGATTTTTTGCCTGGCGGCTTGAGCCTTTGGTCCATGGTTAGCTTCATTAAGCTCGCGTGTATAACGTGCTAGGTCTTCCTTAGCGCGAGCCTCCTTGGCATCAAGATTCAACCGATTGGCGCGATCTCGCGCCCACGCCTCGACACCATCAGCGTTGCCAATCAGTTCGGGATAGGTATCACAAAGGTGACGTTTCTGCTCATCGCTTTGCGCTGACCAGTACTCTGCTCGTTCCTCAGGAGACATATTCTTGAAACGCTCTTGCTCAGCCGTGGAAAGGTCACGTATTTGTTCGGGTTTCGTGGGTTCCTTTCCAGGGGCTGTCCCTGAAGAACTCAGCTTCTGCTTGAGCGCGCTATCTACGGAATCCGCCAATGCGAGTGCATGCGCCACCATTCGTTCAAGGTTCGCCTCAGCACCGTGTCGATAGCTTTCAGTCTGGACGCTTGTCGCGTCTCTCCACGTAACTTTTCCATCCTGAGAAATTACGCAGCCATATCCTGCTGCAATCTTCTCCGCTTGTTGTATAGCATGCTCAACTTTGGCCACCCCATCCACAGCACTGTTCAGCGCTCCTCGAAGTTGACTAAGTTCATCAGTGATATTCCTGAGTTCCCAGCGCGCTTTCCCCACTGTTCTACGCAGAGCATCTGCAGTTGTTCCTTCGCCGTGGAAAGATTCCATACGCTGCTGCAAAGTTTCAGCCTGTCTAGCCACAGTATCGCGACGAGCTCCAACTATTCCGGCGTAGTTTTCCAGAGTTGATGTTCTCCAGGTTTTCACCTGACTCCAAGTTAACGACATTGTTATTCTTTCGAGCCTATTGGATGGGGACTACAGCGCTTGTCTCACAAGCTAATGTTCGGCGATATCGATTTCGACGCGGCCAGGAACAAAACCACGAGGATTCTCAGTACTGCCATCAGACGGACGCAACCCCGTCTGATAGCGCATCAACGTCGCCTGACCATCATGAACAGTCACATACAAGAAGCCACCGTTACGAGGGTCACTCCACGACAGCTGACGCACACCGCCCTTATCTGAACCTAACTCATATTCAGAATAAGTCTCAGACAGAAGCTCGCGACCAATCTTCTCGATCTCAGGGATGGCAACAAAGGGACCACCAGTCATCTGGCCTTGCAGCTCCCATGAGTCTTGAGAATACCCGGCAGAATCGTCATCCCATTTCGCGATGCTCGACCCGAAGCTACGTGCTTCCCATTCTCCTCCACCGGCCTCGGCAAGCCGGCGACGGAACTCAAGAATTTTCGGTTCCTCATCACGCTGAAAAGCCTGTACAGACTGACGCGCTTCTAAAGGAAGATCCCCATCCCAATAGTTCATTTTCTTTGTCTTTCTACTTGATGAAGATGATGATACTGTCGAAGTACCGCCGTTTGGATCAAGCACGCCCGGCGAACACGCGGCAAGCACGAGTGCACTGGCTCCAAGGAGGCAAAAAGCTTGCAGATGCTTCAAAGTCTTCATTTCTTTGTCCCTGCGACAACGCGGGCAATATCTTGAAGCGTCTCGGTTCCTTGTTCAAGGTAGATATTGTGGTTAGCGAAGCTCGGAAGTGAAGGGCGCATACCTGTGAGAAAACGCCCTATGGTGTCGAGAGCGTAAATACCTGGGTTACTGGGCGGTGCATTGTGGTCATAACCTTCATAGCCGGTTGCATCGTCTGAAAGATGTGTAAAACCAGAATCTGCATCCATAGGGTTCTTGCCTAGACCAAAACGACCAATCTTTCGCCTCAATATTCCGCCCAGCCCCTGGACGCTATCGCCCTTAGGAACACCTGACACCCAGCGATGAGCTTCATCAACGTGATAATCGTTCGAATTAAATGTTCCCATGCCGGGAGAGCCGAATAGTACCAGGTCGTCAATGATACCGGACTTGACCTTCGTGGCGGCCATACCAGACGTCGTCGAACCATACGAATGACCCACCAACGTCATATGCGCATCACCAGCACCATACTGACGAGACGCATGCATACCCGTCATAAAGCCAGCCAAACGATCAGAACCCGCCTGAGCCAACTTCGGCGAAGTTATATCACCCAGGTTTTCTAGATTTGCTTTACCCGGAGCGTCATAACCCAACCATGCAATCGTCGCGACATCGCTAGTCGACATGTTCCCCTGAGTAGCCGCTGCCTGACGAAGATTCTCCGTTTGACGAAGATAATTGTGAAGCTCATCCTCAACGGTTGTCCCAATACCAGGAACAAAGGTCGCAATATGCTTCGCATGATCCACATCGCCCTGAGCAACCGCAGCCTTCACCCGACGACCATCATTTTGCAGCGTCAGCAAGCTCAGGCAGTCGCGCTTCCTATTGCCATGTTGATATTCCTCAAGTGGAATACCGTTTGCCAATGCCGATTCGATTTTGTTGTAGGCTTCAAGATCCCTTTTTGCACGCGAAAGTTTCGCGCTAAGAAGACCCCCATCGTGCTGGTCTAGAGTCGGGTCATGCACGTCTCCCGGATAGGAATATTGAATCCTATCACGCATAACTGCCTCAAGATGTTGGACAAGTTTCTCGGTCTTGAGTTTTTCTTCCCTCAAGTTAATTCGGTTTGCGCGGTCGCGTGCCCAAGCTTCAACACCATCAGCATTACCGATCAGCTGAGGATAGTGATCAGCAAGATATTGCTTTTGCTCATACGATTGCTCAGACCAATACTTTGCACGCTCCTCCGGCGACATTTTTTGGAAAGCGTCTTGCTCTTTCTTCGACCAAGCCCGAGTTCCTTGACCAGAAGCCGAAGAGGTACTTCCTTTAGTACCCACTGAACTTAAACGCGTGTGGAATGACTCATCCGCATAATCTGCAAGTGCGAGAGCTTCTTGAACAAGTACTTCAACTTTTGCAATCGCATTAGTGATTGCACCTGTACCATCAGTTCCGTAGGGAATGTAACACGAAACGCTACCATCATCCGAAATCTTGCAACCGTTAGGTGAGGCTGTAGAAATCGCATTTTTAACAGCGCTTTCCACTTCAGAGACGTTTTCGGCTGCGACACTCACCGCATCCTGAACCTCTGCCAAGTCATCGGCAAGAGTTGTCAGAGCTTCATGAGCTTCACCCATTTTTTTGCGCAAGGCTTCAGCACTCTCACCTTCACCCTGGAATGAGCTCATACGCGCTTGGAGACTGGTGGCTTGTTGAACGACAGTGTCACGCCGCGCACCAACAGTTCCTACATAGCCCGAAAGACTGGACGACGTCCAGGTCTTGACTTGTCCCCAAGTTAAAGACATCAGTTATTCCTCCACAGCTGCTCTCTCAAAATCCTGCAGCTATCGTTGACAGATCAGGCAAAATGGCTTCTGTAAGCAAACCCGACTGGGTATTAGAGAGGCTCAGGGCGAAGATACCCACCACCGTTGAGTGCGGCTGCACGTTGTTGAAGGACGGGCGACCCCGTTCGAGCGAGAAGCGCTACTTCCCCCTGCTTGTGCACAGTGGCCGTATTCTCTGCTTCTCCCATTTGCAAAGTGATGCCTGCAGCTTTCGCAGCTGATGCAAGCTCCATCAATACTGAGGAGTGAGTACGAAGCAAATCGGTGTATCGACGTTCAACTTCTTCCGCTTTTGAAATCGAAGTTGCACCTTTCATCGCTTCGCTAACAGCTTCTGAAAGGTCGTCGATCTTTGCGCCCTGAAGTTCATTTGAAACCTGCGACATCGTCGTCGCAGCAGCGTCATACTCCCCAGAAATAAGACTGATCGAAACCACGAGTGACTCCTTGAACGGGATCCGATTCGAAGACCAGTCCACAACGACTGATCATTTTGTCGAGGATATGGGTGTGGGTGAGCAGATTTCTCTACTCACCCACACGCCGTTTACGCGCAACACTCACGAGCGCTACGCATGAGT
>ERZ773254.1416-NODE-1416-length-10817-cov-3.167255_pt1 | contig 10817 bp, 10 predicted proteins | sample MGYA00580516_ERZ773254 | MGnify/ENA primary metagenome ERZ773254 (study PRJEB29015, sample SAMEA2738158) | human oral metagenome | biome: human oral; feature: human-associated habitat; material: saliva | place: China | collected 2192 ...
TGGCTTTAGGGTTCTTGTTAATAGCGTTGTTCAATTGTTCCAATTGTTCTGCAATAGCTGTTTCGTTTTGTGGCCCAACGAAGTTGATCTTAGCACCTAATTCGCTGGCAGCTTTTTCAGCCCCTTTGTTAACAGCTTTCCAGAAGTCATGTTGGAAACCTTTGGCGATGACTTCTACACGAGTTTCTTCAGCATGTGCAACGAAGCCAGTGCTGGAGACGCCACCTAAGGTTAATAAGGATGCAAAAGCTGCGATAGCAAGTTTAAATGACTTTTTCATAATAGGTTGCTCCTTTTTTTTATGTGTATTTTAGAGTTGTGACCCATGACCTCAATCCCTCATAATGACTAGGCCATAGCCATCTGACCCCTTGATCCTATTTTTTCTTGTTTTGACGAATCAAGATATCGGAGTAGACTGCGATAATCACGACGAAACCAGTAATGAATAATTGGTAGTGTGGTTGTAAGTCGATATATGGCAAACCAATCTTGAGGACTGACATAATGAAGACCCCAATAATGGTCCCAAGTACTGACCCGACCCCACCGGCCAAGGAAGTACCCCCGACCACGACACCGGCGATAGCATCAAGTTCCATCCCGTTCCCGGTACCTGGTAAGATAGTAGAATAAGTCGCTGCATAGGCAATCCCTGCTAGACCTGCGAAGAGACCACTGATGACATAAGCCATGGCTTCCCATTTAATGACGTTAACCCCAGATAAGCGAGTTGCTTCCTTGTTAGACCCGATGGCGAAGATATAACGCCCGATCTTAGTCTTATTAAGGACAATGGCTGCGATGATGGCGATGATAATGAGGACAATCAAACCAGTTGGGAAGTTTTCCTTGGTTCGGAACAAGTCCTTGTACCAGCCTTCGCCTGTACCCCGTAATGGGAAGGTCACACTCTGAACGTTGGAGACGATGGAAGAAAGCCCCCGTGAAATCATCATGGTACCTAAGGTCGCAATAAATGGTGGCAAACCGAATTTGGCAATCAGAATCCCGTTAAATAAACCGAATACACCCCCTATCACTAAGATTGCCAAAAGTGAAAGCCAGAGTGGCCAGCCTAGTTTGGTATGAAGGACCCCACCAATAATGGCCGAGCACATCATCACCGTCCCAATTGATAAGTCAATCCCTGAGGTAATGATAACGAAGGTTACCCCAATGGCTAGGAACCCAATGTAGTAAGATGCATCTAAGATGCTGACCGCTGTATCAAACGAGCGGAAGGATTCGCTGGAAATTGCGAAGAAGCCAAAGATGACAATCAGGGCAATCAGCGCAATCAGCTTTTGTAAGCCAACTGTTTTTTCTAATTTCATCCATAAGGACTGTTGATCTTTCATGCTTATACACCTCTATCTGCTAGTCTAGCGGTCAGTCGCCAAGGCCAGAATCCGTTCTTGGGTTGCCTGGCTGATGTCGAGCTCACCGGTTTTTCTGCCTTCGCACATGACGACAATTCGGTCACTCATCCGCAAAACTTCGGTTAATTCTGAAGAAATCATAATGATGGATTTGCCTTGGGCAACCAAATCATTCATGAGACGGTAGATTTCACTCTTGGCCCCGACGTCAATCCCACGGGTTGGTTCGTCGAAAATCAAGATGTCACTGTTCTGTTCCAACCACTTAGCGATTACGACTTTTTGTTGGTTCCCCCCGGATAGGTTGCGAACCAGCTGCTTGGAGGATGGGGTCTTGGTCTTAAGGGAAGCGACGAAGCGGTCGCTGGCTTTGACGATTTCCCCATCGTTGATTAAGCCTGAGTGAATATAGGCATCTAGGTTGGTCATGACCGTATTGTTGGCGATGGTCATATCCACGATACAGCCATAACGCTTGCGGTCTTCTGACAGATAGCCAATCCCATTGGCAATGGCATCTTGTGGTGACTTGATGGTCACTTCCTTGCCCTTGATGCGAATGGTACCGCTGTCTTTTTGGTCTGCGCCAAACAGCAGTCGCGCTACTTCGGTACGCCCTGCCCCCATGAGGCCAGAGAAGCCGAGGATTTCTCCCTTATGTAGCTTGAAGCTGACATCTTTGACACTGGAACCAGCATTGAGATGTTCTACTTCGAGCACCACTGGCGCGTCCGCTGCCACCGTTGAGGCAGCCTTTGGATCTTCGTAAATAGTCCGACCGACCATCATGGCGATAATTTCATCCTTGGTCGTGTCTTTGGTATTAACGGTCCCGACATATTCCCCGTCCCGCATAACCGTTACGCGGTCGGTAATCCGCGCGATTTCATCCATCCGGTGGGAAATATAGATAATACCAACACCTTTGGCCCGTAAATCATCAATAATGACGAAGAGCTCATTGATTTCGGATTCGGTCAGGGCAGCCGTCGGTTCGTCGAAGACAATAACCTTAGCTTCCATGGAGAGGGCCTTGGCAATTTCGACCATTTGCTGCTTACCGACGGTCAGGTTGCCCACTTTCTCTGAGGGGTTAATATCTAGCTTCAAGAGGTCAAAGAGTTCCTTGGCCTTCTTAATGCTAGCACCGTCGTCAAGGAGGAAGTGGTTTTTAACACTTTCTCGTCCGATGAAGATATTTTGGGCCACGCTGAGGTGGTTCATCATATTCAATTCCTGGTGGACGATGACAATCCCGGCATCCATGGCATCAATAGGACGAGTGAAGGCAACCGGCTTACCTTGGTAGAGGATGGTACCTTCGTTGGCACCGTAAATCCCGGTCAGGACCTTCATGAGGGTGGACTTACCAGCCCCATTTTCACCCATTAAGGCATGCACTTCGCCGGCCCGTAAGTCGAAATCGACGCCCTTGAGCGCCTTGACAGGGCCAAAGCTCTTGACGATGCCTTTCATTTCTAATATGACTGGATGACTCATGCAATTTCACCTACTTTTTGTTCCAATTTTTCTAACTTTTCTTCTAGGGTCTTGATGGTCTGAGCTTGGCCAATCAGGATATCGGCGACTTGCACCAATAAGTGGCTGTTCATAAAGTGATCCTGAGCATGAACCGCTAAGAGGCTGACAGGCGCTGCTTGACCTTGAAGCTCTGCTTGAATCAGACCCGTCTGAAGGTTATGCGCCTCAATATTGAGGGCTTGGGCTTGAGTCAACAAGTCTTGACTAGTCGCTGCATCTCCCTCTTGGGCGACCTGAATGGCGGCCAAGACTTGGCCGGTGGCCTTAGAGGATTTGAGAATCAGCTGCATCAAGGCTTGACTTGGGCTTGTTGCTTGGACTTCCTCACTCATGGCTGACGCCCATCAAGGTTTCGGCCTGACGGAGCACCGCTTCCCCTTGCATTAATTCGAAGTCTGAATCTGAAATGACCCCTACTGGGACAGATAGATTAGCCTTAGCCTTTTCTTCTAAATAGGCTAATTGTGGGCTGAGGAGTAAGACATCAATATTCTTGAGGTTGTTAATCCCGGTAATCCCAACTGAATAGAAAGAGTAGTCCAGTTGATCCTTGTGGATGGTTTCGTTGATGCGTTCAACCAACATAGAAGTGGTCAGCCCACCCACGCAGGCTAAGATAATCGTTTTGGTCATGGTGACCCTCCTTTTCTTAAGGTAGCGTCCTGGGGGCTAGCTTGCTGAAAGCCAGCCCCGCTGACGCCAAGTGCTTAACTACTTATGAATTGGGCCTAAGGTTTGGCAAGCGCGATAGTCCGCTGCTTCCAAATCTTCTGTACCGAAGAGACTCCAGTTCTTAGGACGGAAGATATCTTCTTCTGCTACGTTGTGCATGTTGACTGGAATCCGTAACATGGATGCTAAGGTGATCAGGTCTGCCCCAATGTGGCCGTAAGAGATAGCCCCGTGGTTAGCGCCCCAGTTATTCATGACATCATAGACAGAAGTGAAGGCACCCTTGCCGGTCAAGCGTGGTGCGAACCAAGTGGTTGGCCAGCCTGGATCGGTCCGGTTATCTAAGGTGTGGTGTACTTGATCAGGCAATTCTAAGGTGTAACCTTCCGCAATTTGTAAGACTGGTCCTACGCCCTTGAGAAGGTTGAGGCGAACCATGGTCACTGGCATGCCACCCTTAGTCAAGAAGCGAGTTGAGAAGCCACCGCCACGGAAGTATTCGCGGTTAGCTGGTGGGAAGTCTGTATTCGCCAACATGGCATCGACTTCGCTTTGTTCCAATTCCCAGAATGGCTTCATCACAGCTTGCCCATCACGACTAGCTTGGCCGGTACCATCGAGCGTACATGAGCCAGAGTTAATCAAATGAAGGAAACCATTCGCTGCATGACCTTCTAACTTATGACCGGTTACCCGTTCGACTGCTTCAGGACTCCAGTAAGTCCGTACGTCAGCGAAGATTTGTGGCGTATTGGTCAAGAGATAGTTGAAGAGCATGGACACGCCGTTGAGGGCATCATTTTCAGTGGCGAAGATATAAGGCTTACGGATACCGTTCCAGTCAAATTGAGTGTTAAGGAAGGTTTCCATGAAGTCCCCGTTAGGGAAGTGGTCAGTCCATTGACGTTGACCTTGGAAACCAGCCACTAGGGCGTGGTGGCCTACCGCTTCTTCTTCAAACCCTAGTTCTGCTAAGCGAGGGTTGCCTTGCATGAGGTCGCGACCAATCATGAACATCTTCACGACGAATTCCCATTGTTTGGCTTTCTCTTCTGGTGAAAGAACTAAGTCTTCGCGGTTGCGGTCTTGGCCTTCTTTGATGTGGGCTTTAACCCAGGTCATGGCACGTTCAAATTCTTCTGGATCATAGATACCACGGTCAATCCGACGGGTGAATTCAGTCATGTCGACCGATTCATTGCGCATACCCAAGTATTCTTGGAAGAAGTCTGGGTCGACGATAGACCCGCCAATCCCCATGGAGACACTCCCCATTGACAGATAAGCAGTGTCACGCATATGGCCTGTTGCTAAAGCAGCCCGCGCATAACGGAGAATCTTTTCCTTCACGTCAGCAGGAATTTCAGTATCATCGGCTTCTTGTACGTCGTGACCGTAAATACCGAAGGCTGGAATCCCCTTTTGCGCATGAGAAGCTAAAACAGCAGCTAAGTAAACAGCGCCCGGACGTTCAGTCCCGTTGAAGCCCCAGATAGCATGTGGAATATCTGGTGACATATCCATGGTCTCGCTCCCGTAGCACCAGCAAGGGGTCACTGTAAGGGTTGCACAGACATTGGATTTCTTGAAGAGTTCGTGAGAAGCGGCTGCTTCTGGCACCCGTCCAATCGTTGAAGGTGAGATAACACATTCAACCGGTTGGCCGTCAGGATACTTGAGTGTGCTGCTGATCAACTCAGCCACACTCTTGGCCATGTTCATGGTTTGGACTTCGAGGGATTCCCGTACGCCTTGGCGACGACCGTCAATTGTAGGGCGAATCCCAATACGTGGATGTTGACTCATGATTATTCCTCCAATTCTCTAACTGTTCCATCCGCATTGTATTTCTTATAGCCCGGATGGCGGCCGGTTACCTTATAGTTAGCCCGCATAGCGAAGAGTCGCTCTAGGGTTGGACGGGCGATTTCGTCTTCTTCAATCCCCTTGGTTGAGATTAAGAGACGCGCATGGAAGGTAGACTTAGCAACCAGTTCTAGTGTTTCCATGCGGTAGTAAGCGGTGATGACGTCACTCCCTACTGTTAAAGCCCCATGGTTTTCTAAGAGCATGACATCATGTTCTGGTAGGTATGGGGTGATGGCATCTGGCACTTCCATGGTCGATGGCACACCGAATGGTGTGATTGGAATAGAACCGATGACAATGGCTGATTCAATCAGTGAGTAGCTGTCTAGCGGAATGTGAGCCAAGGCAAAGGCTGTGGCAATTGGTGGATGAGCATGAACGACTGCTTTGACGTCGTCACGCTCTTGGTAGCAACGAATGTGCATCTTAATTTCACTGGATGGACGATAGCCTTCATTGGCTTCCAAAATCTCACCTTGCAAATTAAGCTTGACCAACTTCTCTGGTGTAATAAAGCTCTTACTCATGCCAGTTGGGGTCGCGATAATCGTGTCGTCAGATAAGCGAACTGAGACATTCCCGTCGTTGGCGGCTACCCAACCTAGTTGCCACATTTTGTGGCACACGTCACAAATTTGGTCTCTGACCAAACGTTCTTCTTGATTCATACAATCATCCCTTTCTTTAAGATAATGATACCTCGTTGTAAAATCGCTTACAATAGATGAAAGCGCTATTGGTAAATGGTCAAAAATAATGCTATAATATAGTCAGAAGTGTTCAAATTTGTTCATCAAGGAGGGATACTGGATGGTTTCTTTTGAACGGATGAGCCGTATTATGGATATTCTCGGCAAAAAGAAAGTCATCTCCACCACGCAACTTGAGTCACTCGTCTACTGCTCCACTTCTACTCTCAGACGCGACTTGATTGCGCTCGAGCGCGACGGCAAGATTCTCCGCAGTCACGGGGAAGTTCGCCTAGCCAACAGTAACAACATTGAGTACACCTATTCTGCGCGTGCTCATGAGGAACAAAGAAGTAAGGAAATTATCGCCGATATTGCCTCTACCTTTATCACCGATAATCTCTCCATCTTCATCGACAGCTCTACCACTGCTGCCAGTCTCATCCCCTATCTATCCCCCCACCAGAATCTGCGCGTCATTACCAATGGGATTGAGGCGGCGCGTCTACTCAACAACTTCGAAAATGTCACCCTCTTCCTATCGGGTGGCCATATCGACTTTGGCACCAACTCAGCCTTGGGTGACTTTGCCACCCAGTTCATCAATAACTTTCATGCCGATTTGGCCTTCTTCTCCTGCCGTGGGCTTGATCGCTATGCTGCCTATGAGGCCAACCACAATCAGGCCATGATTAAGCAGCAGATGATTGCCAATGCCGACAAGTCCATCTTGCTGGCTGACCACTCCAAGTTCAATACCAGCCACTATTTCAAGCTCAGTAACTACTCTGCTTTGGATTACATTGTGACCGACCAGCCCCCTATTGAGTCCTTCCAGGACACAGTTGGGCCCCACTGCGAAATCCTCTGGGGCTCCTAAAAAGTCAAAAAAGCGCGTCTCTAAGGCGCGCTTTTTATCTTAGAAATTATGATAAAACTTAATTTGTTTTTTCCTCATATTGAAAAGTCACTTTTCTCCACTTACTTATAAGTTAAAAGTGGCGTCCTTCAAATTCAGACGACCTCAGGGCAAGCCAGCTACTGAGCATGTCACCAAGCAAAAAAGAGACTAGATAGTCTAGCCTCTCTGGTCTTTGATTTACTTAGTTTGTGCTTTTACAGGCGGAAATTTCACCTCAAAACGAGCGCCTGCCCCCAGCTGGCTCTTAAGGCTTAGCTGGGCCCCATGCTGGTCGGCAATGGCTTTAACCAAGGCCAGGCCCAGGCCAGCACCACTTGAGGCCGACTTAGTACGGGCACGATCCACCTGATAGAATCGTTGCCAAATATGCGCCTGCTCTGACTCCGCAATGCCTGGGCCATCGTCTGTAATCGACAGGATTACCCCATCTGCCTGATTAGCCGTCAAGCTAAGCGTGACCTGACTTTGGGCGAACTTAAGGGCGTTGCTGAGCAGATTATCCACCAGGCGGCCTAAGAGGACTTCATCAGCCTCAACCTGCAGGTTAGGTGCTAGATCATACTTAAGCACTTTGCCTGCTACTTGAGCTAAGGTCTGGTCATCTTCCTGGCGCTTGGCCAAGAAGGCACTGAGATTAAGTGGCTTCAAAGCTAAACTGTCTTGGCCTTCTAGCTTGGACAACTCTAAAATTTGGTTAATTAGAGCTTTCATACGGAGCGCCTGACGCTGGATGGTGGCGTGTGATTCCTGTGCTTCGGCCAAAGAATCCGCATAGTGCAGGCCATACTCACTCTCCGATAGAATGACCGTGACGGGTGTCCGTAAATCATGGGAGACATCATGGCTGAACTGCTTCTCACGCTGGAAGGAAGTTTCCACTGTCTCTAGCATACCATTCATGGTCTGGGCCAAGAAGTAGAGTTCATCTTGGGGCCCTTTTAGGAGAATTCTTTGGGACAAATCCCCACTGTTCTGAATAGCAAGAGCTGTTTGGTCCAACAACTTGATAGGTTTTAGGGCCCGCTTCAAGACCCAGTAGCCACCCAGAACCATTAGCACCAGCAGGACTGGCCCGGCAATAGCCAAGACTCTGAGCAGATTGTTGAGCTCCCGGCTGGAGGCACTGAGGGCAATGACCCCACGCACCCATCCCTGGCCATTCTCTAGAGGCAGGTCATAGTAGAGAAAGGACTGGTCCCCCTCCTGGTAACTAGACACTGTCCCCCCGTTCTGAGGCAAGTCCCACTTAAAGAAGCCGGGCAAGTGCTGGCGACTGACATTCTGCTGATTGTAATAGGCTAGGGTAACCCCTTGCTCGAAGGAATGACGATCCATCTCAGGGTGACCACCCTCTTGACCTTGTGGCGAATCAGCGTGACGACTGGCCATTTGGACCACCTCGACTAAACTTTCCTTGCGATCAGCGTCCACAAAGCGGGCCGAAATCCATAAGGTGGCCCCAAACATGGCCAAGAGAATGATGACCATAAAGCCGGTGTACCAAACAGTCACACGACTGGCAATGCTAGTCAGAAATTGCTTGAATCCTTGGAACCACATAGCCTAACCCCCGTTTGGTTTGAATCAGTGAGGGTTGCCCCTCGCTATCGAGTTTGCGTCGAATATTTTTGATGAGGACATCAATGGTGTTGGACTCTGCTTCTTGTTCATAATCCCAGACATGATGGCGAATCTGCTCCCGTGACAGGACTTGGTTCTGGTTGCGGACCAAGTACTCCAAGACCTCGTATTCCTTGGCCGTTAAATTCACGGCCTGACCATCCTTGAGGACGCGTTTTTGGGAAAGAATTAAGCAAACAGACCCAATCTCCACCAGGTCATTTAGGATGTGGCGCTGAGGCCGGCGGAGCAGAACCCGTAGGCGAGCCAGCAGCTCGTCAAATTCAAAGGGCTTGACCATATAATCATCTGCGCCCAAATCCAGGCCCCGAATCTTATCAGTGACAGCATCCCGGGCTGTTAACAAAAGAACAGGCACTGGATTTTCTTGCAATCTGATGCGCTCTACAAATTCAAAATCGTCCATGCAAGGCATCATAATAGCTAAGATAATGAGGTCATAGCTAGCTACCGCCAAAAAATCCAAGGCTTCTTGGCCATCAAAAGCTGCGTCCACACTATATTGTTGCTTCTTTAGCAACTTAGTTAGACTGGCATTTAAGTCACGTTCGTCTTCCACTAGCAGTAATTTCATATGATCACCTCTTCTCATCAAATTGCATTGTATCAATATTTCTACACAAAGGCAAATCAGGGCACCTAAAGGCACCCTGATGTGGGGGAATTGCAGGCTCTACAAGTGGCAGCTTGTCTGAGAATGCCACCTACCTGCTCACTGGCTACCTATTGTGACACGACAGCAGCCAGTAAGCAATGTCTAGCTTAGCCGCTTTAACTTTGTAAAGTCGACTAGCGCTTGTTGGATTCAGCTAGTGCTCCTTGCCCTTGTGGGCCACCTTCTTGCTTATCAGGACCTTGACCAGAGCCAGGACCTGCTTGATTTTGGTTAGGCCCTTGATGCTGACCACGGTCGCCCTCTTGGCCTGGACCTTGCGCTTGACCTTCATGATGGCCAGCCGGCCCATGATGACCCTCTTCTTGGTCTTCGACTTCTGTCACTGCTGCTGTTTCACCATCAACGGTCACTTGCTTGAAAGTTTGATTGCTTTCCAAGGTAACGGTGTAAGTAGCCGCCTTATCTTGTTCATGACTTGGATCCAGTTCAATATCATAGACCTTAGCATCGGCATACTTAGCTAAGACAGCGTCTAAGGCGGCTTGCGCGCTGACGCTTGGCGCCTTAAATTCTGGTTTAGCCTCCTGATCTTGCGCCTGAGTACCCTCTTGGCCTGGTGCAGGTTTTTGCCCTTGATTTTGATCTGGCGCCTGACCTTGATCATGGCCAGGTCCATGGTCTTGATTTTCTCCTTGGCCTTGGTTGGCACCCTGCTCTTGACCAGGGCCTTGGCGGTCGTGACCATGACCTTGCGCCTGATCAGTCTCTTCTTCTGTCACTTTACCTGACTGGGCATCTACAAAGACAAAACGGAAGTCTTTATCTGCCTTGACGACAACCGAATAGGCAGCTTGATCACCTTGCTCATACAAACTAGCGCCTAAGACTTGGCCATTAGGCACTTGAGTCGCAGCCTTCTCCAAAGCTTGCTTCATGGTGACATTGATTTGAACATTCTGAGCGGTCTGCCATTCTTGCTTTTCCTGACCATGCCCATGTCCGCCAGGGCCTTGCTCATGTCCTTGACGATGACCTCCTGGGCCACGGTCATGGCCTTGGCAATGGTCGCCAGCTTGCTGTCTTGGCCCTTCTTGGCCTTGTGCTTTGTCAGGGGCTGCCTGATAGGTCTTAGTCTGGGAGGCTTGATTGGATTGGCCCGCTTCACCTGCAAAGACGCTCAGCGTCGGTAGGGCCGCACTGCTTGCTAGGGATGCGGCTAAGGCACCGCTTAAGAGAATATGTTTTGATACTTTCATGTTATTGACTCCTTTAGCTTCTATAATTTTCAGGCAAGTAGGGGTTGCTTACCTGATAATCTTAGTCTAAGGGGCAAAAATGAATGAAAGATGAACGGATTAAAGTTGAGAAAAAATTTTTTCTATTATCACTACATAAAAAAAAAGCGTCCCCTAAGGGACGCTTAAAAACTCTCACCCAGCATGGCAACGACCTACTCTCACAGGACCAAAGGTCCAACTACCATC
>ERZ773254.1417-NODE-1417-length-10817-cov-2.491730_pt1 | contig 10817 bp, 6 predicted proteins | sample MGYA00580516_ERZ773254 | MGnify/ENA primary metagenome ERZ773254 (study PRJEB29015, sample SAMEA2738158) | human oral metagenome | biome: human oral; feature: human-associated habitat; material: saliva | place: China | collected 2192 ...
ATGCTGTTCAAACTTATGTAGATAATGTAATATTAAACGATATACAAGTGGCAAAGAGTGAAGAGAATGATACTGCTGTTTATGTTAGAATAGATTATTCAATTAAACAAGGTAATAAATTAATAAAAGATAGTATTGTAACAGAATTGTAATGGATAAAAAAATTAATTATTTAGCAAGAACATTTAGTGATTATAGGTCAGAACTTATTAATTTTAGCAATAAGTATTATCCAGAATTGTCAAATAATTTTGATGATAGTTCTGTAGGTGCTTGGTTTATTGATTTGGTTTCATCTGTTTCAGATAATTTATCTTACCATATAGATAGAATGTATCAAGAAACCAATCCAAATACTGCTATGTTAAAGAGTTCAGTCTTAAATAATGCACGTTCTAATGGTTTAAAAGTTCCTGGTGCTAAAGCAAGTATGTGTGAAATAAAGATTAGTTGTGTCTTACCAATAGACCCAGAGAATATTTCATCTCCTAATTGGGCTTATGCACCTATTTTAAGGAGAAATACTGTCGTGTCAGCAGGAAGTTATGATTTTCATTTATCTGAAGATATTGATTTTGCTGAACAATTTAATTCAGATGCATATTCAAATAGAACATACCAACCAAATAGAAATTCTAACGGTTCAATAACAAGTTATACTGTATCAAAAACAACAGTAGCTGTGAATGGTATTACAAGAGTTTTTAAAAAGGTGTTATTAGGTACTGATGTTAAACCTTTTATGGAAATTGTTTTACCTGATACTAATGTTATGAATGTTGAATCAATTATATTTAAAGAATCTTCAGATTTTACACAAGACCCTGATATTCAGGAATATTATTATGATGAAGAGCAATTCAAAACTGATAAAAATGCAGCAATGACATTTAGATATTTTGAAGTTGACTCATTAGCTGACCAATGGAGATTTGGAACTGAATCTAATTTTGATAACAATGTTATTAAAGACAGTTTAAATCCTGAAGTTTATGAAGATTATACTGAAACTGTTGAATTACTTGGAAACACATCAACAAGAACAACAAGATTTTATAGGGGTAAATGGAAACCTATCACACAAAAATTTATAACTGAATTTACTGATAATGGTTATCTTAAAGTTATCTTTGGTAGTGGCGTTGATTATAGAGAAATTCCTAATGGTAGTACTAAATATGCAGAATATAGAACAAGCAAAATAATAAACAACGACATGTTAGGTGTTTTACCTAAACAAGGTTGGACTATGTATATTTTGTATGAAGTAGGTGGCGGTGTTGAAACTAATTTAGGAAGCGGAGCAATTAATTCAGTTTCATTATTAAATGCTCAATTTCATAGTGATGGCAGTGAATTAAATTCAAGACTTAAAGGTCAAGTTATTAGCTCTTTTTCCGTAACTAATGTAACACCATCTGTTGCAGGTAAAGATGCCCCATCAGTTGAAGAAATTAAATATTTAACCAAATATAATACTTCTTCTCAAAAAAGATGTGTTACAATTAAAGACTATAAAACAAGACTTATGATGATGCCTCCTAAATACGGTGCGCCATTTAGGTCAGCGGTAATAGAGGATAACAATAAAATATCAATGAGTCTTTTAGGTATGAATAGTCTTGGTAAATTAGATAAATCATTACCTGAAACATTAATAAATAACATACTTGAATATATGTCACATTATAGAACTATTAATGATTATATTGAAGTACGTAGTGGTAGAGTTTATAATTTAGGTTTTTCAGTTGATGTTTTCATTGATAAAACTTATAATAATACTAATGTTGTAACTAATATCATCAATAAAATAAAAGACTATATGGATATTAAAAAACATGATATGGGAGAAGATATTTTTATTGGTGATTTGGAAAAAGAGATTACATTAATAGATGGTGTGTTAAGTTTAATTTCTCTAAGAGTGTATAACATATATAGTGAGCAGAGTGGCAATTACAGTAGCGATAAAGCACCTTATCCAATATTAAATGAGCAAACATCTTGTAAGACAACTAATTTACCATTCTTTAGGGTAGCGGATGGTTCTCAATGTTATCCAATTGATTTAGATGCTATTGATAGGGTTTTATATAGTGATTATAACTCAATGTTTGAAATATTAAATCCAACAAATGATATACAAATAAGAGTAAAACTTAAATAAATGGGATGTAATTGCAAAAGGATAAGAAATTTTGACGAATTAAGTCAAGAAATTAATAAAAATAATAAAGCTATAAGAGTAAGTAAGTGGTTGAAAATTGTAATATTTCATAAATACTTACTCTTTACTTTTAAAAATGTTATAACTTTTGGTTATAATTTATTTCGTTATGATAATTTAAAAGAATGGACAAATCTTTAAGAATAAAAGCAAATGTAGGTAAAGACCAAATTTTGCATATTAATATGAAGCAAAATGTTGACCTTTTTGAAGTATTATCGTTGACATTAACTCAAAAAGACGCATATAAGTTACAAACATCTAATTATGGAGTTATTGTTGGTCGTGTGTTGGCTAATGATGCATTCGGTGTACCTAATGCTAAGGTATCAGTTTTTGTGCCGTTAGAAAACGAAGATTCAATTAGTTCTGTATTAACAAAATTATATCCATATTCTTCTCCAACCAATTTAAATGATGATGGTATTAGATATAATCTATTGCCAAACTATTCAAATGATAGTTGCTATGCAAATGTTGGAACATTCCCTTCTAAAAGAGCTATATTGGATAATGATACTGTATTAGATGTTTATGACAAATATTATAAATTTACAACAACAACAAATAAAGCAGGTGATTATATGATATTTGGTGTTCCAACAGGTAACACTCAGCTTCATGTTGATATTGATTTGTCTGATATTGGGATTTTATCTCAAAAACCAAGAGATTTTATATATAAAGGTTATAATATTAATCAGTTTGACAGTCCTACTAAATTCAAAAAAAGTACTAATTTAGATACTTTAGCGCAAATTTATTCTCAAAATGAAGCAGTTACAATTTATCCTTTTTGGGGTGATGATACATCTTCTAATGTAGCAATAACAAGAAAAGATATTAATTTACATTATGAATTTAATACAACTTGTGTTTTTTTAGGTAGTGCTATTACTGATAGTAAAAATAATAGCATAACACACGATTGTAACATTGATGAACATGCAGGTGAGATGTCTCAATTAGTTACAGGAGAAGGAACTATTGAAATGATTAGAAAGACACCATTTGGTAATGTAGAGAGTTTTACAATACATGGAAATCAGTTGATAGATTCCGATGGTGTATGGTGTTATCAAATACCAATGAATTTAGATTATGTTGGTATGGATGAATACGGTAACATTGTACCTACAAATGACCCTACAAAAGGTATTGCTACAAGAAGTAGAGTTAGATTTAGATTTTCTCTCAATGAGAATGGTGTTGATACATTAACAAGGCATAAAGCTAAAATATTAGTCCCTAACAATCCTTTAACTAAACCAGAAAATTATAAAACAAGACGACCTATTGTGTTTGCTGATAGTAAAAAAGATTATGACAATTTTTATACATTTGGTTCTCAAACACCTGAATCTTGTTTTAGGGATTTATTATGGAATAATGTTTATACAGTAAAAAGTTATATACCAAGAGTACAAAGAACAGGTTCGTTTGAATTTACAAAATATAGTGGTATTAAGGGTGTTAATTATAAAGAAGCACAAGATAAAAATTTATTTCCTTATAATAAAATAAGATTACTATATAATACAACTACAGCATCTGTTTTAAAGACAATTAAAAATTCTACAAAAGATGGTTATTTTTGGGGGACAATAACACATAATGACAAATTACCAAATTCAAGTCAAATGATAGAATCATCTTTAGAAGAAAATAATGCTATTTCATTGGATTTTTATAATGATTGGGTTAATGGTGTGTTATATTTCCCATTATGGTTTTGGAGAGTTAGGAAGAAAAAAAAATATAAGAATGGTGAAATTGTATATGATAGCAAATTTTGTAGTTCAAAAGATAAAGTTAAGCATTTTTATAATATTTCAACATGTGATTTACCTTATTTAATTAATAACGATAATGCAGCTCATAATATTTCAATTGATTTAAACGCTAAAGAATACAAAAATAAACCATCTAACGCTGATGTTATTGGCAGTTATTTAATTTTTGTTTATGAAATATTTTTTAGCATTTTTAAATTAAAAAATAAATTTTTTGATAAAAGTGGAATAGCTTTACCACTAAATAATGGCTTAATAGTTCAAAAAGATAATAAAGATAATGCTAAAGTATATTACTATTCTAATTCAGAAAAATTAGATAATGATTATTTAATAAGATTATATTCAACAGACATTGTTTTATTAGGTAGCTTAGTGGATAATGATATAAATGGAATACCTCAGATTGGGGATTTTTATCCATCAACAACGTCAAATATACCTCCTATGGGGTCTTATAAACCTAATTTTGACTTTGATGCGATAAGTTTAAGCGGAAGTGTAACACAAGAAGAATTTAATAAAACAAAAGAGATTGAAAAAAATGATAAATCACTAATTACAGGTATGCATTGGGGTTATGAAAATGAAGGTTTTGAAAAAGATAATTCTAATTTCTTACTTAATAAGGGGTTATTTTTTGGTACTTTATCATTTGGTAGTTGGGTTGTTGCTTATTCTTTACCAAAAACGTGTATTAATGTTGAACGAATATCAGAATTAGGAGTATCTTTAGATATGTCAACATGGGGAGAAAATGATAACACAATAGTTGAAAATAACTTTGGTATAAACGATGGTTTAATTACTAAACGTGAAATTGAGGATGAATATGGTAGGCAATTATTTGCTACTTTAAATCAAAATACTTTGTTAGTTTCAGATGAAAATATAAATAATTTTACAGGGTATAAAACTTATAATATTAAATATTGCTGTCCCACTGATTTTGACGGTAAGATGAATGGTTTTATAAATGACTTTACAAACGGTTACTCACACGATGATGAAAGCGTTGAGTACAACTATTTTAGATTCGGTGGTTATAAAAAATATCAGTTTAATTATTTTAAGAAAGAAGGTGATAAAAATAGATATTATTTTCCTGCTTATAATAATTCTTTGTATTTTTATTTTGGATTACATCAAGGTCAAACTGCAATAGAAAAGTTCAAAAAAGAGTTTTATGCAAATTGTGATACTGAAAAAGATAGAACATTAAATGTAGATATTAATATAATTAAAACACCAACATTATGTAAACCTAATGATGGAGAAGTTAAATTTGTTTTTAATGAAGAAGTCATTAATACTATAAATTATACTATAAAAGGACCGAACAACTTTAATATAAGTGGAAATAGTTTAAATTTATCAAATTTAAGTGTTGGCTCTTATAGTGTTGATATTGATGTATATGATTTATATAATAATTTATTGGGTAAAATAAGTGATAGTTTTGAAATAAGTTATCCAAAGCCTTTATTATCAATTGGTTTTGATGAAAATTTGGAACCAGAAAAAATTAAGATAAATAGTATTACCATGTATCATAACACATATTATCAATTTGAAATTGAAAATAATTTTATAAAAGTTGATGATGTTAATCCTTTATATTTAAAATATGAGTTAAGAGATGAAAAAAATAATCTTTTAACAGTTGTTAATGATTATACTTTAGAAGTAAAAGACAATGTTATAATTTTTAATGGTTTAAAAAACAAAGAATACAATTTAAAGATGCAAGAGCAGTGTAAAGATGATGAAAATAACACATATACACCAGTTAGTAACACTTACATTAAAACTATTTACATAATGACTAAAAAGGAAAATAATGGATAATATTAAAATATTTTTAAATCAGAATAGGTCTAAAAAAGAAATTAATAAACCAATCATCTATAATATTGATTTAAAGGCTAATAAAAGACTTTACACGGAAGAAAATATTAATGGTTCTGTTAGTTCTTTTGAGACTTATAATGAAGAAAGAAAACGAAGTAATAAAATAAGGTTAATATGTAATATTAACCCTATATGTTCCAATGTATTATTCAATCCTGTCACAGAAATTGTCAAAAATGAAGGTGATTACGAACCATTCTTATTAAATTATCTTGACATAGCAAATGGTGAAATTAAGTCTAAAGATGGTAAATATAATCCTATTAAGCCAAAAACAACTGATAATACTACATCATTTTCTACTTCAGATAATAAAAATTTTATATGGGATGCGTATGAAGCTATAAGAGATACCCAAATAAGTAGTGAAGATTTTGGTTTTCAATATCATTGTGGAATTGATTTCTTTAATAATCATTTGTTAAGGTCAAATACTTTTAAAATTGTTTCTTTTAATGAAAAAAATTCATTCGCTTTACAAAGTGATGGTGGAAAAAGTTTTGGCATACTTCAAACAGACATGAATCATGTCTTTATAGACGAAAAATTTAATACAATTGACGATTGGATGAGAGATTCTCATGGTAATATTGTTTATAATAACTTCTTTAACCCATATTATCATACAAAAAACAAAATACCATATAAAATCATTGTAAATAACTTTAATGGGTCACATAGTAGGAATAATGATTATTTTGCCACATTTGATTTAAAGATTAATTTTGGCGATAATAAGATTGAATTAAAAAAGAACTCTACAGCTTATATAGAAGTTCTTTATGGGCTATATGAAAAAAATCACGAAGGTTCTGACTCCAAAAAATATAGCGATTATGGCTTTTATAAAAGATTAGAGAGAAAATCAATTAGATTTGAAGAAGATATAACAACAAATGAGTTACTTTTTATAGGTTTTTCAAGTAATGAATCTATAAGTCCTTATAACGCACCTAAATATTTCGATAAACGTCTAACTGATTGTAGTATAATATCCGTTAACTTAATTATTAACAATAATAATAATTCAAATAATACTGATAATTTAACTAACGCAGAAAATGTATATTACAAAAATGAGACAGAAACATATAATTTGATTTATATTAGAAACAATGATGTTGCGCAAGATAGTACTTCTAAGGTTTCACACTTATATCAAAGTTATGACTTGAACACTTTTAAAGAAACAATAGATAAAAAATTAATTGAAAACAACGGTTGGTTTGGTTTTAAAAATACATCAAAACTTCCTACTTATGATGATAGTCTAAATTTTAAATCTCATCCTTATAGGAAATTAGATATTTCTAAACCTATAAACAATAAAGATGCAAGTACATTTATTGATATGTACCCAGGTAGAGATTTGTATTCATTTACACCTAAATACAATAAATATAAGCATAGAATAGAGCCTAATTGGGATTATTGTATAACATATCCAAGTTCTTCAATTTCAACAGGTTTTGATTTTATAGAAGAAAATAATAATTCATTAAAAATACAAATGTTTGATGAATTTACAACAGGAGATAAAGGTGAAGGGTTAATTACAATATATTCTATAACTAAGCATGGTTTAAGTATAGGTGATAATGTTAATATTTACAGTACATTTAATGGGGAAACAACTTTATTATTAGCTAATGTAAATGTTGCGAATGTCTACGATAATTATATTTTTCAAATTAATAGAAATAGTGTTAGTTTAAGTAATAAATGGATAGATGTTAAAGATTACCCATCATCATTTATTGACAATAATATAACATATTCTAAAGATGCAAGTAATAAAAATAAATATCGTGACGATACTGATAAACATAATGTTTATTATGTAGTACCTGATACAATGAAGATAAATTTAGATTTAAAAACAAATAATTTATCTTTTAAAAAAGTGGTTAATGGTATTGAGTGCGATTATTACGTAAGAATTTTTTCTAAATTGCCTAACTTTAAATTTTCAGATGTTCCAATTAATGATGAAACTTTATATGGTAAAAATGGTAATAATATATTAGAAAAATACTCTACAGTTGACAAATCGTTTGAAAGTCATGTTAACCAAGTTGGTTTTTCAAAAAATATTTTTGGAGATGCAATAAATGAAATAGTGTTTACCGATGATATTGATTTAAGTTATTTAAAAGATAATTTAGGTAGACCATTAACAGACATATTCTTAACCATTGTAAAGAGAAATAAAGGTTATAAAGAATGGTATGGGATAGGTGGAAATGATATTAATTTAAAATCTGATAATATAGAATATTCTCATTGTTTTGGTAAAAATTCTTGTAGTTTTAGATTATCTGATGATTCGATTGATAATTTTAATATTAATGATATAAGAATTATAGATTCTGACCATGAGGGGCTTAACATTAAAAAAATAAATAAGACCACTTCTAAGGTTGCAGATGAAATTATATTTGATGAATGTCAACATTTTTATGGGGATTTATGCTGTTACTCACCTTATGATGTGGTTGAAGAAACAATACAGCCCATTTTAAATAGGTTTAATACAGCTCAAAGAGATTTAAATATTAACGATAAGGCATATAAGTATTTTTCAAAAATAAAAGTAGATGATATTATTAATGATGAATCAATTATTGCAAATGAAGACCCATATACAATACATAAAACAAATAAGCATTCTGAGATAACGGTTTATGACGCATTACCACGCAATGAAGGGTATTATTATTTACCACATTATAAGATTCGTGTTAATACAGTATCATCTTCATTAAGCGAAAGAAATGGTATAATATATACATTAATGAGTTTAGTCAAAAATAATTCCAATTTTATAGCGCATACAAAGACAGATAATGATTTTTCAATTAATCAAAAAATATTATTATATGATAACATAGCTAATAGTATATACATTTGTTTAATAAAAGAAATTATAAATAGTAATAAATTTATTTGTGAAATTTTTGATGAAAATGGGAATATTGCACAATTAGACGCAATAGATGACCTAACAAGATATTGTTTAGTAGAAAGAGATGAAACAATACCATATTATGCTAAACTTATAAAAGATGGGTCGTGTAGATTTTATTGGAGGGATATTATTAAAAATGGTTTTGACGAAATGTCAGATGTAGAGAAATATCCATTCACTAACAATGCTTTATATATAAATCGTAATATCAATTTCTATCTAAGAAGGCAAAATCCTATTGATAAAGCAAATAAAAGTGTTTATATTAACAAAACAGAAATTACCTATGAAAAACCTGGTGATATTGTTAATGTTAATGAAACTGAAGATAACTATGTTAATGAAAAAAACATGAAAGAATGTTAAAATATCAATTTAAAATAAAAAAAGATTCTGATTTAAAACTTTTAAATCCCAAAGAATTATTTTTATCTAAAGATTTATCTTACATTTCAGGCATAACTAATTATGATGAGGATATTGTTAACGGAGAAGAAGTCTTCGTTTCAAGTCCTCATTATCTTAACTCTGTAAAACGAACAATAGAAGTTAAAACAGTTAAAAGACAAGGTTATGTTTTAACAAAAGAAAAATATCCTATTAAGAAAATTAGTAATGTTGGAGAAAATAATAAAGATGTATATTATGTAGAATATAACGGCAACTATTATTATCGTTTTAAGACATTAACAATGGATTGCTTCTTAATCGAAGATAACATTGTACAAAGAAATGTTGACGGTACTGTAACTATACCAACTAAGCATTGGATAGAAGACAATAAAGTGATAATTAAAGGGGAAACATACGAAGTTGATATGAGCTTAATCCCTAATAAAAATTTCATTAATGGTTATGAATTTCCTACTATAAAAAAATTAAATGATGGGAGTATTTTAGAAAAAGTTGATGGTTATGATATTGATATTTTAGACTATGAGTATGATAAATGGGTAAATATAAATAAATTTATAATACACAACAATAAGCCAAATGATATTATTGTAACAGGGGCAACTCATGCAAGTGAATACCCTTTTGTGACGTATCATAATGAAGTATATCCTCTTATAAGTCAGAGCAATGGCTTTGGTGCTTATATTGAAGATAAATTGCTTATTACCAAACGCATATAATTTGGATGATTTTGCTGAGATAGAAAACCCTAAAATAGAGTATAATGGCACTGAGTTACTTGTTGAAACAACTTTAAAAAAAGATGATGATGGTCAATATTTAGTTTTATTTACCGAAATTGAGAACATTCCATTTTCTTATGGTGACACTTTAGTTGCAGAAAACAATAATTTATTTACATATGAAACTGTAAATAAAGATGAAAATGGGAATTTATATGTCATTTATAAAGGTGAAAAATATCCTGAGATTTCTATATATTTAGGAAATTCTACGAAAGGAAAAGTACTACTATCCAAAGATACAAGAGTTGCTTGGTATTGTAACAATGTGCTGATGAATAGTTGTAGTTGCATGGAAATCTTTAAATTTATGAATAAAAATAATGTAGATACAGTGGTATTAAAATGTGAATTACGGGCTAATCCCAAGGTATATAGTGAAAGTATATTACGGCGTGGAGTACTTAGTGATTGGTTTGGTCACGTAGTCTTTGTTATTAAAGATTGGCTAAGATATAGACGAGACCACTATAGAAGAAGAGAACGGTATAGGCAGATACAGAAATTGAAACGGCCTTTTAGATATGAGTCCTAATAGGGAACATACTGGTCAGTGGTTTCTGAATAATAATATTTGAGTTACGGGTGTATAGGGGGGAATAAAGGAAAAGATTAGAATTAGAAGATGTTGGATTGCTTTTTACAGAAATGTAGCCCAATAAATGTTTATGATAGCATAGTTTCGATAAGTCTATAATAAAAGGCATGGCAGTTCG
>ERZ773254.1425-NODE-1425-length-10794-cov-4.933141_pt1 | contig 10794 bp, 8 predicted proteins | sample MGYA00580516_ERZ773254 | MGnify/ENA primary metagenome ERZ773254 (study PRJEB29015, sample SAMEA2738158) | human oral metagenome | biome: human oral; feature: human-associated habitat; material: saliva | place: China | collected 2192 ...
ATATCATTTGTATCATGGCATATAAAGTATCGCTCTATTTTATTGATGGTTTTAAAATCGCTCTTGTCATGGCGAGCCATTCAAATCTGCTCCACAAATGAGGAAAGTACCATTTTGGACTATTCAATTGTCAAAGAACAAATAAAAAATCTCCTCATTTTCACACTCTATGAAATTGAGGAGATTATTTTCTAAAGCGAATTTTATCAGGAAAATCTGTCAATCCCAATAGATAGTCTGTACTGACATCGTAAAAGTTTGAGAGAGTTACCAATACATCTGCCGTCAAGGCATGCTCACCCCGTTCAATTTTAGCATAAGCTGAGTTTGTAAACGAAATTATTTTAGCTATTTGTTTTTGGGTCAAATCGTGATCTTCCCTCAAATCTCTCAAACGTCTGTACATCTAGCTTTCTCCTGAGAAAAGTATAATATATAAAACTAAGAAATCATTCAAAGTGTCCAAATTGGACATTTTGAACTAAAGTTAATTTATTAAACACTTCTCATAAGCTCATCTATTATAGGTAAGACAATATTAAGAAAGACGGTCAAAATCTATTAACCGTCTAAAAATGTTATAAGCTATTAAAAAATCAGCAGTAATCCGGTAACAAAAGTCACATAATTTTGTTATGGAAGGAATTAATGATGTACAGATTTCTGTAAACCAGTAAATTAAAAAAAGATCAACATGATATTTTGATTGTGAATCTCTTACTTTCAGAACATAAAAATTTTATAATAGGAGCGATTTAACAATAAAATTATCCGTTACATTAACAGATGTAGATAAGCCACTCCATCGATTCAAAGCAATTAATGAGACTTTATATTGTTTTATCTTCGAAGATTCACAAATCAATGTTTACTCACAATTATTCTGTGTATTTCAGAAAAACCAACAATGTCAAGTATTTTAGACTTTTTTCTCCTAATAGTTCATCAATATCTACAGGTCTATCATCGTTTTCTAAGGATAAACTTCGAATAGAATTCAGTTTTTTATTTCTATATGAATACCTTTATCCTTGAGAATATAAGAATATTTTGATACTATCCATTCATGAAATATTCCGTATTCATCTTTTAGTTTTCCGAAATCAATAGAATTAACCTCTTGATTCTTAAGCATGTTTTCAACTTTATTCAATCTCTTAGCTATGTCAATAGAGAAATAATTTATTTTTTCTCTACTTTCCTCAAGCTGTCTCTTCTGCTGAACGTTCAAATCAGTATAACCTAAACTGTGAACAATATTAAAAGATAAATCAACTAATTTTTTCTTTGATAAATTGGAGATAGTTTTTGAGCCTAATAAAAAGCTAATTCACGTATAATTTTTTTCAAAAAATACCCCTGTTTCTTATTTGAAATTTCTCAATATTTTTCCAATCATATATATTTTAGACGGTATTCCTGTTTTTATGTACCAACTACAAAACCCTAGTTCTTTATCACATCGTACATATATGTGGTGATTCTTTATAGTTATACCATATGACGAAACAAAGTTGGTCAAATTTAGAATTATACTAAAAGAACGAAAGTTAAATAAATCTTCTTGTCACTGAATACTGCTTATTTCATTCATTGTGATTGTGCCTGATTCAATATTTTTAATGAATTCTTTGTAAAATGTTATAATGAATGAATTATTACTGTATTGTTTCTTTCTACTCAGAAGAACCTTATTTAATTCACGTAAAAAGAAATCCTTTCCCAACTTGCAATCTTCTTTCCATTCTAATAAGCTTTCGTTTATTAGTTCAACACAATAATCTGAGTACCTCTTACTTAATTCCAAATTATCAAAAAGTGTTTTTAATCGCTGTGACAATCTAATATCATAATTAGACTTGCCAAACATAGAAAATGAAAAATCAACATTAATTACATTAACATTATTTAAATTAACAATACTTACTGAACATTTTACAAAATCATACTGATTAAAATTTTCAAAATACGGATGAACAAAACCTTTTGTTGAAGCATTTTTCTTTGAGTTACATGTCGAACAGCAGGAAACCAAATTGGCAGGTGTAACTGCTAAATAACCAAATTTTGATTTTGGTAATAAATGATCTAAGGAATCATTTCCTGATCTTTTCTCACAGTAAAGACACTTGCTTTGGCTAATTATTGTAAGTAATTCATGTTTAACATCACTCGTTGCTGAACTTTTTTTAAACCTTTCAAATAGTTTATCAAATTCTTTGGATGTTAGGCTAGGGTCCTCTAAATATTTACAATTTGAGTATTTTTCGATTGAGTTTATTCTAGCAAAATTAAAATATCTACATTCTTCATTTAGAATTTTAGAATATATATCGATAAATTTATCTTTTAAAGGTGAAGTTTTCATTTTACCACAAAACTGAGGATAAAAATCTGATATTGTGCTAATTGGAATAGTCGTACTTTTCACTTTCAGCTCCATTTTTTTTGTTAATCATTTTATTTACTAGCAATCTTTTTCCGAGAGAACCAAAAGAATCAATGTAAGTGTCCAAAATTCTCTCCTCTGAAACAGATTCTTCAATTAATTTATCAATTACAGTGATAAAACCAGACTTTTCAGTTTCAAGAGAAAAAATTTCAGACATCAATGAACTGATACTCTGTCCAAATGTCTCTATTTCTGGTCGCTCAGCTTTTAAGCTATCACCAATTCTATGTATTTTATATACTGTATCAGATTGTATCTCTTGCAAAACCACAGGAGAGTGAGTTGCTAATATAGCAACTCCGTTTCTTTGTATCATCAATTCAGATAAACATCTAATGAAACTACTTAAAAGAGGGGGATGAAGGTATAGTTCAGGTTCATCAATAACCACTAGTACTTTTTCTTCAGCAAGTTCAATTATTCTTGTTAATGATAACATGACAATTTTATGACCCGAGCTTAATTTTTCAAAAAAGTTATAAAATATTCTAAGGTATTCATTTCTGTCTTGTTGTAAATAATTTTCTATTAAACTGATACAATTTAATTCTGAAAACATCGGATCAGAATACAAAATCTTCATCATATTTCCCCAAAGGATTGGTTTTCTTTCAAAACAATTCAATAGACTGTCCATGAATATCCAAGTCCAAGGGTTAGTTTTTTTAATTATTTTAGCATCAATAGAATTATTAGTATCGATTTTATATTGGGCAGGGTTTTCTTCTGGCGAAATACATTCCCCAGATTCATTGATAAATTTCAAACGCTCAACTTTTTTACTATAATATTTTTTAAAATCCTCCTCAAAATTCTTTTCTTGACAAATACTCAAAAGCGTTGAACTATAAGTAATCGGAATAAATGACATCCCAACTTTACTATAATTAGATTTGATATCAGGTTTTTCATCAAAAATGCTATAACTAAAGAACAGTATATTCGAAAAAAAATCATGTATATCTTCAAAACCTTCGAAAATATTTTTTCCAGTTATAAAATGAGAATCGTCCTTATTATAAATACTTAAAAGAAGATTTTTTAACAAAGTAGATTTCCCAACACCATTCCTACCTACTATAGCATGTACATTCGTAGGAACAGGTTTATTAAACGGATTAATATTAAATTCAAGTTGGCAATTTTCGTTAGCGATGTATGAAAAAGAAAAAGATTGTGGTTCTGAAATTCCTTGTGACAATCTGCGAAAATTACCTTCAATTAGGCTATTTTTAATTCCCCTACTTAATGAAATAATAAATGGTTCTGTGTCTTTTATCTTTTCATAAAGAGTTTCATCTGCTGCGACATCCTTAAGAGATCTAAAAAAATTATTTCTCTGTAAATCACTGCCCATTTTTTCTAAAATATTTTTATAATATTCAGAATCCGTACCTAAAGAATAAAAATTATCAGCAAGAGAAGTAAAAGTTTTTGGCAAATTTGGAGCACCCGATTTTAAACCATGCTCAGCAATTTTTGTTTCTCCTAACTTAACTATATCACCCTTTTGTTTCAGGTAAACACAATATTTTGTATTATACTGAAACCAATCATCCCAAACTGTGTGAATTAAATAGATTTCATTATCGTTGATAATTTCTTCTGTCTCTTTTACAACGTTAAACTTCATTTCTCACTCCTTTTCCCCTACATAATAAATAGTTTACCATAAAAAGAAAATAAAAGACTTGGCAAAAACACAATTTTAAGAGAAATTAAAGTAAAGCTTCACACAATAAAATGCATATTATCAAGTTTTCTAAAGCCTGACACTAGGCATTATTTATTTTAAAGTCTTTTTACCCAGCCTCTTATTTAATGAATCCACTTCAGTTCCTTCAAGGAAAGTTACTACAATTTGTCCAGTTTCTGAAATACTGATGTGGTCGAGAATTTGATTCATGATAACTCCATCAAATTTATCTAAATCTATTATCTGATACATCTGCATTGCATAGTGCTTATGGAGAAGATTTGCTCCTTGCACTAGCTTTTACCACTTAGCTACCACATTAGATCTATGTTCTTTTAGCAGGCCAACCGCTTTCATAACTGCTTTCTCAAGCATTTCTTCATCGATATGATTGTTTAAACATCCAATCTGGCCTTTAATCCTATATCGATTATTACACTGCCATACCTTACGTTTACCTCGACTTGTAGTCCAATTTTTTCTACCAAATGCTGAACCACATTCGGCGCAAAATACTTTTGTTGTAAAGGGATTGTTTTCTTTCTGCATGATATAAAATTGGAGCTTATGTTGTTCTCTAAACTTCTTTCTTCTTGCTATTTCTAACTGAACAATCTCCCACTTTTCTCTATCTAAGATTGGTTCATGATTGTTCTCCATATAGTATTAATTAACTTATCCATCATTATCAATTCTTTTCTTCGTCAGGAAATCAACTGTATAGGTTTTCTGAAGAAATACATCACTGATACCTTTTATCTTCTTTTAAGTTAAAACAATTACTTAATGTTAACTAGTAATATCTATCACTCCATATTATACCTTTTAAATAGTGTTCCAAATACTAGCGATAACACGGTAATAGATGATCCAATAATAAAAAGATTAAAGGTATTGTTAGTATTTAAAACTACTGAGAAAAATCCAGTACCAATTGGCATAAAAAGAATAGCTATCGTAAATATGATTCCAAATACTCTACCAAGAAACACATTATCTACATCTCTTTGAACAATAGAGAAAAATTGGATATTAAAAATAGAAAGAAATAGACTAAATAGGGTTGGAGAAAAAGATAGAATAATGACATTGTGGAATACAAAATAGAGAGGAGCAGTTAACATCAACATCATACCTGAACATGCTAAAAAGAGCATTAAACGTTTGCTTGATAAAGATTTATTGACAAAACTACTTAATACCGCTCCGCCAAATCCACCTATTGCTTCCGCTGTTAAAAATGTTCCATAAAGTCCAGATGAAATTTCTCTGAACATTTGATTACTGTAGGGTAATAATAAATTATAAGCTGATAGAAAAAAATTAACAAGTGCAGAAAGAACGATAATAATAAAGATTGACTTGTTGCTGTAAACATACTTAATACCTGTTTTTAAATCGTTAAATATCCCCCTGATTGTCATTTTATCCTTTGTGATCACTTCTTCATTAATAGGTACAATAAAGAAAATTAGTAAAGCAGCTATTAGAAATGATATCCCATCTAATAGTAACACACCATGTATTCCAAGTAGTTTATATAAGAAAATTGCAATCATAGGAACTATTACTTTGATTACAGTACTGGTTGTTTCTAGAAATGAATTAAGCTGTGATATACTATCCTTTTTTACAATTTCTTTCGTAAAAGCTTTATAGGAAGGTCCAGAAAAAGCACTCATAAAAGCCAAGATGATATTCGTTAGTATAATTGAATAAACTAGCCATTGTTCTTGAGATATAAATGAAATAATTATACAAGCAAAACCACATATGATATTTGTTGTAATGATAATTTTTTTTCGCTTGAAACTATCTGCAATTGCTCCACCTAACAAACTAAATAGAACACCTATTACACTTTCTAATGATTGATATATAGCAACCAACGATAAAGATGTCGGATTTAGCCCTGCAAGAAATGTATTATTAGCGAAGTCAAACATAATATCTCCAATTCGAGATATAACTCTACTGTTAATTAAATAAATTATATTTCTTGTTTCAAATCTCTTCAATTTCTTCTCCAACTATTTATTGAAATGTTCCAGCCAAAGCTGAGCGATATATTGATTATCCGTTTCAGATAAAGAATAGATAGAATGTAAATTATCGCCCCCTTCAAATTTAACAACTTTTTGTAAAATAAATAGAATTGCAGCATGAACCAATAATATATAGTTGCCTAATGCTGAGTTAACTGCAAAATTTGCAGGTATACCTTGATTTAATACATAAAAATAATTGTCCTCATTTTTATATTCAGTAAAATAATCTCCCTTATTATTTATACTGTACTCTCCATTTATATAATTTAAATCAAACTCATCATCAGACGAAGTCGCTGTGACGACAAATGCACCGTCTTTTAGTGACCTAAAATCTAGTATATCTAAACACTTTGAACCAGTTGCACAAAAAACTATGTCAACATCGGAAAGATCTCTATTAATTAAAATTTCACAACCGTCTCTTACAGCCTTCACAGAGCGAATATGGTCTTTTTCAATTACTTTTGGCTTGATACCAATCTCTCTTAACCTTGAACAAATTCCATAGCCTATTTTACCATATCCAATACAAGCTACATTCATATATTTGATAAGTAAATTTTTTTGGTGCAATATATAGTCTGCTCCAAATACGATATCCATACCTACGAGATAGTCTTCATTTCTTTTCAACGGATTCCTAGCTACTGAGAAAATGGGATAATTAGTATTGAGTAAATTTTGTTCATATTTTTTAATTCCATTTTCTGTATCTTCCACAATACAAATAATTGGAATATTTCTTTTTTGTGCAATATTTACGAAATATCCTCCAATATCTATTAAAACTGTTCTACCAGTAATTTCACAAAAATTTTCATCAAATTTATCATCACGTGAAGCAATTTTTATTCTCACACCAAGTCCCTTCAACTCGTTCCAAACTTCTTGATTAACTGAATTCGGCTTCGCACATACTAATAAACGATCTCCAAAAATTTTCTTCAATGTTTTAATTAAGGGAATGCTACTAGGTATGATATGCTGTACTGCAACACAAGATATATCTTCAAACGTACATTGTGATACTATTTTAGACAAGAAAGATTCTTGAGTTCTATATCTTGAAGACTGTATCAATTCAATTTTTTTTGCAATATTTTTATACCCTATCATATTTCGAAAATTTTCCCATTCAATCCATTCAAAAGAGCTAGATTCTAACTCATTAATAGTAACTGGGATTTCGTCTTCTGTAAAAAATAAGTACTGCAAATCATAATGATAGTGACTCTTTTCATTCTTAGATTTATTTTCAGGAATTTTGTGGACAGAAATATTAAATGGAATAAGTTCATCTAAAGGTTCGATACATTTATAAAAGAGGGTTTCCGAATCAATTCCTGTTTCTTCAGATAGTTCTCTCTTAGCTGCCTGTAATGGATTAATGTCTGTTTTTTCAATATGACCTCCAGGCTGTAAATATTTTCTCAGCACCTTATGATGCAACATTAATATTTTCTTACTCTTTTTTGCAATAACAAATGCAGAGGCTGTAAAGTGCCCAATAAAGTTCTTTCTATCAATCAATTTATCTTCATTTTCTTCTCTAAGATGATTCAAAATTTGCTCTAATCTATCTTGTTCAATGAAATTATTTAACAAATACCCTTCAATAAGTTCTTTATAATCCACCATATTTTCTTACTCCTTAATTTATAATAATTAGATGCTAGATATATAAATTAGAAAACAAAAAGATGTTTCTTATTCCTCGTCAATATAAATTTTCTTACTCATAGATGTCGAATATTTCTTCTACAGTTATTTTATCCTCATTTGACATCAGTGAATAATTTATTTTTTTTAATAAATTTGAACAAACCACAAAATAGCTATCACCTTTATGGCTAAATATATTTACAAAATTCTTCTCAAAGCCCTTTTCAACTATATCTCTAGTAGTACTACTTATATTCAATACCTCTCCAAGATAATTAATTGAGATCGCTAAATAACCCAATCTCTTTTTAACCAATTCTCCTAATGAATCATTTCTCCTCAAAGCAATCTCATTAAAATCTATTCCTTTTGAATATAAGGAGAGTGTGTATTCAAATTTACTCTTAAAATCTAAGTATTGTTGTGAATAATTTACTTCAAAAGGTATCTTTTTATGAACATCACCTATTAAATTTGTAGCATCAAAATTATCAAACTCTCTAAAATCAAATGAAAGAGCTCCAAATATATTTTTTATCTGATAGTCAGATAACATGCATTTACAGATTGAATATACTGTATAGAGGTATTTATCTTCTTTAGAATTATAATTGTCAATAGATAGCTTAAATATTCTTACATCCCTTTTCAATATAGACAAATCAATTAAACTACTTTTCTTTGGGAGAATTTCTAACTCATCCGATGATACATTATTCCAAACCATTTTGTCTTTATATTTTTCATACTCTATTAATGAACTTCTTTTAAAATCAATCATTCCATGATAAAATTTTTGAAATGTAATTTTTTCCAACTTATTAAGTGATGATGAATCAATTGAATGATAAGGAAAGTATAATCTCATAATTTTATGATGTGTTGAAACTACTATAATTGGAATTTTTACTGTATCTATAGAATTTAATATTTGTTGTAATTCCTCTGACGATGGCAAAGTCTTTAACCACACAATTTTAGGAAGCGATATATCATCGCTAATCATAAATTCAATACTATTATCTGTTTTTTTTATCACTAGCCTAAATATATCAATTTTATTGCTAATTTCCTCGATTATTTGCTCTATTTTCCCCATTTCTGAGAGAAATGATGTTTTCAATTTTAAATCAAAATAAATAATTCGAAATTGCCTATTTTGATAGAGTCTTAACTGAGTCGGTGTGGGCCTTAATTTGAACCCACCTTCAATAACACTATCTATGTGTAAGTGTTTTTGGAGTTTTTGATTATCCTCTGTGTCTAATCCCATATATTGCTTATATATATCATCCACCTCATTGTTATTTATATAATTATAAATCGAGTTTACACTTTTAAGCTTGTGGAAGTCTGTGTCCTTGATTTCTATATTAAAAATTTCTTCCAATTCCAAGAAAAAACGAACCAAATCTAGTGAATCCAAATCAACGATATCAGTAACCTTAAATTTCGATAAAAGATCTAAAATACACTGTTCAACACTATCTCTTGCCACTGATTTTTTCTGAAAATAGTACTTATCCAGTAATTTTATAATATCAAGTTTTCTATTTTGATTAAAATAATATTCATCCACTTTTACTGTGATAGGGTTAACATATTTAGGTAAACAATCCTGTATTTTGTTATTAATATCAGTTTTAGAAATATAGAATATATATACCTTCTTCTGATGGAATGCTATCTGTGATGAATAAACATCTTCCAACTTATCAACCAGCGACTTAATTTCATCTAACTCTATTCTGATACCGTTTACTTGAACTTGATTATCTATCCTGGATCCAAATATTAATTCCCCATCTCTGAAATATACATAATCACCTGTTTTATAATATCTATCTCCTCCAAATATTACAAATTTTTCAGAATTTAGTTCAGGTTGTAATAGATAACCTGAACTTACACCTTTACCTCCAATATGTAGCTCTACCAGCTCATCTTCCTCTAGTTCAACTTTTAAACCAAATTTTAGATTTACTCCTGGCAACGGTTGTCCAATTGGAACAACTTGATAGTCTCTATTTTCGAGCTCATAGTAGGTCGCATATATTGTTGTTTCCGATGGACCGTATAAGTTAAATACTCTACATCCTTTATCAATTACTGACCTTAACTTATTAGCTAAAGTTCCAGGAAAAATTTCACCAGCTAGGCACAAAGCACTTAAGCTTTCAAATACATCTGGTCCATTAGTATCCACTATTGTCTCAGCAAAAGATGGAGATAATGAAAGATGTGAAATATCATTATCAACTAATAATTTTTTCATACCAAGGATACTAGCAACTCCTGATTCATAACATATTAAAGTTCCACCTGTAAAAACTGGACAAAGTATCTCTGTTAGTGATACATCAAAAGTATAAGGTGTAGTAAATAGAAAACGAGATTCACTATTAAAATCAACAATCTTATAGAATTCTTGTAATAGCCAACAAATATTTTCACTTGTTAAAAATACTTTTTTAGGAATACCAGTTGTCCCTGAGGTGCATATGATATACGAAATATTATTTTCAGCTATTTTCCTAATTTGTTCATGTTCTCTATACTCATTATATTGTGGAATATCTAAGATATTTACCTTCATTCCTATATCAGCATATCCATCATAGATAATAGTATCAAAATCGACATCTTTAACACGTTCTAAAGATTTAGTAATCTCTAAACTATTACTAATAGGTAAAGGAATCTTACCTGCTTTCATGATACCTAATACCACAGGTAGAACATATTCTGTTCTAATTAAATAAAATGGAATAATCTCACTTTTAGTAACAATAAGTAGTTTATTCGCAAAATAATTTGACATTAGTTCAATATCACGAAATGTATACTTACGATTTTGTGCGATTATAATTTCTTTTTCAGGATACTGCATCAGTTTTTCATTAAATGTTGTTAGTATAGACATATTTAAATCT
>ERZ773254.1427-NODE-1427-length-10788-cov-2.707351_pt1 | contig 10788 bp, 10 predicted proteins | sample MGYA00580516_ERZ773254 | MGnify/ENA primary metagenome ERZ773254 (study PRJEB29015, sample SAMEA2738158) | human oral metagenome | biome: human oral; feature: human-associated habitat; material: saliva | place: China | collected 2192 ...
GAGTTTTGTGAAATCATACTGCACCTGATTGCTATAGTCGTCTCCGGCAATGGCTACACCCTTAGCGAGCAATTCGCCGACGCGAGGAATCAGTGAACGCACCCTATCAACTTGTGAAGTGCTTACTGTTGTCACGCAAGACAAAGAGAAGCGGTCACGATCAGAAAGGTCGGAGTATTGATTAGCTTTAAGGTCCGAAATCTGAGGAGCACCTACGCTGATTTCATTTGCAGGAATGCCGTTTGCTTGTAGCCAGGTTTTGATGATTGCATTGGCTGAATTGAGCTGGCGGTAAAGGTCTTGCATATCGTTGCTGGATGTCTTGAACATGATGGGCCAGATAACGTGGTCGGCCTTTACTTCTCTCTCGGCCAAACCTCGAACGTTGACGATGCGGTCCTGCCGAGAAAAACTTTTCAAACCACAATAAAGGAACACACCTAAGATGGCGAGTCCTACAGCCAAGACGATGGCTTCTACTCTTAGATTTTTCATTTGTCGAAAGTTTTGAGTGATAAATAGGAAGCAACGAGCGACTGGTCGGAGGCTACAAAGCGTAGCTATAATAAGTGTGCTGTTCAGCAACTACTTCAGACCTGTCACTCGTTACTATAAAATTATTTCTTCGGCGTTTCTTTCAGCGTCTCAAGTACGAACTGCCAATAGCGTTCTACCGAGGGGATGTTGCAACGTTCGTTGGGCGTGTGCGGAGAACGGAGCGTCGGACCGAAACTTACCATGTCCATCTTGGGATATTTGGCACCGATGACACCACATTCGAGACCGGCGTGAACAACGCCCACGCGGTTGTCAGTGCCAAAGAGCTGCTTGTAGACTTTCTGCATCAGCTCCACGATTTCACTTTGCGGATTGGGCTGCCAAGCTGGATACTGATGAGCATAAGTAACCTTCATTCCCGCCATTGAGAACGCGCTCTCGATTGTCTCAGCGCAACATTCGCGCATGCTATCGCGGCTGGAGCGTACCAGTACTATAAACTTCGCTATCCCGTTTCCAATCTCCACGATACCAAGGTTGGAGCTGGTTTCCACTACGTCGGGGATTTCTGGAATCATACGCATCGGTCCGTTGTGGCAGGCGCAAATAGCGTTAACTAAGTTGTCGCCAATTTCAGCCGGCACTTGCTTAGCGGGGCGTTCCACGTCCTCGCAGAGGAGTTCGAGCTGTTTCTCAACAAAGGCAAACTCGTCGGCAAAAACCTTTTTCCAGTCGGCGATACAATCCTCTTTCAGTGCAGCAACATTCTCTTTCGGAAGCGTAAGTACCACTTCGGCGTGACTCGGAATAGCATTGCGCATATTTCCTCCCACCCAGCTGCATAGACGTGCTTCGAAATTGGCCATAGCATCTTGAACGAGACGGCCCATCAGCTTGTTTGCGTTAGCGCGACCTTGGTTGATTTCCAAACCACTATGGCCGCCGAGCAAACCTTTGATAACCACTTTGACAGCTGCATCGCCGCCATCGGTTTCTTCTTCCTGGTATTCCAATACTGCATTCTGATCAACGCCACCTGCTGAACCGATGACCATTTCGCCCTCTGTCTCGTTGTCGAGGTTGAGGAGAATCTCACCTTGCAAGGTGTCATTGGCTAAGTGCTCAGCTCCGTACATCGTTGTCTCCTCGTCGGCCGTGATTAAGCACTCCAGCGGGCCGTGTTCAATAGTGTCGTCCTCGAGGATACCCATCATAGTGGCCACTGCCATACCATCGTCCGAGCCGAGAGTAGTGCCTTTGGCTTTCACCCAGTCTCCGTCCACGTAGGTCTCAATGGGGTCGGTCTCGAAGTTATGGGGAGATTCCTTTGTCTTTTGCGGAACCATGTCTATGTGGCCCTGCATCACCACCATCTTGCGGTCTTCGTAGCCTTTAGAGGCTGCTTTGCGCATGATGATATTTCCAGCCTCGTCTTTGAAGGCTTCGATATTGCGTTCCTTGGCCCAATCCAACAGGAATTGCTGAGCCTTTTCCAAATGGCCGCTGGGGCGTGGTACCTGAGTCAGTAAGTAGAAATTTTTCCAAACAGCCTGTGGCTGTAAATTCTTGATTTCACTCATAATTATTATGGTTAAGAGTTATTATTAGTTGTTTTCTCTTTTGTCTTTCATAGAGAGGCGGGCAAATCCGAAAGCTCCGAGGAGTACGACAAGGCCCGTTTGCAGCGTGTGGACTACGAGGGCGAAGAGTATGGCCTCTTTTTCTGCCACTCCATAAAGGACGAGCATCGTTTTAACGGCGAAATGCCACGGCCCAGCCCCGTTAGGTGTCGGCACGAGTACGGCGAACATTCCTACACAATATATAAGGAATGCTTCTATAGGGCTGATACCACTTGTGAAGTTGAAGCAGAAAAAAGCAACGTAGAAATGGAGGTAATAGCAAAGGTTGATGCCGAAACTCATCAAGATGTAGAGTGGCAGATTACGAACATCTTTGAGGGAGAGCACTCCCGCCCAAAGATCCTTTAGCAAGTCGCGCCCACGAGAATAATAGCGACGGAGGAGAAATATGCATGCTCCAACGGCCATGATAAGACAAAGCACCGTGACGAGGTAGCCTGTGCTGGTGAATTGCCCGAAAAATCCGCGGAAGTCCATACCTGTGGTGCGAACGAACTTGAGAAAAACGGGGATTTGACAGAGAAAAGCGACCGCTGTGAGGAGAAGCATGACGAGAGAATCGACCATGCGCTCCGTGACAACTGTTCCGAGCGATTTGGTGAATGATACGCCATCGTATTTCTTTAGTGTGCCGCAGCGCGTCACCTCACCTACACGAGGAATCACTAAAGAAGCGGCATAGCTAATAAAGATAGCATTCTCGCAACTGCTGCGGCGCGGATGTTCGCCTAAGGGTTCGAGCGCCAATTTCCAGCGCCAAGCCCGGATTTGCTGGGCTAGAATGCCGAAAACAAAGGAGAAAAGCATCCATCCCCATTTCATCTCGCCGAACACACTACGGAAAAAGTCGCGCCAATCTGTTCCGCGGTACATCCACCACAGAATGCCCAGCCCAAAAGCAAAGGGCAGCGCCAGTTGCAGTATCTTCTTAAGAATCTTCAATGTGTTTCGTAGGGAAATGCGTACTTTTGTGACGTCTCCAATGCGAAGTTAGGACAATCTGCCCAATGTTCCAAAGAATTGTCTTCAATTTTTGCACAATCAGAGTAACCTACGTTTGCGTGGTTCCTTTCCGGTAACAATTCCGATATGTTGAAATCAGTAAGACCTAAGAAAAATCTCGGTCAGCACTTTCTGACCGACCTCCATGTGGCTGAGCGCATCGCCGACACCGTAGATGCCTGCCCGCAGTTGCCCGTTCTCGAAGTAGGCCCTGGTATGGGCGTGCTGACACAATACCTCTTGCCCAAGGACAGAGAGGTGAAGGTGGTGGAGATCGACCGCGAAAGCGTGGCTTACCTACTGGAACGCTGGCCCGAATTGCGGGATAACATTCTGGGCGAGGATTTTCTCCGCATGGACCTTAATACAGTATTTGACGGCAAACCTTTTGTGCTCACGGGTAATTATCCTTACGACATCTCCAGCCAGATATTTTTCAAAATGCTCGACTACAAAGAACTTATTCCCTGCTGCACGGGAATGATTCAAAAAGAGATGGCCGAGCGCATTGCGGCACGTCCTGGCACAAAGTCCTATGGCATTTTGAGCGTGTTGCTGCAGCGTTGGTACGATGTTGAGTACCTCTTCACCGTCGAACCTGGTGTATTCAACCCTCCTCCAAAGGTGCGTAGCGCGGTGGTACGTATGACGCGCAACGACGTGCATGAATGTGGCTGCAACGAGATGCTGCTCAAGAAAGTGGTAAAGGCCGTGTTCCAGCAACGCCGCAAAATGTTGCGCGTGTCGCTCAAACCGTTCTTTGCACAAACTTCACCCAACCGCGACCATACGGAGTTCTTGGCTCACCCCGAGCTGACGAAGCGTCCGGAGCAGTTGAGCGTGGACGAGTTTGTGGAACTGACCAATCGGATTGAAAAAGAAATCAGTTAAATCCTTCGAGGATTTAACGCCCTTATATTCTGTAAAAATAGTTCGCAGTCTGTACTCCCGAGAGTGGCTTCAAAATCAAATTGAAGTAGACTTGTGTTCAGACTTCTCCAATCTGACCGACCTATTCTATAAGGTTGTCGGAGAATGCAATAAGGCTGTCAGCTGACAGCCTTATTGCGTTTGAAAATTTCCTTATTGCGCTGGCTGACACAATAAGGAAAAACACGGATTATCGGCACATGTTGATGGCCGAAATTATCTAGAAAATGCACTTTCCCTACCTTTTTTCGCAAAAAATAAAGAGAAAAATGGTTTGTTCCTTTCTTTTTTCGAACGGCTCAACGTTTTTTCGTAAGAATCTTAAGATGTGTTTTTTTAGAACGAAAAAGTGAGTTGTCAAATTAAAGGGCAGTTTTTTTAGCTTTGTTGCGTCATTGCGCACAAAGTTTCTGCTGTTGATTTGATAAAAGCAAGAGTTCCGCTCTACAATGTCTCTGTAGGGCGGAACTCTCATGCTGCTATTTATTCTTAATTCTGCTGTGGTTTAGAGTCGCTCATAACCCCAATCCTCTATGGCGCGTCCCCAGTTTTCGTTGACCAGTCGGACGGTCTCGGGTTTGTAGGCATATTTGTTCTTCTTGTAGCCCTTCTTTGCATTAACGTATTGTTCGATGGCCGTATGTGCCTCGTTCCAACCTGGGATTTGCAAAGAGGAGTAAATATTCTCCGTCATGGCAAGAGCGTCTTGTTCGAAGTCTTCAAACTTCACTTCGATGAGATTTCCCTCCGGAATATAAACTTTGTCGGCCTGGTATTTGTCGTAGAGCTTCGTGTAAGTCGTCAGGATATTCTGCACGATTTCTTCCTCCGAGATGTCTTGCAGCTTGAGGGGCTGAATGGTATTGGTGAAGAAGGAGCGCGTGGATTCAAATACGGTGTATGGATTTCGCATCAAGTAGATAAACTTGGCATTTGGGAACATCTTGACCAGCTCCTTTACACGGCCCGTGTGGGGCGGGTTCTTGGAGAGAAACTGCGTGCCGTTGGTGTTCCAAAGGGCTATCTTGATGACTTTGATAAACTCCTCTTCGAAGCGCTTGAGTTCCTCCGGCGTGATGTCCTTGAAGAGCAAATACTTGTCGGCATATTCCTGCCAGTATTTCGGCAAGTACCACATATTATAATAGGTGTAGGGCATGGAATTTGTCATCGCAAATTCCTCCTCCTGCGGCAGGTCGACGGCCAATTCCATGTTGTCCGTGGGGCGATGGCTTGGCATGAGCCACGACATACTTTTCTTGAAGAACGCTTGCCCAAACATCATGAGATGCGGGAATACTGTCTGATAGGTCGTATTATAACCGAAGTGTTTATCGCAGGACAAAACATTGTGGACAAAGGTAGTGCCCGAACGCCAGTGCCCCAGAATGAACACGGGATCGTGCTTCAGCGGTTGGTTGGCCAAACGTTTTTGATAGCAACTTTCTTGTATAGGCGCGAGGATGGACAGCAGACGACAAACGGCAGTAGTGAGGCGATATTTCCCACGATAGTTCTTATCGATTTCACGGTCTTGAAGAATTTCCTTATAAGTGTTCCAGTCTGCCCCTACGAGGTTGTTGACTGGCAGCTTGTCGAATTGAATAAGTCCCATAATAGTCTTGATTTTTTGCAAAGTTACATTATTGTGTGCAATATTTCCTTATGCGATTCAAAATAAGCAATAAAGGAAAGCTCCTCTTGTGTTGTGGAGCAGAAGTGTTGCATCTGAAAAAGCCAACAGCGGAAAGCTCCCGAAGAAGCTTTCCGCTGTTGATAGAAATAGATTGAAAACATCTATGAGCCGTTAGTCCAGTCCTTCCCACGAGGTGTAGGGCTGAAAGTTGGAGCTTTCAGTTTCTCCTTCAAGGATCTCGCCATGCGTATCCTGCTGGCGTGACCATTGCTCGTAACTTTCTTTGCTGGATATAATGAAATCGGCGAACGTGCTTCTTGTGCTTATGTTTATCACTCTGTTCTGGGGCTTTTTGTAGGCTTTCATTTATGTATTAATTCTTGTTGCGAAACGTTTTGTTTATGAGGAGGAGAACTATTCCTATTATTCTTGCCACTTCTCGTTTTGTATTAAAATCTGTTTGTATGTGTAGCACACGCAAATTAATATTAGCGATGCGCGGAGTTGAGATACGATTTATTGCTATAAATCTCTTTGTAAAAGTAAAGAGCAAGAAGGGTTCAGATCACTATAGAATCCTGAAGCAGGCGCAAAGGTAGGCTTTTGCCGTGAAAGGAAAAAGAAATAAAGACTTTTTGTGAGATTCTCCACGCGGCAGAGCAGTATATTTTCGAAAGATAAAAGTCTGACTTTCGCCTGCAAAATGAGCGTTCAACGGGTATAAGTTGGTGAGAAAAGTTTGTTTTCAACGAATATTGTTGTAGTTGTCACTTTACAATATTACTTTTGTCTATAAATAAAAAAGATTTTATGAAGACTTATTTAGTGACAGGAGCTGCCGGATTTATCGGCGCAAACTATTTGAAGTATATACTCAAGAAGTACGAGGATGTTCGCGTGGTTGTTCTTGACCTGCTGACCTATGCAGGCTATCTCGGCACAATTGCTGAGGACATCGACCATGATAGGTGCGAATTTGTGCGTGGCGACATCGGCAACCGTCAGTTGGTGGATGAGCTCTTCATGAAATATCGCTTTGATGTGGTGGTGAACTTTGCCGCAGAGAGCCATGTGGATCGCTCTATTGAGAATCCGCAGCTCTTTCTTCAGACCAATATTCTCGGCACGCAGAATTTGCTCGATTGTGCTCGCCGCGCGTGGGTGACGGGAAAAGATAAGCAGGGCTATCCCACTTGGCAGTCTGGTGTTCGCTTTCATCAGGTTTCTACTGATGAGGTCTACGGCTCGCTGGGCGATGAGGGATTTTTCACGGAAGAAACTCCGCTGCAACCGCACAGCCCTTACCGTGCCCCAAAGACAAGTGCCGACCTCGTGGTGTGTGCTTATCACGACACTTACAAAATGCCCGTCAGCATTACGCGTTGCTCCAATAACTATGGACCTTATCAATTCCCCGAGAAACTGATTCCGCTGATTATCAATAATATCCTTGAGGGTAAGCAACTTCCTGTTTATGGGCAAGGAACAAATGTCCGCGACTGGCTGTATGTGGAAGACCACTGTAAGGCTATTGACCTCGTGGTTACGAAGGGCAAAGACGGAAGTATATACAACGTGGGCGGTCACAATGAGCGGCAGAATATCCAGATTGTGAAAATCATCATCCGCACTATTCGCCGCTTGATGGAAGAGAATCCACAGTTCCGCGTTCTGCTGAAGCGCCAAGATGGCCTTGAGTGGATCAACGATGACCTTATCAGTTTCGTGAAAGATCGCCTGGGGCACGACCAGCGCTATGGCATAGACCCTACCAAAATAAAGGCCGACTTAGGTTGGTTCCCCGAAACGACCTTTGAAGTAGGCATCGAGAAAACTATTCGCTGGAATCTCGAACACCATGATTGGATTGAAGACGTGAGTGGGGAAGATTATCAAGAATACTACGAGAGAATGTATAAATAGGAGCATACTTTCTCCTCTCCAGAAGTTATTTTTTTGTTGTCACGTCGTTACGTCGTCACGATTGGGATTTAACTGCTTGACAGCGTAAGTATTATGTCTGTGACAACAGTGTGATAATAAAAGAACGGATAAGGGATATTGACCACCAGAAAGGCAGGACAGCCACAAGGTTCTTGTGAACTTGTGGCTGTCCTTATTATAGTGGTGCTTACTTCCCGTTTGCGTTGAAACGCAATGGGGGAGTGAGCCGATTTTTACTTTCTGATGATCGTTGCCTCTCGATCTGGGCCTACGCTGACAATAGAAATGCGCGTGTTAAGTTCGCGCTCCAAATAGTCGATATAGGACTGAAAAGCTGCAGGGAAGTCGCGCTCGTCGCGAATTTCGGTAAGCGGTGTTTTCCAACCAGGAAGATCTTCATAAACAGCCTCCCAGCCTTCTGTGTCATAAGGCATCGTGGTAGTTTGTTCGTTGCCCTTCTTGTAAGCTGTACACACACGGATGGTTTCAAAGCTGTCGAGCACGTCGCCCTTCATCATAACAAGATCTGTCACGCCGTTGATCATGATGGCATACTTCAGAGCCACGAGATCAACCCATCCGCAGCGGCGGTTGCGGCCTGTGACTGCGCCGTACTCATTTCCAATGTGGCGGATAGTATCTCCAGTTTCGTCGAAGAGCTCAACGGGGAACGGACCTGAGCCAACGCGTGTGGAATAGGCCTTGAAAATGCCGAAAACGCGATGGATGTGGCGAGGAGCAACGCCCAGACCTGAGCAAACACCACCTGCTGTGGTTGAAGATGAACTAACGAAGGGGTATGTTCCGTGGTCTATGTCGAGGAGCGAACCTTGTGCACCTTCTGCCAAGACGTTTTTGCCCTCTTCCAAGAGACGGTTGATTTCGATTTCAGTATCTGAGAGTTGGAATTTCTTTAAGTATTCCACGCCTTCCATCCAGCGCTTCTCTTCTTCCGTAATGTCGTAGTCGGTGAAGTGTAAGTCGTTGAGGATTTGGATGTGGCGTGCTTTTAGTTTGTCGTATTTCTCTTGGAAGTTGTCGAGGATATCGCCAACGCGAAGTCCCACACGGGCAGCTTTATCTGAATAAGTTGGGCCGATACCCTTACCCGTTGTTCCCACTTTTGCCTCGCCTTTTGCAGCCTCATAAGCGCGGTCGAGCACGCGATGGGTTGGCAGGATGAGATGTGCGCGCTTGCTGATGTGCAGACGGTTTGTGAGCGAGTATCCAGCTGTTTCGAGTTCGTTTGCCTCGGCCATAAAGAGGTCGGGAGCAATGACGCAGCCGTTGCCGATAATGTTCACCTTGTTTTCATCAAAGATACCTGAGGGTATAGAGCGGAGAACAAATTTTTTCCCATCGAAGATGATGGTGTGGCCAGCGTTAGGGCCGCCTGCAAAGCGTGCAACGACGTCGTACTTCGGTGTGAAGTAGTCTACAACTTTTCCTTTGCCTTCGTCACCAAAGACAATGCCCAGCAGGGCGTCAACTTTTCCTTGTGCCATAGTTGTACAATAATTTTTCGCAAAGATATTGATTTCTCCCCATAATGGGGAATGTTTCTTCCTAATAAATATGACCACTGCGCGGCAGAAGATAGTGGATCTGTGTTGAGAGAGCAGAAAAAGAAAACTGCCACCTGTGAGACATCAGGTGGCAGTCGTCGGAATTCAAATGGAATTTATTTATCGAAGTAACGCTTGTAGAGACCAGCGAAGCCGCGTCCGTGGCGAGCTTCGTCGCGTGCCATTTCGTGAACTGTGTCGTGGATAGCATCCAAACCAAGTTCTTTAGCGCGCTTAGCAATGCGGTTCTTATCTTCACATGCGCCAGACTCTGCTATCATACGCTTGTAAAGGTTGGTCTTAGTATCCCAAACATTGTCGCCGAGCAGCTCGCAGAATCTTGAAGCGTGGTCAGCCTCCTCAAAAGCGTAGCGCTTGAAAGCTTCAGCAATTTCGGGATAGCCTTCACGGTCGGCCTGGCGGCTCATAGCAAGGTACATACCTACCTCGCTGCACTCACCCATCCAATGAGCATTTAAGTCTTTCTTCATCTCCTCGTCGCAGTCAGCTGCAACACCAATCTTGTGCTCAACAACAAAGTTCAGTTCGTCTTCCTTTACTTCCTTGAACTTGTCAGCTTTAACGTGACATACTGGGCATTCTGCCGGTGCTTCATTACCTTCGTGAACATAGCCACAAACGGTACAAACGAATTTCTTCTTCATAATGTAGTAAATCTTTAAATTGTTATGTTATGCTTTTGTTTCTTCACAGTGGGGGCATACACCTCGGAAGGTCAGCTCCGTTTCTGCTACCGAAAAACCTTGTGGAAGATCGGCGCTGTTGCGCATCCGTCGCGTGGTGGCTGGGATGTCGTAGATGCGCCCACACTGTGTGCAGTAGAAATGTGCATGAGGCTCCATGTTACTATCAAAGTAAGATTTTGTTTCATCAATGTGGAGCATCATGGCAGCCCCGTTATCCACGAGCAGACGCAGCGTGTTGTAAACTGTGGTCTTGGAAAGGGTGGGGACTTCTGCTTTCAGTGCGTTGTAAATCTCATCAACAGCAGGATGCGTACGATGTTCCATCAAGTAGCCCATCACTGCCAAGCGCTGGATGCTGGGCTTGATGCCGTGCTTGAGGAGGTAGTCGTATGTTTCTTGCTTATTTGACATGATTTGTTATTTGTAATTATTACAATCTTAAAACTGGTGCAAAATTACATACTTATTTTGAACCGTGCAAGTATTCTGCCGAAAAAAATCGTATGCGACCTAATTTTTTTCTTTCTTCGATGGTTGGACGGTCTTATTTTCTACGCGCGTATATATAAAGATGACTACGTTTACTGCCTATTCTGTTTACATCCGGCCTTATTCATCTAAATGTTAAAACAGAGGCTGTTTATTATTAGGAGGATATGTGGCCAAAAATTACAGCTTTTCAATTTTCGATTTTTAGTTGGAATTTTCAGATTTCCTTATTGTGTCCAGCTAAAAAATGATTCTTGTTGGAGAAAAAGAGAAATCTTCTCCGTCGGTTTCCTTATCCTGTCAGCCTGCACAATAAGGATGTTCGATGACAGCCTTATTGTATTTGTCGGCAACCTTATTGGGTGAATGGATCT
>ERZ773254.1433-NODE-1433-length-10758-cov-9.598991_pt1 | contig 10758 bp, 9 predicted proteins | sample MGYA00580516_ERZ773254 | MGnify/ENA primary metagenome ERZ773254 (study PRJEB29015, sample SAMEA2738158) | human oral metagenome | biome: human oral; feature: human-associated habitat; material: saliva | place: China | collected 2192 ...
CTTGTAATGTACCATTACCTTCTGGTTGAATATTTTCTAGTTTGATATTTGGATTCCTCTTTTGTAAGTATCCTGCGAATCTTCTCGCTTCACTTTTATCTCGGCAGCTAAGTAAGAAGGTTTTTTCTTTGTTTGTAAGATAGATGGTTAACTTTCCGTGTTTTCCTTCTTCTACCTTCATCTCTTGAATATCCATTGTAGATTCTTCATGCATGTCTAATCCTATACATGCAATCATACGATCGTTTAGAATCCAACTGCGGTCTATCACACCACCTTTTTCGTATTCTTCGATATTACGAATGTATTTTAGTGCCCGTGATATTTTAAATTTCTTTGTATAGTACATCACTAGGATAACACCCAAGATAGCTGTGCCTACCATCATAGCATAGCGTAATTCTTGAATCCCCTTCTTTTGATAGAAAAATGCTAATGCGAATACTAGAAATACAAGTGGTGTCATGAATGGTCCATACAATAAACTATTTAGTGACTGGTAGTATTTTTTAATCATATTGTTACCTCGATGGTCTTATCATACCATATCTAAAAAACAGATAATGAAGAATATCCTCATTATCTGTTCTCTTTATCCTTTGACGTTTAATCTGTTCAGTGCTTTCTTTGAGTTTAAAATAGCATAATTTTATTAAGTTATCATTCAGCTTTCTTATTAAAACACATCATTTATTATTGCTTTGCTTTTAGAATACTATTTCTCTCTTCCACATTCTTTTCAATTTTATCTGCTAATGAATATATTTCATCTAACTTTTTATCTAACACCGCTTTTTGCAACATATCTACTAAACCAACGATACTATTTTCAATAGCTTTTACGCTTAAATCAGAATGTGATGGACTTGTGTGGATTATATCATAAAGATGCTCAATTTTCTTATTTGCTACTTTTTCATCTAATTTTCCAACTAGAGGTTTTATCTTTGAAGACACATTTTTTATATATTGAACTTCTCCAGTTTGATGCTCCATATTGTTAATTGTATTTTCATTAGCCATTAATGTTGAAATCAACAATATCAAATAAATCCCATATAGGACTAATTGAATAGTAAATGGAATTTTCCATGATTTTGAGTTCATAAAAACAAAAATAAGACCAACTACGAATTCCGCAATAAAATAAGTAGTAGAAATTGAGTAGATCGATAACCCGAGAACGCTACTCTTGCCAGGTTTTATCATAAACTGTGTAAGAATAACCATAAGGTATGAAAGCATGATAAATGCATATGAGATCCATACCGATATCTCTCTATTCATTCCACCAAACAAGAAAAATATGATATTAAATATCACTACAAAAACTAACTCTAAAAGAATTCTTAGGATATTATTTTTACTCATAAATTACATCCTTTCCAATATTTCCGCTTTTTTAGCATTATATTCGGACTCTTCAATCAGCCCAGCATCCAGCATTTTTTTCAGTTTTGATAATATTTCTATAGGATCTTCAACAGAGGAATTAGTACTTTGCTCTGTTTTAGGGGCAAATCTTTCTGCAGCACTTTGTGATTGGTTTGTTTTTTGAACTTTCTGATTGCTAATTGGAGCAAACATTTGTTGTGCCATAGAGCCAAAAGCACCTCCTGCAGCCATTCCCATACCCATTCCTGCACCGGCAGCAGCTACACCGCCTGCGCCTGGATTGTTTGCTAAATTGCCAAGTATGTTAGCAGCTTGCTGTCTTCCCCAATCATCGCCCAAAATATCCATGACGCCTTTATCTCCACGAGCGGATTGCATCTTCATAATGGATTCCATTTGAGCTTGATCCATTACATCATACTTTGTTGTATCCACATCAGCTGCAGCAACAACGAACTTTATGCATTTAATACCATACTCACCAAGTATTTCATTAATCGCAGGTTCCAAGGATTCAGAAAACTCTTCCAAACGAGCATCCAAGCCTATTAATTCTGTTTCCATCGCGTTCAAGGCATTAGATAGCACCGTTTTTATTTTGCTTTGAAACTGATTGGCAAAGAATAAGTTTAATTCAGCCTGCGTTTCAAACGGAATATTATTTCCAAGAAGCTTTTCGAGAAAGATTACAGGATTATCAATTTTTACCTTGTATGATCCTCGTGTTCTTACATCAGTCCTAACACCCCAAACTTTATCTCGAACTTGGATAGGCGAGTCAGTTCCCCATAGTATTTCCATACTATGTGCTGAACGGACAAAGTAAACAATGCAGTTAAACGTACTGACTCCGCCTGAAAAAGCATTTCTAAGCCTTCCGATAAAAGGATAGTTTTCCGTTGATAATCTATATGTTCCATTCTCAAAAGTCTGTTCAACCGTACCGCCTTTTATAAAGATAGCTTCTTCGCCCGGCATAACAACAAGAGTAGAATTTGTATTAAAATCTTCCTCTGGTTGTCTCCAAATAAGAAGTTCACCTGACCCTGAATTTTTTATTACATCAACCCAATGTTTTTTTCCGTTCACATATACTGTTTCATTTGGATTTTTATTAAACAATGACATTATAACCTCCAACTATTTGTTTGATTCAATATTAAAGTCTTCATTAGCTTCCTCACTGTCAGAAAGAATATTTAGTAGAGATAAGCCATAGTCGACTAATATGTTCAGGGTAGTTCCCTTATAATTACCTTCAAATTTTATCGAAGATATTTTTCTGTTCTTTGTTTTTTCGTTAAGTTCTTTTTGACTATGCACCTTCAATTCTTCGTGAGGTTTCATTTCTTCGGGTTCTAACTTAATTACGACTTCATTAATCTGTAGATCTTTCATTCCAAATACTTTTCGAGATAGTTCTTTTGCAGAAGTGCCTAATTCGTACCTGCTTCGTGTCTTTTTTCCCAACTTTTCTTTCTTAAAAAGTGTCATTTTCTGCCTCCTACATTAATTCTAATAGCGCCAAAATCAATTGCATTCTTTTCAGCAAACGATTCATATAGTTTTACCGTTTTCTCATCACATCCTTCTGGCAGATTAATATCCGCACTATGATCCTTCAACAATCTGTCAGTAGTACGAACTTCGTCAAGCCTTTCCTTTATACATCGTATCGTGCAATTCGGAGCTTTACTCGAGTTGACATTGAAGTATGAATTATACTCACCACCATCGCCTATTCTGCTACCCATTTCAGCGATATTGCCTTCTCCAAACTGGTACATCCTGGTGAAACCATTGCTTCCGTGAGTTTTCTCAAATGAATCGTCTATTATCTCTGAAACTCCACTTGGAGCGTGATAGGTAATGCTTGCCCCAACTATTTCGTCCTTCCATCCATTACTATCCCAAACCTCTGTTGGTCCCGCCTTTATTGTATCATACGTGATATCCATAAAGCCGCCAGATTGAGTCTTCGACTCTGATGAATCATGACCGAATGAGTCTCCAAGTCGCAAAGCTGTAGCATTATACTTAAACTTATCGACATCTATCATTTTTGGATTGAACTCTATCTGCTCATCATGTGTAGTATTATACTCATCGACTTCATTTAATAATTTGTCGAAAGCTCCTTGTATTTGAACATCATCATTAAGATCTATAACACCAGAACAACTCTTACTATGGAGAAGCGATAAGGCTGCAACTTGATCAGGGTTACCTCCATCTTTTGCTATTGAATCCCTATTTTCAAGGACATGTATTGCAGATGTCATTGGATGATTCTTGCGTATATTCCCACCATCTTCTGATTGGTATTTATCTCCACCATCCATCCCTGTATCATGATATAACGCTGCGATGGCAATGTCGTTCTTGTCTAATTCTTGATTTTCTGTATTCTCAAGAATGTCCGCCGCTTCCGCACTTTTTTCGACCACTTTTCGAATGTGACCATCTAAATCGTGAGCCTTATAATAACGTAAATCAGATAAATCAGATACTTGTTCTGCAGTATCATACGACTCCTTTGCATCACCATAATAGCCTTTTTCAGTCAAATCATCTAGCGATGAATAATCGTTTTTTTCCGCATTTAACTCTATAAATTGTTCGTCTAGAAGATCTTCTGAAGTCTCCGCTGGACTTTCTATAGGCTCTTCTGAAAGTTCTTTAGAAGCCTGTTTATCTATTGGCTCTTCCGTTTCAGCGCCTTCCTCAGCTGCTTCTGTTGGATGTTCATCGGTTGCTTCATCCGCATCCGAAGTCTCCTCCGGAACTTCCTCAGTAGTATCTACAGCTTCTTCTACATTGTCATCTGCGGATTCAGACTGAGTTTCTGTGTCTTCCGGTATTGCCTCAGCTGTCTCTGCTGTTTCTTCTACAGGCTCTTCTGCAAGCTCTTCAGAAGACTGTTCGTATGTAGCTTCCTCAGTTTCTATAGCATCATCAGCCGTTTCCATTGGCGGTTCTTCGGCTGGTTCATCCACATCCGAAGTCTCCTCCGGAACTTCCTCTGGAGTATCCACGGGTTCTTCTACATTGTCATCTGCGGATTCAGACTGAGTTTCTGTGTCTTCCGGTATTTCTTCATCTGTTTCTGCTGTATCCTCTACAGGCTCTTCTGCTATGTCTTCGGGTATTTCCTCTGATACATCAGAAAGGCCGTCATCTACCGATTCTTCTGAAATGTCTTCCGGGATATCGTCCGGTATGTCCTCCGGAAGATCTTCGGGTATATCCTCTGGGATGTCCTCTGGGATGTCATCCGGTGCCTCTTCCGGAATATCATCTACAGGTTCAGCCATGTCACTGCTCACGTCCGTAGCTTCTTCGCCCATTTCATCGCACATGCTAAACTTCGCCTCACTTTCTTAACGAGTTTTCTATTTGACTACCCTTAATAGGAATTTTTGTTTCGTACTTAATTTTTCTCCACAACTGACACTTGACACATGCAAGCAATTCTGGAGTAAAAGGCTCATCATTTAATTCATGCTGAACTAAATTTGATATATTCCCAAAAGTTTTTAAGATAGGGTCGAAACTATTTTCATTTGGGTTAAAGTATCTGATGAATATTCTCCTTGCTATTTCACGTCCAAGCAATCTGCGTTCATAATCACAACTATCTTTGCAATATTTAACCAAAGAACATTCCGGATATGGTTTAAGGAGCACTTTACGATCCTTCCAGTATGTTGACAATTCTTTTATACTATCGTCTGAAAGAGTAATATTTATATTATTCTCAAGTCTATAATCAGGCGTAATAATTTCTTCAGCTTCATCTAGCCTATTAAAAAATATAAAGGCCTCACCCGGTCTTAATCTTGCCAGCCGTTTTTCTTGTGCTTCTGTCATATTCATAGAATCCGCAATAATTTGCTTGTCACTTGCCTCAACCAATCTAAATACCATTTTCATATCCGTTAATGCGACAACATCGGTCGAGACCTTTCGTGGTGACTGATCAGCAATAATAAGTCCAACACCATACGATCGTATTTCTGCAAGCATTCTCTTAACCAATCCTTGCGCGATCATACTTGGGTTTGCCTCTCCTTGTCCAGCATTAATATTCGCATCCAGTAATACATGTGCTTCTTCTAAGAGTACTACGTTTCTCAACCCACCTTCACCCACGTAATTAGCATTTACATATGCAAGTATTGATAATAATAGCAATGAAATGATAAGTGCTTTTTGGTCGCTATTCTCGATTGCAGCTAACTCTATAATTGTAGGCTTGCTCAATAAATCTTCAACAGGAATAGAATAGTAATTATCAAACAAGTTTATTAAACTCTTAAGTCTAACCACACCAGCTCTTCCGATATTTTTTGCATCACCGGTATATCCAATAGCATCAAATGTTTCCTGGAAACATTTGATAAAATCACTGATATTAAAAATTTCCCCTTTATTATCGACTGTATAATTATCAAGCCACCTGAAATCGGAATAACAATTGTTGATTGACTCCTCAAATATCTTATCCAGCGGAGTTGTCATTGAAACCCCTGCAGCAAATGCTGTTTTTAGAGTGGATTTGTAGGTTTCTAATCTAACATTTTTAGGCGGTACAAAGGGATTGTATACAAAAGGTGAGATGAAATTTTTCCCCGGTGTGAATATTTGTAAATCTGGAATACTTTGAACTAGAGATCTATATTCATTTTTTGCCGGTTCGATAACTAAAAATGGAATCCCATGCTCCTTCCATAACCTATCAAGTAAACTTACAGAAAACGTAGTTTTACCAGAACCTGGTGTACCAACTATTAGCATATGCTTTGCAAGATCACACAAACTGATTCCAACAGAATCGTTTATAGATGATTTTAGCCTTCCTACTTCAATATCGCCTGCATTAATTATATTATCTCTATATGTTTTACTTATGTTTTGAGATTCATCAATTGGCAAACCTGCAGATACTTTAGTAGAACCAATTGGCAATCTAAAATATACAGATGCCTCTTCTGCTGTATATATAAATGGAACTCTGTAGAGATATTGAAATTCATTTTCTGACAAAACATTATTATTTCTATCATTGCTTTGAATGTATTCTTTTGTAATCCAAGGTAGTGCAAAGAAATTCTTTACTACATTAATGCTCGTCTCATTTAATCTAACATTCTTTAGCAATACAGAGCTTCCGTCATCATGGTTTGCATATCCACAATAGTTTGTTGCAATATCCTCAGCGGCTTCATCTGACCCATATACCAAAATATTACATTCAAATAATGCACTACTTTTATTTGTTAGGTAGTATTTATATCTTGTTGCGGCAAATTCTGCAGCAGAAAAACTAATATTTCCAGTTCCAGGTGACATTATCCCCTTGCTCAAAGTATCTAAAGTATGACTATGCTGCGTGATTGTAGTTTCTTCTTCGTATGTATATTTTGTTGGAATTAATTGAATGGATACTGCACAATTTGGATGTTCTATTAATGTTGATACAATATTAGATAAATCGCGTGTTGCTATATTTAAGGTATCAAAAGTAAAACAATACGGCATTATAGCATTCTGCAACAAATCAATTCGCTCTTCTTTTGCAATATTTCTAATCGAATTCATCTTTACAGATGATAAAATCGACATCAATTCTGTAAGTTCAATTTCTCTTACTTTATATTTATGCAAAGTTACATTAGCATTAATAGAGTTGTAGACTCGCTCAACCGTATAAATTGCCTTTTTTTCATCAATTGCAATAGAACGAATCACAAAAAACAATCTGATCTTTGCCTGAAATGGCTGGTTTTCTACTTTTTCTGTAATCCATAAAGATTCTATAGCGATTTCTGTATTTTCTTGCTCGTTCAAGGAAATTCTATAACTTTGATGCACCTCGGACAGTAAAGAAATAAAAGCTTTTCTATATATTTCTTCAATATTATCATCAATCCGAAAATCATCCTTAATGTTTTGAAGAGTAGGGATAGATATTATTTCCGCAATTTTTATAGCTGCAACTTCTCCATTACTTAGTTCAATAATATTTTTCATATTTACCACAAAATAAAGAACTGGCTATATCCTCATATAGTAAAAATAGACGATATAGCCATATGTATTCTCTTAATAATTATGCGTTCTTTTTCTCTCTAAGAAGTTGCTGCATAGCTCTAACCCTATCTTCGAGATTAACAGAATCGCGAGCTGCAATCTTTAAGTTATCACCAGGAACAACAATTGTAAATGTGTCAACATTAACTTGTCTGATCTTTTCGTCAACATCCTTACCATTTATAACTGTATCCATAAATTCATATGACTCTTGTCCTGTTCTAAATGCAGTAACGTCTTTATAGAAGTATTCTAATGTACTTACATTATCTCTATTCTCATCTGCCCAAAATTCTTTGCGATATACATAAACTTGATTGGCACTAAATAGTAACCAAGTTGCATGATATGCAGATGAAATCCACTTATTCTTATCATTTCTTTTTGCTAGAACATTCTTATTAAAAATATATCCTTCAATCAAAACCGGCTCAATTTCATTTACCTCTGTCTCATCAAGTCCTAACTTTTCAATAGCTTTGTCAACATTAATTTCAACAAGACTATTTAGATAATTTTCAAATTCACTATCAGAGCTCCATTTTGGCCCCAAAATTGTGCCGAGAAAAAATCTAATTGTTTTGATTTGTTCTTGATTCTTCCCTTTAGACAATTTTCTTGCATACTTCTCTTTTGGAGAACTCCATATTTTGTAGAATACTACTGCTGCAATAATTAAAACTAAAACGATAATAGCCATAATTCCCTCCTTAAATTTTAGATTTGGCTTATAATTCATTAGGTCGCTGAACTTTCAGCATTTCATAAAGTTGATTAATATCATATTCTGAAACGCCGACTGATTTTGCAGTCGTCAGGACCTCTAGATAATCCGGTGATACTTTTAAGTGCTTCCGAAAAAAATAATCATATTTAATATATGCCATGAAATAATAATATATACCCTTTGGTTCAATCATTATTGCTGCGTCTAAAGATTCTAATGCCCTTTTGATAATATCCCTGGGCACTAAGAATGGTTTTTTTCCTTTAAATATTGCTATAGCTTCATAAAATAATAGTTCAGAATTTTCAATATTATGAACTTGCGCTTTTTGCAAAGCATCTATCGCCTGATCATATCTACCCAACTTAAAAAAACATAAAGCAAGTGAGGCAGAGACTATCGATTCATCAGGATTTTTGTTTAAAATTTCATTATATGAACTAACATATTTATTTAATTCTGGTAGTCCAATTTCATTTAAAGAATTCACTGTAGTGATAATAACCGGTTTATGACAATATGCACACTCTTGTTGCCCAATGCTTACCCGTGCACCACACCCTGGACATTTCATTTCAACAACTTTGCAAGACATAATTATTGCCCCCCTTATTGGCAAAAACTATAACCAATTTTTATTTTACTCTTATTATCGTAAGATATCAATATTTTCAAACTATTTAGCCCCCCTTTTTTCTGAATCGAAGTTGAAAAGCTCAATTTTCAGTGAAAGCTCAATTTTAACGAAAGTGTCCTATATGAAGTGAACCCAATTAATTCAGAAATCGAAGTTGAAAATAATAAAGATATGAAACTTGACTAAAAAATAAAGATATTGACAAAATCAAATCTAATAAATAAAAAATTAATAGCAATTAATTAGGGGGTATCTAAAAATGAGCAACTGTCCATTCTTAATAGATTCAGTTTGGTCTGAACATAAATGTAAGGCATTATCTCCTGCAAGATATCCTGGGGAGGATTTGCATAAGTTTTGCGGTACTGAGTGGTTTTCAGAAGATTATCATGACTGTCCACTTTTCCAAGAAAAAACAGGGACTAGAAAAAGTGGGGGGCTGTTACTTAACGTCGGCATGCATGAATGCGAAATCTGAGTTTGATGACAATTGTTATGAGTTGACATTATTAAGAAAGTTTAGGGATACATACGTAAAGGAATATCATCCACTCGCCGTTGATGAATATTATGATATTGCACCGAAAATTGTGGAGAATATCAATAGTTTAGAAAATTCAAAACAAATTTATCCAACAATCTATAATGAACTAGTTGATTTTTGCTGCAAACTTATAGAGAGTAATAAATTAGAGAGTGCTTACAAGCATTATAAAGATTATTCGATTAAGCTAGCAGAAAAATATATGGTAATTTAAAAATGGCTTGGAATTTTCAGAACCTTTGGAAGACAACCCATGAATTCAAGAGAACACTAGACATCAAAAGTCACCTCAAAGCTAGTGTTCTTTTTTGTATGGTCTTCCACTATTTCCATATGCACATCCGGATACGCACTCTCAACCACATGTCGATTGCTTTTAATACTGTTTTCATTTCACATATCCGAAAGTAGTTTACCATCCTCTTATCACTGGATTGATTTTCGCTATTCTGCTTTTCATCGAGATAGACTTGCTACGTATCGTTAGCTCATGCAGTTTCGCTTTTAACTTCTCCACTGATTTGATGTGCGGCTTTGGTTTCCACCCATTTCTTTGAAAGAATGCGTACCCTAGATATTTCAGACCATTTGGTCTGCACACCTTTGTCTTCGTCATGTTTACCTTGACCCTCAAATGTTTCTCAAGCCATTCTGTTACGGTACGCATGACTCTGTTGGCGGCCACTTCACTTCTTACGCATATGATGACGTCATCTGCGTATCTTGTAAATCTCAATCCTCGTTTCGTTAGTTCCACATCCAATTCATTTAAATAGATGTTTGCTAGAAGAGGACTAAGGTTACCGCCTTGTGGTGTTCCAATCTTGGTATCTTGAAATACGCCTTCTACCATTACTCCACTTTGTAGTATTCTCCGTATAAGGGATTCTGTATCTGGGTCTTTGATGACCTTATGCACCAATATCATGAGGATGTCTTGATTGACGTTGTCGAAGAACTTTGATAGGTCCATATCGACTATCCACTCATATCCATCGTTCATATACTCTAGTGCTTTGATGACCGCACTCTCGCAACTTCTTCTTGGCCTAAATCCGTAACTATATTCTGAAAATACTTCTTCAAACTTCGGATTCAGCACCTGATAGATTGCTTGTTGTATCCATCTGTCTTTTACCGCAGGTATCCCAAGGTCTCTTTTGGTTCCGTCTGGTTTTGGTATCTGTACTCTTCTGACTGCTAGCGGCTTATACTTCCTTTGTCGTATCTTTTGTGTGATACTCTCGCCATGCTCGCATATGTATCCCTTGAGTTCATCCACCTTCATTCCATCAATCCCACTGGCGCCCTTGTTTCTAACTACGGCAATACATGCCTTTTCCAGATTCTCCTTACTTAGGA
>ERZ773254.1443-NODE-1443-length-10700-cov-3.288210_pt1 | contig 10700 bp, 5 predicted proteins | sample MGYA00580516_ERZ773254 | MGnify/ENA primary metagenome ERZ773254 (study PRJEB29015, sample SAMEA2738158) | human oral metagenome | biome: human oral; feature: human-associated habitat; material: saliva | place: China | collected 2192 ...
CTCATAGGTGGGAATTGAACAATGAGAACACATGGACACAGGAAGGGGAACTAAGCCAGCGGATACAATAAGGGCGTTGGCTGACAGCCTTATTGTGTCAGCCAACGCCCTTATGGGAGAAATCGGTAGCCTTATGGGTGCCATCGCCGTTCAAAGGCAGTGATGACCCATGTGGCTCTCGTGTTATTTCACAACCTTTTCGCCGTTGATGATGTAAACGCCAGAAGTGGGCGTCAACACGCGGCGGCCTTGCAGGTCGTAAGTCTCATTTTCTTTTTCAGTTTGAACGGTGGGAGCTTCGATACCTGTTGTCTTGCCCTTGCGCACAAAGTTCCAAACGCTTGCGCCCCAAGTGTAGGGTTTCAGCAGGACATTCTTCCAGGTGTTCACATTTGTGTACCAACCGTTCTGCGCATTCGGAACAACGATAGCGATGGCTTCGTTGCCTTGGTCCGTAGTGACGAGTTTCAATTCCCATGAATAAGCCTGCCCCAGCTTGACTCCCTGGTCTATTGCTGAAGAGGTCACATAGGCATAAGTATTTGTCAATTTATTGCGTAGGCGTACCGAACCGTTAGCTTGCTTCTCAATCACCCAGAGATAGCTATCGTCGTTCTCCACGAGGGTTTTGGATTTCACTTCCTTAGCAACGGCATCGCCAGCGGCATATTGTGCGGTGAAATAGCCGTTTTGGATGTAATAATAGTAGTCGCTGCTCAAGCCGTCGAGCACAGAGGTGCGTTTCATTTTGCTGTACTGCTCGTAGAGGTCAGTATAGCGTTGGAAAGTTTCACGGCTCACGCTGCCTGCAGCCACATCGGCTGTAGCAGGATCAACCACGGAGGAGCGGAGGAAGTTGAGGGCTTCGGCGGTAGATTCGCCCACTTCGCCCGGACGACTATTGGAGAGAATGCGGTTTGCCTTGTTGACAAGACCTTGAAGCTGCGCCGTGAAATCCGTCACCTCCACGATGCGCCAGCAACCTGGATAGCAGAGAGCAGAGTCGGTGCCTGTGGTGGCAAAACCGGCTACATTCACAGAGAGAACGCCCTTGTTGCTACGCAGATTCAGGACACCGGCCTGATAGTCGTAGGGAGCGGTGGCTGTCATGGCTTTGCGCACGAACACAACGGTGGAATCCTTGTCGTTCAAAGCTGCTTTCGCATCCACATTGGCAAGTTGGAGTTTCTTTCCGTTGAAAACCGAACGGAGCACATATCCTCCGCGCTGCTGCGGCTGGAAGAGGAAGAGCTCTTCGGGCTCTGTCTGCGGCGTGTAGTGGATCTTCAGATTATCACCCACGGCATAGAGCGTAGAACCTGCAAAGCGTTTACGATAGTAAGTAGACGCGCTCACGAGCTGATAAACCTTGCCTGCCTCGGGGAGCTTCACGTCGGCTTTCTTGTAGTTGGCAATCTGCTGCGTGAGGGCTGCGAGGTTGGCCACATTGGCTGTGTCGGCACGGAAAGCGTTGGCAGCCGTCTGCAAGAGGTTGAAGTCGGTCTGTGCAGGGTAGCCCACTGCGCCTGGATGGCTCTGCGCCAACAGTGTGTCGGCTTCGGTCAATGCCTTTTCAGCAGCTGTTTGTCGCGGTGTCTCAAAGAAATGTTTCGCGTAAGTGATTTTGAGTGTATCGAGCAAAGCTGCGTGGGTTTGCAAACGGAGGTAGAAATCAGTGAAACTGCGCTTTGCTTGTGGCAACCAAGACATTTCGCTGAGAGCCAGCAAGCGCGGATAGAGCTGGTACTCGGCAGCAGCATTGTTGTTGCAACTCTCCGTCCAGAGACAGGCTTGCGCACCGAGCAGGAGCTTCTCCTTGCCGCTCACCATAGCCATGGGGTTCACGTTGTAAACTTTGTCAACGCTGTTCACGTATCCGTCGCCGTAGCCACCAATGTAGGGGGCGTCGATCTCGGTTTGAGCGGGCGACACCTGCAAGATGTCGAAATAGAGCGGGAAGGTGGGCGCGAAGATACTGGCGAAACCTTTCGCCACAGATGCTTTAATGCGCTCGGGCGAAGAATATGCCATCACGACGGGCTTTACAGTGTACGAATTTTTCCAATGGTTGATAAGTTCGTCCCAAACTACCACGTCGCGGCCGTGTTCTGTCTTGAGCCAAGTACCGAGGGTTTCAACGAGCCAGGGCTGGAGTTCTTCAACACCACTAAGGCCTTCCTTGGCAATGCGGTCTTGGCATTGCTTGTTAGTACGCCAAACGGTGGTGGGGCATTCATCGCCACCAAGATGTATGTAGCGGCTGGGGAACACGTCAACAACGTGACCAAGCACACACTTCAAGAAATCGATCACGCGGTCGTCGCCCACGTTGAGAACGTCGGTGCTGATACCTTTCTCAGCGCGCACCGTGTAGTGCTTCGTTGAGTCGCACGACAGCCAGGGGTAAGCCGCTACGGCAGCCACCATGTGGCCCGGCATATCAATTTCGGGGATAATTTCGATATTGCGGGCACGAGCGTAGTCCACAATCTCACGCAAATCGTTGAGGGTGTAGAAACAACCGCGTCCGTACTCGGTGTCGTCGAAGAAGTCAACGCCCTTACTTGGGTCGTTGAGCGTCAGTGAGCGATTGCGCACTGCGCCAACGGTGGTCAAGCGCGGATATTCGGGAATCTCAATGCGCCAGCCCTGATCATCGGTCAAATGCCAGTGGAAACGATTGAGTTTGTAAACAGAAGCCGCATCGAGGAGTTTTTCCACTTCTTCTTTCGTGAAGAAATGGCGCGACACATCGAGCTGAAAGCCGCGGTAGCCAAGTTGTGGGGCATCCTGAATGGTCAGATAGGGCAGTGTCCAAGCTGATTTATTGTCGAGCGTCTTACCATAGATGCTGCGCGGCAACAACTGTCGTAAGGTTTGTAGTGCATAAAAGACCCCACCGTATGCACCACCTTCAATCTTTACACCGTCGGCCTTGATTGTCAGTCGGTAGGCTTCCTGACCGAGCGCAGAATTGATGGCAAGCGTAACGGCGGGGTTGTTCTGTCCCGCACCAGTAGTGGGTTGCTGTTCGAGGGTGGGCAAAGCGATGCCTGAAGTGCGTTGCAGATCATCGGCAAAGGTCTGGGCGAGCATCTTGAGGGAGTCGCCTGTGGCCACAATTCCTTTGAGCGTATTCACAGCCAATGTACCTTCGCTTTTCACTACGGAAGCGGGGTAAGGAATAAGGGGAAGGGTGGCACTGGTAGAGTTCAAGTTCTTTTCTTCCACAAAAGCCACTACGGAGTTAGCATCGCCGGGAGAATAGAACTTGATGGGATTACCAAGACCCATACCGCCCCAAACATTGACACAGAGGTTGCCCGTTTCGCCGTGGGGCTTAAGGGTCAGTTCGCCCTGGAATGTGGGTATATCGAAGCGAGAATTGTTGCTGGCAGCATTGGCACAATAGAGTTCTGAACCCGAAGATCTACCAGCATAGGTCAGTGTCTGACCGAGTTGATTGGTGAGTGTGTAGCCTTGTGCGCTTGTGCCCTCCACTTTCCACAGCTGGTATTCGCGCCGAGCTGCGAAACTCGCGATACAAGGCTGACCAACGGAAGAGCCCGTCAGCACATAGTCGCCTTTGGTAAAGCGAAGGTAATACCAGACAGTTTTGCTGCTGGTACTGATGGTTGGGAAAGTGCCCGCCATAGCTTGGGGAGCAAAAAGCACCGCCATCAGAAAAAAGAACAGGTAAAGGTTTCTTTTCATTATAATTTGGTTTAGGTATTTGAATGTTAGTTAGGTAATTTTTGCGATTAAGTGCACAAATGTACACTTTTGCTTACACACAACAAAACAATTTATTTCTTTTCGAGGCATATAATAGAAAAGTAGTTTTTATTCGCTCAAAAAACGAGCAAAAAAGGCAGATTTCGTCCGTCCTTATAGCCCCACAAAAATATCCTTATTGCGTTTGAAAATACAATAAGGCTGTCGGCTGACATCCTTATTGCGTCAGCTGACACAATAAGGATATTTTTCGCGCCACGGAAGCTCGCGCTCATGGGCAGTATTGAGCCAGTTCGCACAACAATCGCTTTTTCTGACAAAAGGACACAAAAAAGGGACACACCAAAGCGTGTCCCTTCTATCTTTAATGAATTGAATCGCGGATTAGAGATTCGGATTCATTTCTTTCCATTCTGCTACAGGAGGAATGATGCCGAGCTCAACAATCTCATCGCGCATCTTGCAAAGATGCTCGTAAGATTTCTGCAAGCTTGCCAATTCGTCGGCAGTACCCTTCGGCTCAACGAAATGTACGCCCGTAGCGTCGATCGTTGTAGGCATAGCCATCATCACGTTCTTGAAACCGAGCGCGTCGTGGTTTACGTAGCAGCCTGCGGGCAAGGTGAACTTCTCGCCACCCATTGCAGCTTCAATCATCTTAACAGCGTTGTAAGCGGGGCTCTGGAAAGAGCTACGGCCACGAAGCTTGATGATGTTGGAACCGCCTTGAACCGTGCGGTGCTTGATGTCTTCCCACTTTTCGTCAGAGAGACCCATCTCGCAAAGGGGCTTACCGTCTACCTTCACCTGAGATGCAAAAACGGCCATCTGCTCGCCGTGACCACCGTAAGTATGAGCGCCAGTCACTGCGTCCTGCTGAACACCGAATTCGAGAGCCAAAGCCTGCTGCAAACGAGTAGAGTCGAGCGCTGCGAGAGAGGTGAGCTGGTTGGGCTTCAAGCCGGAGTGGATCAGAGCTGTCAGAGCTGTTACGTCAGCGGGGTTGAAGATCACCACAACGTGCTTCACGTCGGGGCAGTACTTCTTGATGAAATCGCCGAACTCAGCTGCAATTTTGCAATTGCCCTTGAGGAGGTCCTCACGAGTCATGCCTTCCTTGCGAGGAGCACCACCTGAAGAGATGATATACTTTGCGCCTGTGAAAGCTTCTTCGGGGTTAGTTGTCCATGTGATGTTTGCACCAGGGAAACCGCACTGAGCGATTTCGTCAGCTACACCGTGGAGACCCGGTTCAAAGATATCATACAGACAAACGTTGGGAGTCAAGCCGAGCATCAATACGCTCTGCACCATGTTTGAACCAATCATACCGCCAGCACCGACGATGACCAGTTTCTCATTACTTAAATATGCCATTGGTGTATAAATTAAAAAATTTGTTCGTTCAAAAGATGAGCATTTCTGCTCCTATTTGTAGATACCGCAAAAGTACCAAATTCTTTCGGGACTTTCACAAGGAATACTCTAATTTTTCTTATCGAAAGGCCAAAAGGATTTGCGCTTTTGTCGTTTTGATTAAAAAAATCGTAACTTCGGCATGAAAAAGTAAGGCGGAGAACCTCTCTGCCACCTAACAAATGCTTTCACAAAATCATCATGCTCAACGAAATCATAACAAAGCGCGTCGACGCTCTGCGCAACTGGATGGAACGCCATAATGCGCTTCAGGCTTTTATCATTCCTACTGCCGACCCTCATAATTCTGAATATCTGGCCGACCATTGGAAGTGTCGGGAATGGCTCACGGGCTTCACGGGCTCGGCGGGTATCGCCGTGGTCACTAAGGATGCCGCGGCACTTTGGACAGATTCTCGCTACTGGTTGCAGGCGGCGGAACAGCTCGAGGGAACGCCGTTCCAACTCATGCGGGATGGCGATGAGGGGGTGCCGTCGCTGAAAGAATGGCTCTGCGCCCAACTGCCTGCACGTGCCACAGTGGGCTGTTTCGGCGGCACAATAACGATGGCTGAATACACGGATTTGCTGGAGGATGCTTCCTACCAACTCACAGCTGCTGGGGAAGATCCTTTCGACGAACTCTGGACGAATCGCCCTGCCTTGCCGCAACGCCCCCTCGTATTGCAACCGCTGGAGTATACAGGTCTGTCAGTCGCTCAAAAGATAGAACTCATCTGGAAAAACATAAAGGAAAGCGAACCGCAGGCACTTCTGCTCTCGGATCTCTCTGAAATCGCCTGGACGCTCAATTTGAGGGGTGACGACATCGAGTTTAACCCCGTCTTCATGAGTTATCTGCTCCTGCGCCGTAAGGGAAACAGTGTGCTTTTCGTGGATGAACACCAACTCACGCCTGCCGTCAGCGAATATCTCCAAGAAAACCACATAGAAGTACGTCCCTACGATGGTTGGAAAGACGCGTTCCAAACAGAGAAAGGCGGTATCGCTCTGCCCCATGAAACCAATGTTCTGGTTATGCACGCTGCGGTATCAACACAGTCGAGATGTCCCTTTGTCTCTTCTCCCGTTCCCATGCTCCGCGCCATCAAAACACCTGCCGAGCAGGAGGGATTCAGAAGAGCCATGGAGAAAGACGGCCGCGCCATGGTGAGATTTTTGGCAAAGTTGGGAGCCCCCTCCATCTCCCCCATAAGGGGGAGTGCTCAGCAAAGGACAAATGGGAAAAATGCCTTTCAAACAGCCTCGCCAGATATTTATGCTAAACTAAAAGAATATGCGCGAGAGAATCGAGCACACGCAACTGAAGCCGAGGAAGCATTATGGCAAATGCTACAAGGTAAAAATTTAGGATTCGACTTTAGACGTCAACACATTATTGGAGACTTCATCGCCGACTTCGTTTGTTTGAAAAAGAATTTAATAATAGAAGTGGATGGAAGATACCATTCTAAAGAACAGCAAATAGAGATTGATGCTAACAGAACAGAGTTTCTCATTAGCAGAGGTTTCCGCGTTATTCGCTTCACCAATGAAGAAATAATTGCTAATACTGAAAGCGTTCTCAACAAAATACGTTTTGAACTCACAAAAGACGAATTTGGTCAGCTCACAGAATTGTCTATCGACTTCATGCTCACTGCCGAACGTGAAAAGGAAGAAGGTTTTTGTGGTCTCAGTTTTACTACAATTGCGGCCTACGGCCCGCACGGAGCTATCGTACATTATGAAGCAACACCTCAAACCGCAGTATCGATTCCCTCACTGAGCACTCCCCCTCATGGGGGAGATGGAGGGGGCCTTTTACTCCTCGACAGCGGCGCACAGTATGTAGACGGCACTACGGACATCACGCGAACGCTGCCGTGCGGACCGCTCACCGATGAGGAGCGGAGAGTGTACACGCTCGTACTGAAAGGCCACATTGCTCTTTCGTCGGCTCGTTTCCCCATCGGTACTTCCGGACTGGAACTCGACTATGCCGCGCGCCGCGCTATGTGGCAGGAGGGGTACGACTTCGGACACGGTACAGGACACGGCGTAGGTGCTCACCTCTGTGTACACGAAGGGCCTCATCAGATACGGAAAAACGTGCGCAACTGCACCCTCGTTGGTTTCCGCCCGGGCATGACCATCACGAACGAGCCAGGTCTCTATGTGTCAGGTAAGTTTGGTGTGCGAATAGAGAACACGCTCCTCGTTGTCGATGATGGCGAAACCCCGTTTGGCCATTTCTGTCGATTCGAACCACTCACACTCTGCCCTATCGATCTGCGCCCCATCGTGCGCGAAATGCTCACGTCCGAAGAAATCTGCTGGCTCAACAACTACCACGCCGAAGTGCGTCGCCGACTGCTCCCTCTCCTATCCGACCCCGCCCATCGCGCATGGCTCGAAGAGGCTACGAGAGAGTTTTAAGTTTAGCTTGACAGTGTGCTTATCGAGTAATTTTTCTTACTTGATTATAGTCTGGTTGTCGGCTAAAATGGTACTCTTACCTATACTATTGAAGTTTCATAACGGTAACAATAAGGGCTAAAATCCATTCTTGAATTTTAGCCCTTATTTATATGCAGAAAAAGTTTTATCAGACAGTGTAATAACTCTTTAAAGACTTTTTTACCGTCTCACTTTTTTTACTTTAAATTGCCTAGCATCTTCTGCTATCACCATGCAGCCTTTCTCAGCCAAGGTAGGAAATAGTAGGAAGTGAATCTTCCGTATCTGGTCATAGGAGCTTGTGAAAGACCGCTGAGATTCAAAGTGCCATAGGTCGACTTCGTCTCGTGTGTCCAGTCAATCAAGTCTTTATCGTTAAACCAGTAAGTATCCAACTTGAACTTGCGCACAATGATGTCTTGAGAGTTTAGTCTCTTCCAGAAGTCTGGGTGACATATAAAATAACCTGCTACATTAAAAGAAAGATTATAGTTAGAACCCAGATAATATGTTTCTACCGTTACTTCACCCGATGAGGCCTGAGGACTTGGGAAGGTCATCCTGACGGCTACTTTATAGTTATTTGTAGGATTGGGATCTCCGCCGTTCACTGGCTTCATATACATAATACCATACAAGACTTTACTGTTTTTTTCTGAGCAATACCAGTTGGAGAACTTCCGTTGTACTCCATTTATGTCTACGAAATCACGATGACTATTCTGAGTAAGTGAATTTCCATAGCCATCTCCAATGAAGTAGGGGCGCATTCCGTTTATAGCCTCGTTTTTCTCAAACTGTAACTTAGGGTTGTTGAAGATAGGAACAAACTCTGAGTACTTTGTTAATCTGTAAAGTTTGCTATCTAGGGAAGGGTAGTCATTGTTCTTTGTTGTGCCTTCAGCAATATTCTCTGCTTCAGCTCTTCTTTTTTTCTGTAGACTTACGCCTTGTCTGTATGCCCATAAACGCTCCATAGGTAGAGTAGGACGGACGATTCGCATCAACATATTATAGCATGAACCCTTCGTAAGTTCATTACTAAAACTACCTAGGATATATCTGTGTCCCATATAGGAACGCCAAGTCGTAGGAGATTGCTTGTATGTGTTTGCATCGTAAGTAAAGTTCGTTCTTTCGGGATCTGTCACTTCAACATCTCCATAGAAAAGAGTCTCGCCTACAATACTAGTATAATCACTTGTTTTCTTATAGTCAACAGGCATCAAGCACAGGAGGAAGCCACGTCTTGTTTTGGTATTCGGCGTGTTAGTACCCGTTGATTTGTCATATCTGTTGAAATAGATATGACTATTGAGGTCGCCCTGGCCGTTACGCAAAGTACCATCGTCCTTAGCTCCATCATACTTGAGCGTGAAATTAGTGGTATATTGTTTTGCGTTGTACTTTTCGTAAACATTTGAGAGACCAGCGACAGCCTTCTGGCTGTTTGGTTCCCAGTAAGAAGCAGCCTTGTCATTATCATCTGCAACGTCATTGCTGTTGATATTGAAGGTGTACTCACCAGAAGAGCAGAAAGCATTACTCTCCATGGTGATGCTACGGTTGAGCTTTGTTGGGAGGCTCATACGGCTCTCCAATGACAGAACAAGGAAGACGCCCTGCGGCTTGAAGACCATCTTCTTGCTTTCGTTGCCGAGCTTCAGCTTGTCGCCGCTTTTAACAATGCGACGCCAAGTGGTGGCAAAAGGACAGGTGGTGGTGAATTCTTGGTCCTTCTCTATCAGATTGAGAGTCGTCTGGGTATTTACAGTGAGCTTGTCGCCATTCTTTTGGCCACCCATGAACGACATGATATACCACTCGCCATTTGACAAGTCGCTTTTAAGCGTCATCTTGTTCAAGAGAAGCTTTATTTCTTCACCACTCTTGTCTACTTTCCAGTTGGCCTCTATGATTTCCTTAGCGCCATTGTTCTTATTGTAGAGTACTACCAGTGAAGGCATACTCTCCTGGGTGATGTTCAGCCTTGGATATAATACGGTCTTACCTCCAAAGTTTCCTTCAGTGATCTTAAAAGGCATTTCCTTTCTTGTTGCCGCAGGTTCGTCAGCAGGCTCGTTAGCCTGTGCTTCTATATCTACGTCATAGGTCTTCCTTTCGTTTGTAGATGCTGTGGTGCTTGAATTTGATTCATAGTCAGTGCTTGTTTCGCTACACGAAACGAATAGCAATAAGGCGAAAATAGCCGTTGAAAAAACTTTAATAGACATTTTGAAGATGTTGCTTCTTTTTAGTTTTAATGTATTTCTTATCTGTTACATCCGCTCGGGGCTTTCGTTCTTTCTGTGCGGTGGATACCCCTTACTGGTCGTCAATATCATCAATCAGGTCTCCCCCATAATTAATGTCGTCAATCGCCGCATGCGGACCAGATGCTGTTATCACGTGCTCTATTTCCATAACAATAACGCTGATACTAGGAGCAACATAGTGCTTGTCTTGGGATGCCGTTGAGGGGCGTTCTTGCTCGTTTTTGAGATTGTAAAACATAATGATTTTATTTATAAATTGTACGTTTCTTTAAACATATGTGGGTTATAGCTTTCTCATATCATCATATTGTATAACACATTTATACAGAATTAGCCGCCATCAGACTCACGGCCATAAAATTGCGCGAAAATACAAATAAAAGTTGAGACAACAAGAGAGTATCAAATAATTCTTCAAAAATAGAATTAGAATTAACATCATCTGCTATACGCAAGATAGGGCAACAGAATGACATTTAGCGGACAGCGGTTTCCCCTTCTCTCTCCTCAAGGAAAAACTCGTTTTTGTTGTCACGTTGTCACGCAGGAGGGAAGATGCTGATAGATAGGTGTTTAGTTGCGTGACAACAACTTTTTTATTGTCACACTGTTGTCATTTGTCGTCACGCTCATAATATATACGTTCTCAGATAGTTATACTCAAAGTGTGACGACATGACGACGTGACAACAGAAAATAAAGACAAGGAGGAGGGAGGTGAGTGCAGTGCGACGCCGCCGGCGTCGGAGAGTTGTGCTGTTGTCTGTCCACGGGTTCGCCCTTCGGGCATCACCCGCGGTTAAGCATGGTGTG
>ERZ773254.1447-NODE-1447-length-10678-cov-2.718724_pt1 | contig 10678 bp, 14 predicted proteins | sample MGYA00580516_ERZ773254 | MGnify/ENA primary metagenome ERZ773254 (study PRJEB29015, sample SAMEA2738158) | human oral metagenome | biome: human oral; feature: human-associated habitat; material: saliva | place: China | collected 2192 ...
ACTAGAACGTAATCAACAAGCTGATAGTGATGTAAAGAAAAACTTAGTACAAATTCGAGTATTAAAATGTCGACAAACAGGGGATACAGGAATAGGAGGAAAACTTTGGTTTAACAAAGAGAAAAACCGATTAGAAGTTCCTGACACAGACCTATTGAACGACATAGAAAGAGATGAAGAGGTACCTGAATTTTGACAAAAAGCGATGAGTACATGGACTGGTTAGAAAGAAAAGTGCAAGAGGCTAAAGATGAAATGAAAGAAGCCTTAACGCACCTAGACCACGACAGAGCTCAGATTAAATATGTAACTCTATTAAAAACCTATAACAAAGCTAAGGAGTTATCATTATGAAAATTCCAGTGATGGGTAAAGGAGTAACACTAACAGAACTACCTAATGAAATTGCAGTGTTCTTTGAGATTGGTAATTGTCTACAGCATTGTGAGGGCTGTCATAGTCCTGAACTTTGGGCAGATGATGGAGCCAAATGGCTCACTGTAGATGACCTAAAGAAATACATCAAGTCTCAAAGAGGTATCACCGCAGTTGTATTCATGGGCGGTACGACAAACTATGGTATTGATCCTGAAGAGTTCCTTGAGAAAATCGTAAAGCCTATCTCTAAGGACTATCCAGTAGGGCTCTATCATGGTTGCATTGAATTCCCATATGACAAAGAGCACTTAACATGGCTCAAGATTGGACGTTACATTGAATGTCAAGGTGGCTTAGCAAGCCCAACGACCAATCAAAAAATGCTTTACAAATTGCCTAATGGCGAATGGACAAATATTACATCATTTTTTACAAAGGAGACTAATGGCTAAACAACTTTTAAATAAACTGACAGACGACCAAATTCAAACAAAGGTGAATTTTATTCAAAACTACATGAACTCTTTCAACACTGCTGATGGCTCTATTGTCGACCCTAACAGTAATGTCGATGGTAAAAACATCGGTATTCTTGAGAGTGAACTATACAAGTTCGAGACAATTCAAATCAATCGAGCAATGGTAGAGGATAAGTTGACTAAAATGTTCGGTAGTGAATATGCTCACCAGTACGAGCAGGATATTAAGAACCATCTCATTTACATTCACGATGAGACTTCTTTACGACCATACTGTGCAAGTATTAATATGTTCCCTTACTTATTTGAGGGTACTAAACCTCTAGGCGGTACTTCGACAGCTCCTACAAATCTACAGTCATTCTGTGGTAGCTTCGTAAATCTTGTCTATCAAGTAGCCAGTGGCTTCGCTGGTGCCATTGCTACAGTAGAGTTCTTAATGTACTTCGACCACTTTGCACGCAAGTCTTATGGGGACAATTACCTTGAGACAAATGCTAAGGAAGTTGCTCAAGAGCTACAAGGTGTAGTCTATGCAATTAATCAACCAGCAAGTGCACGAGGTAATCAAAGTGTATTCTGGAATATCTCTGTATTCGATAAGTATTACTTTGAGAGCGTCTTTGGTGAATTTACATTCCCTGATGGCGACAAAGCTAATTACACAAGCATTGCTAAACTACAGGACTTCTTTATGAATTGGTTCCGAGAAGAACGAGAGAAAGAACTATTGACATATCCAGTGCTCACCAGTGCAGTACTTGTCGACAAAGAAACAGGCAAGCCTAAAGATGATGAGTTCGCCCATATGTTAGCTAAGCACATGAGCAAAGGTTTATCATTCTTTGTCTACCAAAGCGAAAGCGCAGACAGCTTAGCAAGTTGTTGTCGCCTACGCAATGAGCTTGCAGACAATACCTTTAGTTATACTCTAGGTGCAGGCGGTGTATCCACTGGCAGTGTACAGGTTATCACTATCAATATGAACCGCTTCCTACAGAAGCACCATAAGGGTGTGTATGCATTCCCTGATTTAATCAAACGAGTGCAGAAGTATCTAATGGCTCATAGAGCAGTCATTGAGGACTACCTAAAGGCAGGCTTATTGCCAGCTTATAGTGCAGGCTTTATCAGTCTTGACAAACAATTCTGTACTATTGGTATCAATGGTATGCTTGAGGGCATGGAGTTCTTGCGAGTAGACCCAGTGAAAGACCCTGACTTGTACATTAAGACAGTGAGTGGCTTCCTCAACCAAATCTATACACTCAACAAGGAAGCCTATAAAGACTACAAAATTCGATTTAATACTGAGTTTGTTCCAGCAGAAAACTTAGGAGTTAAAAATGCTAAGTGGGACAAAGCAGATGGCATTAAGACAAAACGAGACTGCTATAATTCCTACTTCTATCCTGTAGAGAATACGGACATGACTATCCTTGACCGCTTAAAACTACATGGTAAAGACATGGTTAAGTATCTTGATGGTGGCTCAGCTTGTCATCTAAACATCGCTCAGTTATTGACTGAAGAGCAAGCCTACAAACTCTTATGCTTAGCTGGTGAGTATGGCTGTAATTACTGGACATTTAATTGTCTTGTAACCATTTGTGATAACTGCGGTTTTATTAATGTAAACACTGAAGATCATTGTATTAAATGCGGTGAGAAAGAAAAGATTGATTATGGCACACGAGTAATTGGCTACTTAAGACGAGTTAGCAACTACTCAGAGGGCAGACGTAAAGAACACGCTTTACGAAATTACATGAAGAAATAGAAAGGAGACTGTACACCATGCTATTAAAAATCTTATTTAAACTAGAAGCTATATCTATTGAGTTCCAAGCGTGGCTACGTTTGAAACAGAAGCAACAAATTGAAAAACTAATTGAGGAGAACGAGAGCGAAATAGCGGAGTTGAAAACACAAAACAGCTACCTCAAAGGGCTCTTAAAGATCTATGCTGGTATTTGATATTGAAACAAACGGACTTCTTGACACTGTAACCAAAGTGCACTGTATGGTAGTCTACGACACTGAAACAGAAGAGTACTTTGAGTATAGACCTAATAAGATTGAGCAAGGTGTACAGAGACTTTTACAAGCAGACAAAATATGCGGACACAATGTTATAGCGTTCGACGTTCCATGCTTAGAGAAGCTCTATGGAGTTAAATTTGAGCATGAAAAAGTAATCGACACGCTAATACTAGCACGACTTGTCTACTCAAACATTAAAGATGTAGACATCGGACTAATGAGAAAAGGAGTACTACCTAAGAAGCTCTATGGACGCTATAGTTTACAAGCCTTTGGTTATCGCTTAGGTGAACTCAAAGGTACCTACAGTGAGGACAATGAAGACGCATGGGCTTGCTTTAATGAGGAAATGTTAGCCTACAACAAGCAGGACGTAGTAGTTACCTATAAGCTCTACAACAAACTTGTCGACAAGGGTTTTACAGAACACGCTTCTATGATTGAACACAAAGCTCAATGGTTAATGCAGAAGCAAGAACGGAATGGCTTCCCATTCGACAAACAAAAAGCAGTGAAACTTGAGGCAGACTTAAGGGAAGAGCTAGAGCGAATAACTAATGAACTCACTCAATATGTACCACCAATTCCTGACCGCATATTCATTCCTAAGAGAGACAATAAGCGACTAGGGTATAAAGCTGGTATTCCTGTACAGAAATACAAAGAGTTTAAAATCAACTCACGAGACCAACTCAAGTATATCTTAGGCACTCACTTTGGTTATAAGTGGTTAGACACAATGTTTGAAATCGAGACATGGTATGTAACAAGTCTCAATGCTAAAATTTCTTCCGCCTTATATAAGTGAGAAAACTAAAGTTAGACGAAGAGAGCCTACAGGAAATCATCAATGATCCTAAGGCAAGCGAAGAGGTACGTCATATTGCTAAGCTATACAGCACTGCATTTATGTTGTCGAAACGCTTAGGACAGTTAGCAGATGGCAATCAAGCATGGCTCAAGCTATTAGGAGACGACAATAGAATACATGGCAAGGTAAACCCTAATGGAGCAGTATCAGGGCGAGCTACTCATAGTAACCCTAATGTAGCTCAAGTACCTGCTATTGACAAACCTTATGGCTATCAATGTCGAGAACTATTTAAAGCACCTGATGGCTGGTATGAAGCTGGCATTGACTGCTCAGGCTTAGAGTTGCGTTGCCTAGCTCATTTCTTATCACCATTCGACCACGGAGCGTATGCTCATGAGATACTCAATGGTGATATTCATACAGCTAACCAAATGAACGCAGGGCTTGAGACAAGAAACCAAGCTAAGACATTTATCTATGCGTTCCTATATGGTGGCGGTAATGCAAAGATTGGTGAGATTGTCGGTGGTACCGAAGAGGACGGAAAGAAACTCAAGGCTAAATTCCTAAAGAATACACCAGCAATCAAAAAGTTATCAAGTAGCATTAAGGATACCTTAGCTCCTTATGATGTATCAGCACGTTGTCGAAGATATAAACGTAAGTGGCTAAAAGGACTTGATGGAAGAAAACTATATGTACGCTCATTGCATAGTGCATTGAACCTCTTATTGCAATCAGCAGGAGCTCTTATCTGTAAGAGATGGACGACAAGAACTGAAGAACGTTTGCAAGCACTAGGACTTCAGCATGACTGGGACGGAGATTATTGTCTCATGGCATGGATCCACGATGAAATTCAAGTAGCCTGTAGAACTCAAGAGATAGCAGAAGTTGTCGTAAGAGAAGCTCAATTAGCAGTACGAGACGTACAGGAAGAGTTTAAATTTAGAATACAGTTAGATACCGAGGGAAAAATCGGTAAGAACTGGGCGGAGTGTCATTAATGAAATTAAACAAAGAATTACAAGAAGTACTTGCAGTCGTGCTTATTGATGAGCAATTAGGCGACTTAATAGATGACTGGGGTATTACAAGATATTTACCTGAAGAACTCAAAGAGAAAAATGAAGAGTTCAACTTATGCTTAGTACAATACAAAGAACTACTAAACCAATGGGCTGAAAAGAATTTAGTTAGAGAGGAGACAGATGGCGACAAAGAAAAAGACAAAGCTACTGATTGACGCAGACATGATGATTTATCTAGCGTTGCAAAATGCAGAGACTGAACATGACTGGGGAGACGGCTTTTACACTCTTAGTGCGTTCTTCCCTGACGCAACAATGAGCTTTGACAGTCATCTAGCAGAGCTAATCCCTCTTGTCTTAGAGCACTGGAACATTGAGGGGGAGTACGAGATTATTATGGCTATGACAGATCTCAAGGGTAACTTTAGAAAAGAGCTAAACCCTGAGTACAAAGCCAATCGTAAATCTAAAAGACGTCCTATGATGTTTATTCGTATGCGAGAGTGGGTTAAAGAAAATTTTAATATCATGATGATTGATAATCTTGAAGCCGACGATTGTATAGGAATTAGTGCAGACAAGAACTCAATCATGATTAGTGGAGACAAAGACTTTAGGAGTATTCCTTGTCGCTTCTATGACTTCTTGCGTAACGAGTTTTACGATACGACAAAAGAAGAAGCTCACTATTTTCATATGTATCAGACACTAATAGGAGATACAGCAGATAACTATAAGGGTTGCCCTAAGATTGGTGAGGTACGAGCTAAGCGTTTACTTGATGAGGACTGCTCATGGGAAGCTGTAGTAAGAGCTTATAAAGCTAATGGCAGTACTGAAGAAGAAGCGTTGATGAACGCTAGATTATCATTTATTTTACAAAAAGGTTATTACAATAAGAAAACTAAAGAGGTGAAATTATGGACACCGTAGTCAAAGAAAATCATCTAAGGAACCCTGAGAGAGACGCAACGACTTATGTCGAAGCCCTTAAGCGTGAAGCTGAGGGTCATCGTTTATTGTCTCTAGGGAGCCGTGGAGCAGTCTATTCGCACCTCCTTGAACAAAACACCAAGGGGAAAATCAGAGCATGGTATGACGCTACAGGTAAACTTGTAGGAGTGCTAATGTTTGACGTAGGTAAACTTTGGTGGACTGATAAGACAGTCGTAATGGAAGAGACAGTATTCTGTATCGACACTAGCTATAGTGGTATTCAGAGAGAAGCAATCAAGGAACTTGAAAGAGTAGCTAGAGGATATGAAGCAGAACTAATCATCAGTGGTAATGTTTTGTCTACAGGACGTACCGCTAAGCTAGTTATGAATGGCTATAAGAAAGCTGGCTTTGAGCCTATCTGTACAGATATGGTAAAGGTACTTGCCTATGAGTAACCTAGACAGACCAGTACCAAGAGTTGACGAGATTATTATTGATGAACTCAAGCGAGCCTTTAATACACACTCAATCTTGCGTAGAGAAGATCTTAACGCAGAGCAAAAGATAGCATATATCATGGCTATTGATGAAGTAACCAATGTATTAAACTCATGGAGACTAGAGCATGAACTCTAATGTACACACGAGATAGAGGACTTTAATTCTTTAAAAGACGAAAGGAGACTTATGGGAACTATGCTGGCACAGCTTGCAGTAGGTTTGGTACTCAATAAAGTCGCTCAGAAATGGGGGAGTAAAGCTAAGCCAGTCCCTCAAGTAACTGGTAAAGACATTGTACCTGCTACTCAAGCAGAAGCACCTGAGTTCGCACAGCTAGGCAGTGAAACACCTAACTATGTACGAAAGAACAGGGAAGCACTGACAATCAAACGAAACACAGACAATGACTATAACCCTATGAATATGTAGAAACGAAAGGAGAACCATGGGAGGACTTAAGAAACTCTTTGGTGGTGGACAACCTGATATTCCAACACCAGCAGTATCCGCACCTGAGACACCTGATAGTACACAGCAAAGATATGCAGAAACTCAAGGCGGTGGCTTGCGTAAGCGTAGAGCTAAAGGCAAGAGAGAACTACAAATCTCAACGACTGGGCTCAATACGAATGGCACACGAGGTAATGGGGTGAACGTATAGATGGCGACAAAGAAGCGTAAATCTACACAGCCTCAAGACCAAGGAATATCCGCTAAGGAGCTCTACACAAAACTAGAGAGTAAACGAGAGCCTTATGTACAGCGAGCTATTAGTTGTGCAAAGCTAACTCTTCCTCATGTATTCCACGACAAGAATGACGATGGTAATACTAAATTCAATACACCTTATCAGTCTATTGGAGCACGAGGAGTAAACAACTTAACAAGCAAATTAGTACTTGCCCTATTCCCACCGAATGAGGGCTTTTTTAAATTGGGTTTGTCGACAGAAATGAAACGACAGCTTATCAATGCGTCTCCTGAGGTTTACGAAGAGAAAACACAAGAGATTGAACAAGCACTCATGAGATACGAACAGGCAAGCCTAAAGTATCTTGAAGAAATTCAATTCAGATCCACAGCTCAGGAAGCAAGCCGACATTTAATCATCACTGGCAATGGAGTAGTATTCCTACCGCCTGACAGAGACGGCACTAAGTTTTATGACTTAAATCATTTTGTCGTACAGCGTGATGGAGTAGACACAGTAGTTACGTTGATAACTAAGGATACTCTATTGAAACGCACATTGCCTCCTGAAGCATACAATCTAGTCCCTGACAAAAAGGACGATGAAGAAGTCGAAGTGTATACCAAATGCGACTTAGTAGATGACAACTATGAATGTTTTAGCGAAGTCGATGGTGTACTCATTAATGGCAGTGAGCAGACATATCCGAAAGAGAAATTCCCTTATATTGTCTTAAGAATGACAAAAGGGAGTAACGAGGACTATGGACGCTCAATGGTAGAAGAATACTTAGGAGACTTAACAAGCCTAGAAAAGCTATCTAAAGCCCTAGTAACAATGGCTTCTATCAGTGCACGAACGCTATACCTAGTGAACCCTAATGGTATCACAAGACCTAAACTTCTACAGGACGCTCAAGAGGGCGACTTTGTAAGTGGTCGAATTGAAGATATTCAAGCACTACAACTTAATAAATATCCTGATATGCAAACGACAAAAGCGACTGCTGACACTATTGAGCAACGCTTATCGTTTGCTTTTCTTTTGTCTAATGTCGTACAGCGGAATGCAGAACGAGTAACAGCAGAAGAAATCAGGACAGTCGCAAGTGAGCTTGAGGACACTCTTAGTGGTGTATACAGCATTTTAACTCAAGAGTTCCAGTTGCCACTTGTAAGACGAGTACTAGCAGTCTTAATGGCTAAAGGCGAACTAGCACAGCTTCCTAATGGCTTTATTGAGCCGACAATTACAACTGGTATGGAAGCCTTAGGTCGAGGACATGATTTTAATAAGTTCATGACTTTCATGAGTGTAGTAGGGCAAATGCCTGACGCTATGGGATACATGAAGATTAATCAGTGGTTAGTAGCGATAGCGACAAGTTTAGGTATCGACACTACTGGACTTATTAAGACTGATGAAGAAATTCAACAAGAACAACAGCAAGCTATGGAAGCACAACAAGAGCAAGCCTTAGTAGAACAGGCTATGTCAAGCACTATGAATGAAAGCGAGGTAACACAATAGGTGGACATTACAGTTAATTCACAAAATAACACTCAGATTGTAGACGCTCAGCCACCACAGGAGCCTACAGTCGACAATCAACAACAGGTACAAACTGAGCCAGCTCAACAGCAACAAGTAGAAAACACAAACACAGAGGCAACAGCTACGACACAAGTTGACGCTCAGACAAATACAGTGCAAGAAGCAATGGCTCAGCAAAGGCAGACAACAGAGAAGCTAACTGAGGACTTAGCACAACGCAATGTAGACTTTAAAGCTCTTGAAGAGGAGTACACAAAAAATGGTAATTTGTCGAACGCTTCTTTAGAAGCCCTAGCGAACGCTGGCTACCCTAAGGAAGTTGTAGACGCATACATTCAAGGTGTAGAAGCAACTCAAGAGAAGTTCTACAACGCAGTGGTAGGCTTTGCAGGAGGCGAAGATGAGTACAAACAAGTAGCTCAATTCGTAAGCTCTCAAGGTCAACAAGCAGTAGACAACTTTAACAGTGCAATTAATGGAGGCAACTTAGGAGTAATCAATATGGTTATCCAAGGTGTAAAAGCGAATATGCAGGCAGTTAATGGCACAACTAATAGTACTATCTTAGGTCAAACTACAGGCGGTACTACAGCGAACACAAATGCTTTCCAAACAAAGCAACAAATGGTAGAGGCTATCAGTGATCCAAGATACTCTACGGATCCAATCTACCGAAAACAAGTAGAGACAAAAATTATGAACAGTGATTTTACAATGTAAAAGGAGACAAATTAATTAATGGCTGGAGTAACAAATTATCAACAACAAGGTGCTAAACAAAACACAGGCGATCAATTAGCCTTATTCTTAAAAGTATTCAGTGGCGAGGTTTTAACAGCTTTCACACGAGCTTCTAAAGTAATGAATAACCACATGATTAAAACGATTGACAGCGGTAAGTCTACTTCTTTCCCTGTAATGGGTCGTGGTAAAGCTCATTACTTGCCAGCAGGTTCTAACCTTGATGACTTGCGTGAAGCAATTCCACACAACGAAATAGTAATCAACATTGATGGCTTATTGACTTCCGATGTATTGATTACAGACATCTTTGAAGCAATGAACCATTACGATGTTCGTGGTGAGTACGCTAAACAATTAGGCGAAGCATTGGCAATCGCAGCCGATGGTGCTACAGTAGCAGAAATCGCTAAGTTAGTTAAAGCGAACACTGAGAACATTACTGGTTTAGGTAAAGGTATTGTCGTAGAGAAAACCATTACAGGTGGTGCTGGTATTAATTACGAGACTGGTAAAGCGGTAATTGATGGCTTGCTTGAAATGAAAGCTAAATGGACTACTCAATACGTTCCTGAAGAAGAACGCTTTGCATACATCACACCTGAAGTAGAAAGTGCTATCATCACTTCTAAAGACGCTATCAACCGAGACTATGGTGCAGTAGCTTCTATTGTCGATGGTAACATTGATAAACTTTGCGGTTTCAAAATTATTGCTGTACCTCACTTGAAAGCAGGCGGTGCAGACAAAACAGGTATGTTAGGCACAGCTCCTGAGGGACATGAATTCCCTACAGATTATGCAGGTGCATTGGCTGTTTGTGCACATCGTACAGCAGTAGCAACTGTAAAACTTAAAGACTTGCAATTAGAACACGCACGTCGTCCTGAATTGCAAGCCGATGAGATTATCGCTAAGAACGCTGTAGGTCATGGCGGTTTACGTCCTGAAGCAAGCGGTATTATCCTTGCAAAATAATCTTTAACAACTCTATGGGGGTAGTCTTATGGCTATCCCCTTTTTTGTCTAAGGAGAACTTATGATTTTAACACCACTAACCAAATTGGACGCAGTGAATGAAATATGCGGAGCTATGGGTGAGGCTCCTGTAGACACTTTAGAAAACAGTGAGAATGTCGATACAATCAATGCAGTTCGTATGCTTGAGGCTGAGACAAGAGCTATCCAAGTTATGGGCTGGACGTTTAATACAATAGAGAACTATGTCATGACACCTGACGACAATACTAAACGTATTCACTGGGACGACACAATATTGTCTATTCAATTCAGTGATAAGCGTATCGTAAGGAAGCGTGATGAGTGGCTATTTGATGTAACTAACAACAATGACCGCTTCGACTCACCACTGGAAGCTAAAGTAATTCAATATGTACCTTTTGAAGAAATGCCACAGGTATTCCGACAATATATTACTGTACGCACAGCTAATCATTTTGTCGCACGTTACCTAGGAGACCCTACGATTATGCAGGAGCTTCAAAAG
>ERZ773254.1450-NODE-1450-length-10651-cov-33.729332_pt1 | contig 10651 bp, 9 predicted proteins | sample MGYA00580516_ERZ773254 | MGnify/ENA primary metagenome ERZ773254 (study PRJEB29015, sample SAMEA2738158) | human oral metagenome | biome: human oral; feature: human-associated habitat; material: saliva | place: China | collected 2192 ...
CGTCGATTTCGCCATCCGTATCGTGGCGCTTGGCGTCGTCCCGAAACGCCGCCGAGCCTCCACCTCCACCGCGTGGCTGCTCCTCATCTTCCTGTGGCCCCTCCTCGGCGTCCCCCTCTACATCATCTTCGGATCCTGGTGGGCCATGGGGCGCCGCCTCGACCGTGACCCTGAGGCCAGTGCCCTCGTCAACACAATCCTCGCAGGCTCCGCCACGCCCGAGCCGACCGCCCACGACGCGCCCGGCGTCGACGACGACGCGGCCGCGCTCATGCGCCTGACCGGCTCCCTCACTGGCTTCCTCGCCTCCAGTGGGCGCGTCGTCGCTCTTCACAACGACACGGCCGAGACCTTCCGGCAGATGGCCGCCAGCATCGACCGGGCGACCCACCACGTCAACGCGCTCTACTTCCAGACGTCGTGGGACGAGTACACCGCCCCCTTCTATGAGGCCCTCGAACGCGCGAAGGCCCGCGGTGTCACCGTGCGCCTCCTCGTCGACCACCACGGGCTCCGCACGATCCCCGGCCACAAGGCGTTTCGGCGTCGCCTCGACGACATGGGGATCCTCTGGCACAAGATGCTGCCCTTCGCGCCCCTGCGCGGGCACATCCGCCGCCCCGACCTGCGCAACCACCGCAAAATCCTGGTCGTCGACGGGCGCGAGGCCTACATCGGATCCCACAACCTGGTGGCCCCCGACTACGACACGCCCTCCTTCCAGAAAGCCGGCATCACCTACGACGACACCAGCGTGAGCCTCACCGGGCCGATCGTCACCCAGATCGAGGCTGTCTTCGCGCTCGACTGGTACTACGCCAGCAGGGAGGTCCTCACCCCCGCCGACCTCACCCCGCCCACTACGCGCGAGAAGGACACGCGCGAGGAGGAGGCACGCGAGAAGGACACGCGCGAGAAGGAGGCAGCTGACGAGGCCCCGGCCTCGTCGATGCAGATCATCCCCTCGGGCCCGGCGTTCCGAGACGAACCCAACCTGCGGGCCTTCGTGCACATGGTGTCTTCGGCGCGCTCTCACGTGTCCATCGCGAGCCCCTACTTCATCCCCGACGAGGCGCTCATCGCCGCACTGACGAACGCCGCCCTGTCCGGCGTCGAGGTCGAGCTCTTCCTTTCCGAGCAATTCGACCAATTCCTGGTCGGGCACGCACAGCGTTCGTATTACGGGATGCTCCTCGCGGCGGGCGTGCGCATCCACCTGTACCGCAAGCCCACGATGCTGCACTCCAAGTACGTGGTCGTCGACGGCAGCCTGTGCGCCATCGGATCGTCGAACATGGATGTGCGTTCCTTCGGCCTCAACTACGAGATCACGCTCGTCGCCGACGACGCGCGCCTGGTCGAGCTGCTGCACGGTAACGACGAGCGCAACCGTGCGCGTTCGCGCGAGCTGACCTACGAGGAGTGGCGGGACCAGCCGTGGCACGTGCACTACGTCGACAACGTGTGCCGACTGTGGAGCTCGCTCCTGTGAGCGCGTCGGGGGACGAGGCCATGGCAGGGCGCGCGCACACCACTCCTGCGTGGCAGCAATACGGGGATCGCGATGCGATGCCGAACGCAGTGTCCGCTTCGCTTGATGAGAACCCGTTCGTCGGTGAGGGAGGCGCCTACGACGCTGTTCGTCCCGCCTACCCGGACGAGGCCGTGGCCGCGCTACTGGGTGCCGTGCCCGCACTGGGTGGGGTGGTGAGTGGCCAGGCAGATGATGCGCCCGCGCGGGGTGAGGGAGCCGGCGGCATGCCGTTAGCTGGTCGCCTGCGGGTCGCAGACATCGGGGCGGGCACGGGCAAGATGAGCGAACTCCTGGCGCGTGCGGGGGCCGTCGTGGACGCGGTCGAGCCCTCGGAGGCGATGCGCGCCCAGGCCTCGTCAATGCCGGGTGTGACGTGGCACGAGGGTGTTGCGGAAGCGACCGGATTGCCGGACGCATCGTTCGACATCGTCGTGTTTGCCCAGTCGTGGCATTGGGTGGACAGCGAGCGCGCGGGTATTGAAGCGGCAAGAATTCTGGCGCCCGGGGGTGTGCTGGGCATCGTCTGGAACCAGATGGACGTGAGTGTTCCCTGGGTTCATCGCCTGACGCGCATCATGCGCTCGGGGGACGTGCACCGGGCCGATCGCCCGCCGATGCCGGGCGGCGGATTCGCGCCCATGCGCCTCACCCAGGTCGTGTGGGAGGATGTCATGACGCCGGAGCAGATCCTGACGCTGGGGACGACGCGCTCCTCGTATATTCGTTCCTCCGAGGCTGGGCGGGATCGGATGCAAGCGAACCTGCGCTGGTACCTCTATCGGCATTTGGGGTACGCGCCTGGGCAGGAGGTCACGATCCCATACACGACGCTGGTGTGGGTTGGGGAGCGCGAGGGCGAGTGAGGGTCGCGGTTCGCTACCCGAAGGTGATCTCGCGCTGCGTCTTGTTGTCGAACCAACGGCGACGACCGTCGGGTTCGACGACGAGCTGAATGTCGGAGCCGACCGGGAGGTTGTAGATGCCGATGCAGGCGGGTTCGAGCTCGCACAGCTCGTTGAAGTCGACCACGGTCATGTTCGCGGGATTCGACAGGTATTCATCAGTGTCGCGGTCGGATAGGACGCGCCAGCCGGTGTCTGGCGGGGCGATGGGCGTCTCGCGGGTCAGCCACTTGATGTTGCCTGTCCGCTCGACAACTTTGCGCGAGACGATGGCCGCGCCAGCGTGGTCAATGAATGTAGTCATGCGTGTTCCTCTGTGCTTTTCGTGCTCTTGGCGCCGAGGGAGTCGGCGATATGGTCGGCCACAGCCCGGCGTCACTGGATGGGAATCAAAAATCGATCCGAGGCCCCCTTGGGCAAAGCGAGGCGGTGGGCGCGGGCGGCGCGCAGTGCGGGTTCAAGGACGATGAGGATCGGATCCCACGAATCGAGGCTGCGTGCTGGCCTAAGGGCGTCACCGCCCGAGGCGAGCTGCATTTCTTCAAAGACCTGGATTGTAATGCCCGAAAACTCTTGGCATGTGTGCTGTAAGAAGTACGTGCCCGGCAGGTAGGTAACTTCTTGGAGATTACAGCCAGGCGCGCCCGCCATGATGGGCGACAGGTCGCGCCCGTTCGCACCCACAAAGACGGCGACCTGTGGCCTTGCCAGGTTGTTCGTTGCAATGGCGATGCTGTGCGAGGTGGCCGTCAGTGTTGGGGAAACTATCGCCTGAGGCTTGGTGACGGACGTATCGATGTGGCCACGGAAAGTCACCGAGGGAGCGGGTGGCAAAGAATTGAGAAGTGCCAGTAGATTCTTAGCGCTGTCGTTGATCATCGGTTGTCCTGCCGGCGATGAGAGTGTTCGATCATGCGGGGTGAAGGAGCGTAGGGGCTGGTCCAGTCGCGCACAAGGTGTGCATAGTGGGTGAGGCACTCGTATGCGAGGCGCTCGTCAATAGACTTGGTGGCTGCGCGGTAGGAGTCCGGGTCCGATGCGGCGGGTGTTAGGACCTGCTGCCACAGGAGTCGGTCTTGCCACCACGTGGGAACACTGGTTACCTCGATGCGTTCGTCCGGGGGCAGACTGATGAGTGGGGCGGTTCCATAGAGCTGAGAGTCGTCTGGGTAACGGTCGGGATAAATCGTACGAAACGAGGCCTTGGATACCTCGGGAGGCATCGTGATCTCGCTCATCGGGAGGACAAACTGAGAGGTGTGTCGCCAGACGAGTACGTCCACCCAGATTGATGCGACTCGTGTGTTGCATGCCCGTGGGTTCGTGTGCCAGCCGTATCCATCAGTACGGACGATGAACCATGGTTCGCAGGGCGGTATATCGACGAGGAGGGCAAAAGTGCTTGTGCCCGTAATTGGATGATGCGAGCGAATTGAGCCGTGATACGTGCGGTTATTGCAGGTGAGGATGCCGTTCGTGTCAGTACCAATAGGCATGACCCACCCCTTTGGGCTGGGCTTGCCGAAGGGCTGGAAGGGGACCGGGGGCAGCGTCGTAGACAAGCCGCATAACGAACGGAGTGTGGCTGTGAAACGTCGAATGATGTCGCGTTGGTGTTGGAAGAGGCGACTCCAGTCAAGCTCGCCGTCCTCTGGGCGCTTGGGAAGGCGCCATATGCTGGGGCTGTCCCACCAGTGATGGTCTGGTATCCACAGCTGGACGCCGTCAACGTTTCCGTTATAAGCGATGGGCATAGTGAGACGTCCTGTTACTGCTCCGCCATTCTAATGAAGTAATAGCCGGTGTATGGATCGATTCGATAGTCCAGAATATCGAATTTTGTTCCGCTCTTAAAGAGCACTTCCGCTTCATGTTGGATTTGAGACATGCGCTGGATGGAAGACCCCGAATGGCCATCGATCTCAAAGAGGACTTTGGTGCTGCCGGGATCGGGGTAACCGCTTTGCATGAAGCTTCGCGCTACTCCACCGTCAGTACTGCTCGACAAGAAAGCCGGATCGCTGTACACCCCTGATCTGAGTGCTTGCTTTAGTGTTTCCGTGGGGACTTGTGTTCCGCGGTAAACCGTTCCCTCGTGTGAGGGTAACTTGTCGAGCAGGCTATTGAGGTTGTCGACAGTTTTGGGGATTTGGGGCGAGACGGGGTGCGATGAATCACGGAGCCAACCGTTGATGTTGCGGTAGTTGGAAGTGGAGTAATCGTAGGCTGCTAACACTTCGTCTCTCGATAACGCTGGGTGGGCGGCGGCGACCTCATCAGCCCACTTATTCAGTGCCTCGGAGTTAACTCCGGGGTTCGTTGGTGCCTGTGGCAGGGCATCGAGATCAGCGGCGGTGACAGTTGGGTGTGATGAGGAACGACGAGGCGCGCTATCAGCAGGAAGGTCGCCGTGCGAAGTGGACGCGTCCCCGTGAGTGAGCTTGTGAAGCCACTCTTTCAAGGTCTTGAGCAGCTCGTCGCCCTTTGTCAGCTTGGTTCCAAGGTTCGACAGGGATTCCTTCAGGGCAGTGACGCGTTTGGAGACGCTGCCCATCAGGGATGCGACCTTGGTGGAGATCTGTTCCATCACAAGGGGGAACGCGGTCCCAAAGGAAGCGACCAACTCCGCCGCGTAGGACAGGATCGAACCAACGACCTGACTAATCGCGTCACGGACGAAGTCGTGGACGAATTGGATGATCACCGCGCACACGTCGTAGGCGGTGCCGACCGCGCCCGAGAGCGCGCCCGTCATAGCTATGCCCTTCGTGGTGGCACCCGACGCGGCGAAATACGCGGTCGCGGTGCTTCCCGTGAAGGACCCCTCAGGGAAGGACGAACGAACATCCTTCTCGATGTTATCCGCCGCGGCCTTCAGGGTCGCGGATACGTTCTTCCATGTCTGCCCGTTCGCGCGCAGCTGATCCGCGTCACCGGCGAGCTGGAGCAGCCAATCCTTGAAGGGCTGGATATGGTCGAAGACCCACCCGATGCCCCAGGCCATCAGTGTGCCCAGAGGATCGGATACGTAGGCGATCGTGTCGACGCCCAGCGCGACGCCAGCCAGCGCGCCGCTGACCCACGACTTGTTGTCGATCGCCTCGCTGAGCTGTTGGATGTCGTCGAAGACGCCGGCCCCCGACAGGGTCGACGTGGTGTCCTGACGCTGTGCGACCAGAGGATTGGTGTCGTCAGTTGCCACGGTACCCTCCGTCCAGACCCGAGCCGGCCTGGCTCAGGGACGCCGACGAGGAGGCCTCGCGCGCCTCGAAGCTGCGGGCGCTCGCGATCAGGGACTGCGAGAGCTTGTCCAGGGCGAGGCCTGCTCCGCTGATCGCGAGGTGCTCACCGGCCTCGACGAGCTGGAAAAGGGGGGCAATGATGGGGCCGACCATCATTCCAAAAGCGCCTGTGGAGGCGGCGGCCGCCCGCAATGCGTCGGACGCCTGCTCAAGGTCGCCCTGGTACGAGGAGAGTCGCATCGCGTGCGCTCTGATGGCTGACGGATCGGCTGACAGGTTCTCCGACATGGTCAGTGCCCTCTCAGGGCGGTCCAAGGATCCGGTGTGTCGGCGTTCGAATCCTGCGGGTCAGGCACGCCGTACAGGGAACGCATGCGTTCGATGCCCGCGTAGTTTTCACCAAAAGCTTCCTGCGAGGCGCTGATGACCTGTTCGCCGGCGTCGCGGCGCGCGGCGGCATACGCTGACATGATCGCCTCGCATACCTCGTTGGACACGCTTTCGATGCCAATTCCGAGGAGCGTCCCACCGGAGTCTACGACCACCTCGACGCGCTCGTCTGGTGACGTGCCCACACCCTGGATCGCTTCAATTCGTTGGCGCATCACGCGGGCGCGCTCGGCCTGCTCTTGAACCTGGCGCTCCTGACGACGGATCGCGTCGAGATCGTCCTCAAACAGAGACATCGTCACCTCCCAGTAATAAACGCTTTCCAGTGTATGTGAATCCTTAACCTGGTGGCAAGAATGCGGCAGGGTTGGTCACCTCTGCGCCGCTTTTATCCTGCTCAGCATCGCTCGCGTCTTCCGCGGCATCACACACGGGAGCGTCCGATCGGTGACTTTCCGCGTTGGGACACGCGTTCGCTGATGGGAACCTGGGGCTGGTACCTCTCCTGAACACATCGTCAGTGCCTGGCACAATGGGCGTCATGGGTTTGTCGTTTCTGGGAGTGATCGCGGCGTTCGCCATGTACGCGGTGAGTGTGTCACCCTCACTCATGGCACGCTCATGGGCGTGGCACGCGGTTGCCTCGGGTATCCTCGTCGCCGGTGGCTATGTCGCAGGCGTCGTCGTACAGAACCTGGGGACACTGATCATCCGCGCCACCGGCCTGACAATCCGCGCATCCGAACCGGTCGAAATTGGGTTCCGCGCGACCGCAGCGGCTTTCTTTGCCATCTGGTGGATGTACGCAGTTATCCAGTCGTATCGGCGGGCCCGCACCGCATCGACGCTCGTGAAGATGCCGGGCGAAACCTTCGGCGACTACCTTCTAGGAACTGCAGGTACGGTCGTCGTCGCATGGACGCTCCTCGCTATCGTCGAGGGGTTCAGCCGTGTGGGTCGCGCCCTCATCGTGTACCTGGCTAAGTACATGCCCCTCCCTGCCGCAGTGATTGCTGGCATCGCCATCCTGTTTGTCATCATGTTTTTCCTGACGTCGAAAGTCATCCTGCGTGGCGGCATCGGTTTCTTCCGACACAAGGCCGAACAGGTGAACATGCGTACCGCGCGTGGCATCTACGAGCCATTCGTTCCTGAACGCTCTGCGTCCCCGGCGTCCCCCATTACCTGGGAATCCGTGGGCGGGCAGGGGCGCGTTTTCCTTGGGCGCGGTCCCTCCCGCCTCGACATCGCGCAGGTGAGCGGAGGCGAGGCCATGGAACCTATCCGCGTCTACGCCGGTTTGCCCACGGGTGGGAACGGCATCGAACAGGCTGTCTCCGCTGTCGTCGCTGAGCTGCGCCGCACGGGAGCATTCACGCGCGCGGTTATCCTCATCGCTGCTTCCACTGGTTCGGGCTGGGTCGACGAGTGGCAGGTCCAACCCCTCGAGTTCCTCACGCGCGGCAACTGCGCCACGGCCTCGTTGCAATACTCGTACGTGCCTTCTGCCCTGAACTGGCTTACCGGCCTCGAACCTGCTAAGGAGGCTTCCGCCGCACTGTTCCGGGCGGTTCGCGCCGAGCTGGATCTCATGGACGAGGCCGACCGTCCTGCGCTGTTTGTGTGCGGTGAGTCCCTCGGCGCTTTCGCGTCGCAGTCTGTGTTTGCGTCCGTTGAGGACGCGCTCACCCGCGTTGATGGTGCCCTGTGGGTGGGTACCCCCGCTTTCACGCCGATGCACAAGGAACTCACGAATGCTCGTCACAAGGGCAGCCCCGAGGTTGCCCCCGTCGTTCATAACGCTCGCCGAGTGCGCTTCGTTAACGAGCCTTCCGATCTGCGTACCGATCTGTATGGGCGCGAGCTTGGGTTGTGGGGGTTCCCGCGCATCGTCTATGCCCAGCATCCCTCGGACCCTGTCGTGTGGTGGAACAACAAGCTCATCTGGACGCAGCCTGACTGGCTGCGCGAACGCGCGGGGCGTGACGTCTCCCGTTCCGTTGAATTCACGCGCTTCGTCACCTACATTCAGGTGCTTGCTGACCTGCCCGTCGCCGGTACTGCCCCCGGCGGACATGGGCACACTTACCACGAGGAACTCATCGCTCTGTGGCGGGCAATTCTCGGTTTTGATCGTCTTCCTGGCGAAGAAGGGGCGCATCCTCGGCTGGACGCGCTCGATGGGTCCTGGGTTGATGACTCGATGGTTGAACGGATCGGCGTTGTCGTGCGTGCGAACCTGGAGCTGTCGGACCGGCAGTAGCTGCGCGCTGCGTTTGTCTTCGTCGCGGTGGGGTGCGCGGGTCGAGACTCATAGGCGTCGTACGGGTGTGGCCGTGGATTCAAGTGGTGTCAGTACGTGTCGATGCATGAGCATACTGACCAGATAGTCAGGTGAGTGTAGTGGCGGAATAATCGCGCTTTGCATGTATCGCATGCTGAGAAAATGTGTGTGTAAAATGAACATAAATGCAGCGGTAAGGAATGTGGCTGCATGTGGTAGAGAAAAGCGCGATAGTGCGCGCATTAACTCCGCAAATATGCTTGTAATTATACGATGGTAAGTGAGTAATGCGTTGCTAGGTATTCATTTGCGCAGTACCGTTCTCATTACGAACCCTAAGCCTAACCAGCTGGAATAGTTCGTTGGATCAACAGTGGAGTGAGTATGATCCAGTTAATTCACAGGGCGTTCCTAGCGACCCTGGCGACCGGCGCGGTAGTGGCGTCCGGTGCTTTCGGCCTACCCGCGCACGCGGCGCCCGCCCCCGACATGTATGGCCCCACCGTTTCTCAGGTCAAGACCATCGGTGAGGGTCTCGGCGGCTCCGTGACATTCAAGGTCGATGACAACCCTGGCCTGTCCAGCATCGATCTGCGCGATCCGTCGACCGACGCGATCTTTTATCATCGAGTTGTCGACTTCCCCGGCAACGTCACTGACGATGGCGTCCATCACTACAGCTTTGAAATCAAGTTCTCCGACATTCAGGCGGCCTGGACCAAGGCAGGCCACACGGAGGCCCTACCTGCGACCGTTAAGCTCGTCGCGTGGGGGAGTGACGGAAAGCCTTCGAAGCGCGCTGACATCGCGATTGAACCCATCGCGATGACCTCCCTCGACTTTGGTATCGAGTCCGGTCAGCTCAACATGACTGTCGGTCAGCAGACGAACATTGGCGTCACCCACGAGCCTGACAACGCAAACAAGACGGTGATCAACTGGACCGCCGATGATATTGACATCCTGACTGTCGATGATGCATCAGGCCTCGTGACGGCGGAGAAGGAAGGCTGCACGGACGTTCGTGCTGTCGCCGACTACTTGGATCCGATGGTTTTTGATCCGGTGATGGCGAGCGTCCAGGTGTGCGCCACCGAGCTGGGCGAGGACGAGATTGCTCTCAATCGCCTTCGTGTGGATCTTGACGAGGGCGAGTCTGTCACCCTGACGCCGATGCTGCCCAAGAAGTTCAAGGACGCCACCCTGTCATGGGGCCTGGAGTACGGTGGCGCGGTCATTTTGAACGTGGCAGAGGACGGCAAGAGTGCCACGATTACCGGCGGTAACGCTATCGACTGGGATCAGGTGAACCTGACCGCCACCCTACCCGACGGAACCGAGGCAACGGCGACGACGATCGCCGTTGTGAAGTCTGTGAAGCATGACGCGAAGGCGCCTGCGCCATGGGTTGAGCCTCAGCCGGATCCGCAGCCTCAGCCCACGCCCGAGGGCACCTGGATGCAGAACTCGACCGGCTGGTGGTACGTGAACGCTGACGGTTCCTACCCGAAGGAAACTGTGGCCACGATCGGCGGACGTGTTTTCCGCTTCGATGCCAACAGCTACATGCGCACCGGTTGGATCAATGAAGCTGGCGCCTGGTACTACCACGACGCGAACGGCGTAATGGCGACGGGTTGGCTCAAGCTGGGTGGCACCTGGTACTACCTGGACGCCAACGGCGCGATGGTGACGGGTTGGATCAACCTGGGTGGCACCTGGTACTACCTGGACGCCAACGGCGCGATGGCGACGGGTTGGCTCAACCTGGGTGGCACCTGGTACTACTTGGACGCCAACGGCGCGATGGCGACGGGTTGGCTCAACCTGGGTGGCACCTGGTACTACCTGAATGGTTCGGGTGCGATGGTGACGGGTTGGCTTGACCTCGATGGTCGGTGGTTCTACCTGAACTCCTCGGGTGCGATGGCGACGGGTTGGATCAACCTGGGCGGCACCTGGTATTACCTGGACGCCAACGGCGTGTGGGTCAAGTAACCACTGTCAACACACGGTGAACGGGCGGGGCTCGGAAATGCGGCATGAGCGTGTTTCCGGGTCCCGCCCATTGACACGTTGGATTGTCTTAATAGTTTCGTTAGCGCTCTGGTGATTGTCAGTTGCCTCTTTTCCGGTAGCGTTGTCCCTGGCGGCTGCAACGTGGGAGCAACCACACTGTCGGCAGCTGTCTGTGACACTCATTGGAGAAGGCTTATGTCAATGAAGAAACCAGCTGTCCTCCTGGCGCTCGTCGGTGCCTGCGCACTCGCAGTCACGGGCCCGGCGACCCTCGCGGCGC
>ERZ773254.1452-NODE-1452-length-10631-cov-8.646085_pt1 | contig 10631 bp, 5 predicted proteins | sample MGYA00580516_ERZ773254 | MGnify/ENA primary metagenome ERZ773254 (study PRJEB29015, sample SAMEA2738158) | human oral metagenome | biome: human oral; feature: human-associated habitat; material: saliva | place: China | collected 2192 ...
ACTTCAAGGATGGTTGAAGCCCTTTGATTCGGAAATTGTCAATATTCGTTTACCAGAGGAAGAGTTAGCGATGAGGCATTTTAATCTTCAGAATAGCGCCCATATATCTGCTACGAAATTTTTGATTTATTATATCGCAGATTATGTTAAGGAGGATATAGCGCTTTACCTAGATTGTGATCTTATCGTAACAGGAGATGTGGTTCATCTTTTGGACTATGATTTGGACGGTTATTATATAGCGGCGGTTAATGATAGCGAGCTAGATCCTAGAACAAATAAGGATGTTAAGTGGGAACTAAATTCGGGTGTGATGCTTGTTAATATAAAACGTTGGAGACAAGAAAATGTTCGCGATTGGTTGTTAAACTTATCTGAGGAACACTATAAAGAAGTAAGAAATGGTGAACAGTCTATTATGATTATGGCCTTTGGTCAAGAATGGTTACCGCTTGATGATACCTATAATTTTTTTGTAGGTTATGATGTTTATTATAAAAGTGAATATAGACTTTCTCGTACAAGGTTAGTGGATAATCAATTACCTTTAGTGATACATTATATAGGTGGCGAAAAGCCGTGGTGAACGATGAGCCGTAACCGATTTACTAGTCTATGGTGGTTTTACTATGGCTTGGACTGGTCAACGATTTTAAATACTTATCTATTTAACCTAGCCTTGTCAGAATATAATCACTCAATACTTCGTCCGAGATTAGTGATCTTTACTACTGTTGAGGAGTTAGAGCGTCTAGAAGAGCTTGTTCAAAGTTTGCCTGAGTGCGATTTTGATATTTTTGCCCCAACTATGATGAGTAATGTTTTGCTAGCTTATGGCCAGTATCCCAATGTTCACTTTTATCAAAGCGCTTTTAATCCGATAAAGTATGACAATGTATTAGAGACTGCGGTAGCAGTGCTAGATATTAGCCAAGGAATGGCTTGGCAAGACCCTATGGATACTGCATTGAGACTGAAGGTGCCAGTTCTTGCTTTCTCTCAGACCAATCATGTTGGAGATCAGGCACAAGTTTGTGACACATCGCAACTAATGGCAGATCAAGTAAAACAGTTGATAGCAGATAAGAAGCATTTGAATATACTTTAGTCTATGGGCAATCAGAGTCTAGCTATAAAACTTGGTGAGTTCAAAAAATCCTTATGTTTATAGAACAAAAAATTGCTCTTAATTATAAATATGAAAAAAGGACTGTTCTGCTAATCAGAATGTCCTTTTTGTTTACAGTAGATTTGAATGATATTGTCAAGTGTAGTAGATTGAAATAAAATACGAACAAATCGATTAGGAAAAGGCAAATCGATTTCTAGCAATGTTTAGAACTCTTAGAGTATTATTCCAGCTTCAATGTATTATGGTATTTTAGTCTGAAACTATATTCTCGTCAGCACTTGATGAAGGATTTTCTTTACATCTAACAAAATTTGGTGACTCTCTACATAAATTTATATCATATCAACTATCTAATTGATTAACCTCTGAAGTCACCTTTGATTTTCGGTCATCCTTAGAGTGTGTCGTTTGATAGGGTTCTATGAGAATTTTTATCAATTTCATTTCTTTTAATAATTCCAACTAGACATTTGAAACGGCTATCAGAGCAAGTTTTGCTGGAATTATAATTCATATTTCCATTTGCTCACATTTTGTTTTACAGGAGATAGAATGCTTGAATTGCAGGTAATCTTCTTGTGCTTCTTAAGAGGAGTGTGAAGTGGATTGTGACCGGAAATTTGAGAATGAAATGAAGAAGAATAGAATTGTTTTAAATTTGCTACCAATTTCCTCTCTTTTTCCGAATAAATAGATAGAAGCATCAAATCTAGCAAATTAGATTTAAAAATGTGCTATAATGAGAGGAGAAGAAATATGACTGTACGTCATCTGGGCATCAGCCCAACTAATGATTTGGTTGCTAAGAAAATCTTTAGCAATCCAGAGATCACTTGTCAATTTATCCGCGATATGCTGGATTTGCCAGCCAAAAATGTAACCATTTTGGAGGGAAGCAATATTCACGTCTTGCCTTCCCTACCGTACTCGGCCCAGGATTTCTATACCAGCATAGACGTCTTGGCAGAGTTGGACAATGGCACTCAAGTTATCATCGAAATTCAGGTTCATCATCAGAATTTTTTCATTAATCGCCTATGGGCTTATTTATGTAGTCAGGTCAATCAAAACCTAGAAAAAATTCGCCAACGAGAAGGTGATACCCACCAGAGTTACAAACACATCGCACCAGTCTATGCCATTGCCATTGTGGATAGTAATTACTTTTCAGATGATTTGGCCTTCCACAGTTTCAGCATGCGCGAGGATACGACAGGTGAGGTTTTAACCATCACAAACAATGGACAGGAAAACCATCTAGTCAAGATGGCATTCTTGGAATTAAGAAAGTACAGAGAAACCAGCAAAGATGGCATTCGTAAACCCTGGTTGGAGTTTTTCGGGAATAAGCCCTTTACCCAACAACCCGAGCGAGCCATCAGCCAAGCAGATCAACTGCTGGACTACAAGAGCTGGTCCGAGGAGGACAGGAAGATGTTTAGTCAATTACGTATGCGAGAAGAACAGGCCTTGTTAGCACAGGACTATGCCTTGGAACAAGCTGAAGAAAAGGGCTTAGAACGTGGTCAAGCTGAGGGTCTTGAACAAGGTTTAGAGCGTGGAAAAGTTGAAGGACAAATCTTTACCTTTCTAGATTTAGTACGCCGACATGTTTTAACTTCCGAATTTGCGAGTGAACAGTTGGGCATGACCGTAGCTGAGTTCGAGGCCTTATTGTAAGTTTATAGAACAACATAAAAGTGAACAAAACCAAAATGTCGTTTTGTTCACTTTTTTCTTCTTTCAATAGAACTCTCCCTATAGTCCATATCACAAAAAGAGAAGGTCATAAATCCTTCTCTTTTATATCTTCAACTAATTAGTTTTTGCGTTTCACAAATGGAAGGGCACCGAGGAGCAATCCAAGGAATCCTAATGATGCAATTGCAACATTATCTTTACCACCAGTGTTAGGAAGTTCTTTCTTATCTTCTGCTTTCACAGCTGGAGCTTGATATGTATTATCTTTATTAGTACCTGCTACAGTTGGTGCAACCGCAGGAGTTGCTGTTGGCATAGCTGGAGCATCCGTTCTAGGAGTTGTTGGTGTAGCTGAAGCATTTGTTCCAGAAGCAGCCGGTGTAGTTGGCACAAGTGCAGGTTCATTCACAGCTGTAGTATCAGAATTTTCACGCGGTGGATTTCCAGGTGTTCCAACTTTAGCTGGGATTGGGAAATCAGGAGCTGGTTTTTCAGGTCTTGATGGAACTGTATTTTCTTTATTCGATTCAGGCAATTTACCTTCATTTAATTTTGATAAATCAAACTCAGGTTTGTCAGTCACAAGATCTAACCAAGCAGCTTTAAGTTCTTCTAATTCTGCTTTAGCTTTATCTAATTCACCTTTCAATCCCTCTACAAAATAGTCTTCAGCACCATTTTCTGCATCTTTCACGTCAGATTCAAGTTTTTCAACTTCTTTTTCAAGACGTTTGATTTCAGATTTAATATCTTTAACTTCTGTTTTTGGTTGCTCAGCTGGTGCTTTACCTTCTGGGTTTTCTTCAGCTGTAGGAGCATTATCATCATTTACACCACCATTGAACTCTGGTGTATTTTCAGTTGGAGGTGTTGTATCATTCACTCCGCCGTTGAATTCTGGATTATTAGGTTGGGTAGGAGCATTGTCATCATTTACACCACCATTGAATTCTGGAGTTGCTGGTGTTGTAGGCGCTTCTTCATCGTTTACTCCACCTGTGAATTCAGGTTTTTCTTCAGCTGTAGGAGCGTCAGCAGGATTTACCCCACCATTGAATTCTGGAGCATTAGGAACCGTTGGAACCTCATCCGCTTCCTTAGCAGGCTCAGTAGTTGCTTCATCATCATTTACTCCACCTGCGAAGTCTTTTGGTGCTTCACCTTTAGGAACTTCTTTTAAGTTTTCGATATAACCTAAAGTTGCATTGTAATCATCAGTTAGTTCATCGATTGCATCTTTGTAAGCTTTCACTACTTCGTTAACTTCGTCGAATTTAGCTTGAGCTTCATCAGCAGCAGTTTTAGCAGAAGCAACAGAAGCTTCTAGTTTAGTAACAGCATCTTGTAATCCATCTTGGATAGCTTGGTCAGCATTGTTTTTCTTAGCTGTTTCAAGAGCAGCTTTAGCTTTTTCTAAAGTTTCTTTTTGTTTATTTAATGCAGCATTTTTTTCTTCTACAGCTTTAGCTTTTTCAGTAGCATCAGCTTTATCTTTATCAGCTACTTTAGTTAATTTTTCAATTTTTTCAGCGATATCATCAGCGATGTCTTGAAGTTTTTTAACGATTGGTTTAGAAGCTTCTTTGTTGTAAGCAGCGTCTAATTTTTCTTTATCAGCAGTAGGAAGTTCAGCAAGAGGTTTTCCTTCTTGTTTTGTAGCGCCAATTTCGTCTGCCTGTGGATCTTGATTTTTGTTAGCTTCAGCAGTCTCATTTTGATCTTTTAATTCTTTAAGAACATCTCCTGCAGTTAAGTCGCCTTTTTCAACTGCAGCTAAAATATCTTCTTTACCTAATGCTTTTTTAGCTTCTTCTTTATTTGTAATCTTAGCATCAGCATCGATATCTTTTTCTAATTGATCTAATGCATCTTTAAGAGCAGTTCTAGTTTCAGCTTCTTCTTTTTTAAGTTCTTCAACTTTTGCTTTTGCTTTTTCAGCTTCTGCTTTAGCTGTAGCTAATTCAGTTTCTGCTTCAGTTTTAGCTTTATCTGCTTCTTCTTTTTTAGTTTGTGCAGCTTTTACATCAGCAGCTTCTTTTTCTGCTTTAGCTGTAGCTTCATCTGCTTTTGTTTTAGCTTCGTCTGCTTTTTTCTGCAATTCAGCAACTTTAGCATCGGCTTCTGCTTTAGCTTCAGCAGCTTTTTCAGCTTCTGTTTTTTCTGCTGGTTTAGCTGGTTCTTCTTCTACTGGTTTAGCTGGCTCGTTAGCCTCTTTTTCTTTAGCAGCTTTTACTTCATCAAGAGCTTTGTTGTACTCATCAGTAAGTTTGTTTAGCTCATCAGCAACAGCTTTAGTATCCGAAGCAGCTTGATCAAATGCATTTTGTGCAGCATCACGCTCTTTTTTAATCGCCTTAACAGCTTTATCTAATGAAGAAACAATATCAGAATCAGAACCGTTATCTGTAGCTGATTTAAGAGCTTCTTCAGCTTCTTTTAATGTATCTTCTTGTTTTTTAAGAGCTTCAGCTTTTTTATCTTCTTCAGCTTTTAATGCATCAGCATCTTCTTTAAGCGTATCAACTTTTTCACCTAAGTCATCAGCTTTATCTTGAGCTTTTTCTGATGCAGGACGAGCAGCATCAGCTTTTTCAGCTTTGTCAATTCCAGCTTTAATGTTTTCTGGTAATTGATCTTTAGATTTAGCTTCTTCAGCTGAAGTTGCTGCAACGTTAGCTTCATTAGCTTGGTCTTTATTTCTTAATTTTTTCTCAGTTTCTTTATTAGCTTCAGCTTTTTCGTTATCATCTGCTAATTCAGCAAGAACATCACCAGCTTTTAAATCACCAGATTCTACAGCTGCTAAAATATCTTTTTTACCTAATGCTTTTTTAGCTTCTTCTTTATTTGTAATCTTAGCATCAGCATCGATATCTTTTTCTAATTGATCTAAAGCTTTTGATAGAGCATCTTTAGAATCAGCTTCTTCTTTCTTAGCGTCTTCTTCTTTTTTAGCTTCTTCTTTTGCTTTAGCATCTGCTTCTGCTGCTTTTGTTTTTGCTGCAGCTAATTCATCGTCAGCAGTTTTTTTAGCTTCTTCAGCTTTAGTTTTTGCAGCTTCAGCTTCAGTAGCTTCTTTTTTCTCAGTTTCAAGTTTTGTATCAGCTTCGTTAGCTACAGTAGTAGTTGTATCTACTTTAGCTTGAGCTTCAGTAACTTTTTCTTCAGCTTTTTTAGCTTCATCTTCAGCTTTTTTAATTTCTGGACTTGTAACTTCTGATTTAGAAGTGTCAGTAGCTCCAGTTTCTGCTGGCTGAGTAGCCGCTGGTTGCTCTGTTGTCTCAGAATTTCCAGCAGGGTTAGTTGTGCTATTTGAATTAGTTGCTGATGTATCAGTTGTGCCAGCTGGTTGAGCTGAAGTTGTAGTTGTATTGGTAGGATCATCAGCTTTTACAACTGACGGTTGAGATGACGCAAATGCTGCTCCCAATACAGCCACACTAGCCAAGCTAGTTAAAATCATTTTCTTTTTATCCATTTGTGAAACCCCTTTTTTAGAATTATATTTGGGTTTATTATAACTCTTTCTAAAAATATAATCAAGTGGTAGGTTATTTTATCTTTACATTTATATAATTATATTGATTTTCAAATATACCTCTTGCAAAAGAAAAAAGAAGGCCTATTTTATAAGCTTTCTTTTTATTTTCTTTTCATCATTTACATTTTCTATGGTAAATTTTACACTTTTAAACCCACTCACCATTGGCATTTACTGTGTAACCATTGATTGTAGTGCTAACAGCAAGAGCTCCTGAACTATATGCATAGTACCATTTGCCATCTACTTGGAACCAACCGGTCTTCATAGCACCTGAATTATCAAGATAATACCAACTACTACCTTGTTTCAACCAACCAGTTTTCATAGCACCTGAGCTGTTTAGGTAGTACCAAGTACCACCAACTTGAGCCCAGCCTGTCGCCATTGCACCTGAACCATTTAGATAATACCATGTGCCACCATCTTGCAACCAACCAGTTTGCATTTCGCCTGAGCCATTTAAGTAGTACCAAGTATCACCTTCTTTAAACCACCATTTTTGCATCACGCCTGCAGCATTAAAATGATACCATTTACCACCATCTTTCAGCCAACCAGTCTTCATTCCATCTTCTTTAGAGAAATAATACCAGTCACTCTCAACCTTCTTCCAGCCAGCCTGACGATTTCCTTCGCTGTCGATGAAGAATTTTTTACCATCAATCACAACAATCCCTTGTTTAAGAACACCTTCCTCATCCAAGAAATAATGTTTCCCATCAACAGTAATATCACCCGTTAGACGAACACCATCTTTGACATAGTAAGTTTTATCATCGATTTTAACAAAACCAGTTTTCTTCTCACCATCTTCTACAAAATAATAAGTCTTATCAGCAACTTTTACAAAGCCTAGCTTTTTAACACCATCTTTTTCATCTAGATAGTATTGCTTATCACCTGCAGTCAATAGTCCTTTCTTCATAGCACCATCAGCTTCAAAGTAATAAGTCTTATCATCGATTTTTTGCCAACCACTAACCTTTTTGCCGTCCTTGATATAGTAGACTTTTCCGTTCTCTGTTTTGAACTGACCTGCCGCTGTAGACTGATTTTGGTTGCTGTTACCAGCATTATTTTGGCTAGCGTTAGTGGCTGTGTTTGAACGATAGACATGATAAAGAACACCGTCTTTTAACTCACCTGTAACGTAGTCATAGTTAGCAATAGTCGGATGACTTGTGTCTGATGCTTCAGATCCTTTACGCGGTTCCTTAATATTTACTGGGTCGCTACTGCCTTCTTTATAGACTACAAAACGAACTTCCTTGACTGCTGAATTCCCACTAGTTGTTGTAGCGTTTTGATTGTTGTTTGTATTCGTGTTCGTTGTAGCAGCCGTATTTCCACCATGATAAGGATTGCTTTGAGCAGAAGAAGTATTACTATTATCTGTTGTAGCAACTGGAGCATATGTATGGTATAGTATACCATCCCTTACTTCACTAGTAGTATAGTTATAGTTCTCAATTTTAGGCTGTTCCTTGATAGATGTAGCTGTTACAGCAGACCCTGTCAATGCTGCTTTGATATCAACAATTCTACCATTTTTAAATGCAATATAATGAACTTCTGTAACCGTAGAAGTTGTCGAAGCCGTTGCTGCTCCATTTTCTGCAGCTTGTACTTGTTGGACTGTCGCCATGGCTAGTACAGAAGTTGCTAGCAAAATACCTGTTACTGTTTTTCTCATAGGAAAATCCTCCTGTATTAAGATAATAAATTTATCTAGATTATATCCCTTTCCTATAATAAATGCAATAAAAAACATAAAAAGTGTAGAAATATTTAAATGTAAAAAAGAGAGCAGTTGAAAAACCACTCTCTTCCTATTTTTATACCCACTCACCGTTGGCATTTACATAGTAGCCGTTAACTGTAGTGTTTACTGCAAGGGCACCTGAACTATAAGCATAGTACCATTTACCACCAACTTGGAACCAACCAGTTACCATGGCACCTGAGCCTTTAAGGTAGTACCAAGAACCACCAACTTTAACCCAGCCAGTTTCCATAGCACCTGAACTGTTTAGGTAGTACCAAGTACCACCATCTTGCAACCAGCCAGTTTGCATTTCACCTGAACCATTTAGATAGTACCAAGTGTTACCATCTTTGATCCACCATTTTTGCATCACGCCTTCAGCGTTAAAGTAGTACCATTTACCACCGTCTTTAAGCCAGCCAGTTTGACGTTTACCTTCTTTATTTACATAAACCCAGTGATTGTCAACTTTGTTCCAGCCAGCTTTTGTATTAGAGTCATCTGTCAAGAAGTAAGTTTTACCATCAACAGTGATTTCACCGAACTTACGTTCACCTTCTTCAGTTACAAAGTAATACTTGTCGCCAGCACCTTTGATAAGGCCTGTCTTACGCTCACCTTCTGCAGTGATGTAATACCATTTACCAGCGCTATCTTTTACAATACCTGATTGAGCTTTACCTTTTTCATCAAAGTAGTACCATTTCGTACCAACTTTATGAACTCCATTTGTTACAACACCATCTTTTACAAAGTGCGATTGACCATTTTCTGTGACAACTTCTGTTCTACGGACACCGTTTGCATCAAAGTAGTAAGTTTTTTCACCCACTTTAATGAAACCAGTTCTTTTAACACCTTGATTATCTAAGTAGTAGCGTTCAGAGCTGTTCTCGATGATACCACGAGCCATAACACCCTCACTATTGAAATAGTAAGTCTTGTTATCAATCATGGCCCAACCTTTAACTGGGGTCCCGTGTGAATAGAAGTAACGGTTACCTGACACTTCACGCCAGCTGTTATTTTTATCAGTCGATTTATAACCTTGTTTATTCAAATCCGCAGACGCTGTATTTGGGTCATTTTCCAACTCATCAAGTTTTGTACCCTTTTCTACAAATACATAGTAACGAACACCACCCTCTACATAAGTATTTTGATATTCGAATTTATCAATGTATTTATGTAAATCAATTTTCTGGTCTCCTGCCTCATGGTAGACTGTCGTACGAGTACGTGAACGGTCATTCGAAATCGTCACCCATTCTGTTTTACGAACAAACTCTTCCGCATGTACAGAAGGAGCTGTGATAGCTGAGTAAGCAGTCACAGCAGCGCCTGCCATTGTGACACTAGCAAGAGCTAGAGCTAAAGCTTTTTTATTTTTCATGTGAACATTCTCCATTCTTAAATTTAGCTATTATGCTTTTCTTTATTGTATCTTATTTTTACAAAAATTTCTAAGAAAAACTGAACTTTTTATGGAAAAAGTAAAAAGCAGAAGAAATCTCCTGCTTTTTTTATTGAGCTAGATTATTTAACCCATTCACCGTTTCCGTTAACAGTGTATCCACCTACAGTAGTGTTAACTGCAAGGGCACCTGAACCGTCAACGTAGTACCATTTACCACCAACAGTGAACCATTGGCTAGCTTTCATAGCACCTGAGTTTTCAAGGTAGTACCATTTACCACCGTCTTGCAACCAACCAGTTTGCATTTCACCGTTTCCGTTTAGGTAGTACCAAGTGTTTCCATCTTTAACCCACCATTTTTGCATTACGCCTTCAGCGTTAAAGAAGAACCATTTACCGTCAACTTGTTTCCAACCTGAAACAGCTTTGTTAGAAGCGTAGTATTTCCAACCATCTTCTTCTTGAACCCATTGGTCTTTCACAACATTGTATGAGTCAGTTTTTTCAAGAACCAAATCAACTGAAGCATTTGTGAACATATCTGCATGAGTATCTTTATCTAAGTCAGCTGAACCAGAGTATACAAATGTTCCTTCTGCAACGCTACCAATTTCTGCGCCATTTGAAGTTTTGTTTAATGTGTAAAGTCCGTTAGTAGACTCCATACCTTTTACAACATAACCTTTTGGTACATTAGCTACACGGTATTGAACCAATCCACCATGTGGTACTGCCAATTCAACATCACCTGCTGCGTTAGATTCAGCAGAAACAACTGATGCTTTAGCGTAGTTCATGTAATCAGCTTTGTTAGCCCAAACCATGATATCTACTTTAACACCTGCTACTGAAGCACCTTGAAGGTCACGAACGTGGAAACGAACATGTGAACCATTACCAAACTCAACTGGTTTACCATGGTAAGGGTTGTAAGCTGGAGTTGCTGGTTTATATTGGTTAGCCTCTGGTACTACACCATTACTGTATTGTGCTTGTGAATCAGCTGAAACTGCTTGTACAGCACCAAATGCTGCAAGAGCGACTGCGCTTGTCAATAAAACTTTTTTCATCG
>ERZ773254.1456-NODE-1456-length-10611-cov-2.847196_pt1 | contig 10611 bp, 8 predicted proteins | sample MGYA00580516_ERZ773254 | MGnify/ENA primary metagenome ERZ773254 (study PRJEB29015, sample SAMEA2738158) | human oral metagenome | biome: human oral; feature: human-associated habitat; material: saliva | place: China | collected 2192 ...
TGTTACTGGACCATGGCCTGGCGCCCCCTGGACAAGTAAGCCTCAAACAAGAAATCCAGGGCTCTTGTCCCTGGATTTTATAAAAATAAGGCTAAGTTCTTTACTTAGCCTTTTATATTTATTCAAAGTCTTTGACCATGGCCTTGTAGAAATCATGGTTGTAAATAAGGAAGAGATCGTACTGTGGTTTGTCAGGCTTTTTCTCGTCCTGACCGATGCGGTGGCCACTTAGGATAAGGCCGAAATCCTTAGTCTCGACAAAGACCTTATCGACAGGTGAGGGTTCCCGATTAAGCAATCGCTCCATTTGGGCGTCAGGTTTGACCCCTAGGCCTGCCATGCGTTGTCGGATGGTATCGGCGTCTAGCTTAGCCATCGCAAAGGCTAGCACCTTGTTATCGGGAGTTGATAGGAGCACTGCCTCAGGGCCGAAGCGGTGGATGGTGTACTTGAAGTCGGTATTAGCTAGTTGAGATTCCTTGCTATCCGTTACTTCCCATTTGAAGAGTTGAGCGAGATTGTCAAGAGTCTTCTTAGCATCCTTGAGGTCCAAGGCTTCCTTCAGTTTGGGAGTCAACTCGTTGCTAGCAGCTTCTAGGCTTTCGTAAGAAGTTTGACTTGAGCCAGACTGGCTAGACTCAGATGACGATTGGGCCAGAACAGGGCTAGTCGTTAAGACCAGACCGGCTGCTAATAGGCTAAGTTTCTTGAATAAAGACATATACTTCCTCCTTGACTTACTTGTCTGAGATGGCATCTTCAAAACGAAGACTTGGTTTGACTTGCATCAGATAGCGGAAGAGTTCAATGAGGTTGTCGTATTTTTGCTGACTGACAGTCCCCATATCTAAAGAATTCATTTCCTGATCGCCTTCTCTCATGTAGAGGAAGAAGAGGTGGTTGGATGAGACATGTGGGCCGTCTTTCATGCGTTCAATCTTTACACCGATTAGGCTTAACTCTTCGATTTGGTAGTCAATGAAGCCGTTTTTGATATAGAAGAGGGTATCGCGGTAGACATAGAATTGGTTGAGTGGGTCCACAAAGCTAGCTTGCTCCGTCAGCAAGGAGAGGTTGTCACGCAATTCAGGGTAGCGTTGGTAGGTCGCTTCGTAGCGTGCCTTGGTTTCCCGTCTGATTTTGAAAGCCAGGAAAATGAAGCTGATGCCCATAGGGATAAAGAGTAGGCCAAAGATACTAGATATGATAATGCCGACCTGATCCTGTTTATTGATTGCACTCGGGATATTGAGAACAGCCCAAAGACCCATGAGGATGAAGAAAATCCCGAATGGTAAGGCTGTGAACATCGCATGATTATTATTCTGTTTCATTGAAAACCTCCTAAGATAGTCTTTGCCTTATTATAGCATAAGGTTAGGTTTCTTGTCTTTGATTGCCAATCCAAAAAAGAGGCTGAGACACTTGTCTCAGCCTTTAGCCTTTGGCTCTGAAGCAGAGCTAGTAGAAGTCTTGTAGAAAGGCACAATTTGGTCCTGCCCCGGGTACTTAATCCAGACGGGGGCTTCGTATACGATGGCACCTGCAGGCACATCTTGCTTGATGACGACATTACAGCCGATTTTGGCTCCTTGGCCGATTGTGACATTACCCAGAATCTTGGTGCCCGATCCAATCAGGACATGGTCTTCAAGCGTTGGGTGGCGCTTGACGGGGTCTAACTTGGTCCCGCCGAGGGTCACGCCCTGATAGAGGGTGACATCCTTGCCAACTATGGCTGTCTCGCCAATGACGATGCCCATGCCATGGTCCATAAAGAGGCCAGGGCCAATTTGGGCGCCAGGATGAATTTCAATCCCGGTCACGCGACGGGCGCGTTTGGCTAAGAGTCTAGCCAGAAGTTGATGGCCTTTGACATAGAGCGCATGGGCAATGTAGTGGTAGTTGAGAGCCTTAATATGTGGATAGGTCCAGAAGACCATCCAAGGCGACTTGGCAGCAGGGTCAAGGGCCATGACGCGTTGAATATTATAGGAAAGTCGTTGCCAGAAAGACATTAAACTTGGACGTAGTTCCCACCTTCAAAGTCCAAGACGGAGAGATATTTCTCTACGCCATCAGGTAAGATGGTCACAATTTTTTTGTCAGGATATTGGGCAGCTAATTTCTTAGCCCCGGCCAAGGCTGCACCAGACGAAATACCGACCCCAATACCAGTCGTCCGGATAAAGTCTTTGGCTTCAGCGAAGGCTTCGTCATTGCTGATAGTCAGGACTTGGTTAGCTAATTCAGGTTTGAAGTTGCCTGGCAGGAAGCCAGTCCCAATCCCTTGAATCTTATGGGCGCCGGCCCGGCCTTGGCTGATAACAGGTGAATCTTCTGGTTCTAAAGCAACCGCCAAGACGCCAGGTTTGTGTTCATTCAAGTATTGCACGACCCCTGTGAAGGTACCGCCAGTCCCAATCCCTGCGACAAAAATATCTAGGTCTGGCACTTGTTCTAGGATTTCCTTACCTGTAGTTTGGTGGTGGTAAGCTGGGTTAGCTGGGTTATCAAATTGGCTCAAAATAATAGCGTTTGGATAACGGCTCTTAATTTCTTCTGCCTTAGCGATGGCTGCCTTCATGCCGCCTTCTTTTGGAGTCAAGACGAGTTGCGCCCCGTAGGCCTTGATAAGTTGGCGACGCTCCACGCTAAAGCTTTCAGGCATGATGATAACTGCCTTGAGACCCAAGACAGAGGCCAGAAGGGCGACTGCAATCCCAGTGTTACCAGAACTTGGCTCAACAAAGATAGTTTCAGGCGTGACTGCACCTGCTGCTTGAGCTGCTTGAATCATACCCAGAACGGCACGATCTTTGACGCTGCCACCCAAGTTGTACTTCTCGAGTTTGACATAGATATTGCTATTGTCTAATTGATAGACAGGTGTATTACCAATAAATTTTAATGAGGTTTGGGACATATAGTTCAACTCCTTCATATTTGGCTGTTATCAGCCGACTTATTGTTGATTAGTATAACACAGTTTGGTATGTCTGGCGCGGGTTTAGAGCTATTTGGGCTATCTTAATTTCATATAACCAGCTATAGTTTTTGACTTGAAAGATGAGTTTAGACTCAAGATTTGCTATAATAGGAGCTGAGATTTAGAAGATGGAGGTTGGGCACGTGACGGCGCTAGACATGTTGATTAAAGGCTTAAATTCAAAACAAAGAGAGGCGGTTCTGACCACGGAAGGGCCTGTCCTCATTGCAGCCGGAGCAGGGAGCGGTAAGACGCGGGTTTTGACCCACCGCATTGCCTACCTCATTCAGGAGCGGCAAGTCAATCCCTGGAATATCCTGGCTATTACCTTCACCAATAAGGCGGCGGCCGAAATGCGGGAACGGGTCCAGCTTCTAGTGGGGGAAGAGGCTTCTTCCATTTGGGTGGCTACCTTCCATGCCATGTGTGCCCGTATTCTGCGTCGGGAAATCGAGACGCTGGGCTATGCCAAGAACTTTACCATTATTGACCAGGGGGAGCAGCAGACCCTGATGAAGCAGGTCTTGCGGGACTTGAACTTGGACAGTGACCAGTATAACTACAAGGACTTGCTCTGGGTCATTGATGCAGCTAAGAACCAAGGTTACCTACCGGATGATTTCCTAGCTTCTGATAGTGGCTATATTCATGAGATTCATGCCAATATCTACCGCAATTATCAGAAGCGACTTAAGGCCGCCAATGCGCTGGACTTTAACGACCTGATTTTGCTGACAGTTAGACTTCTTGAGCAGAATCCGACCATCCGCCAGTTCTATCAGCAGAAATTCCAATATATTCATGTGGACGAATATCAAGATACCAACCACAGCCAATATCGCCTAGTTCAGCTCCTGGCGGGTTTGCTTAAGAATATTTGCGTGGTGGGGGATGCTGACCAATCTATCTATGGTTGGCGGGGGGCCAATATGGCCAACATTCTTAACTTCGAGCAGGACTACCCTCAAGCTAAGGTGATTTTGCTGGAACAGAATTATCGTTCCACTCAAACTATTCTCAAGGCCGCTAACAGTGTGATTGAAAATAACCTCCAGCGTAAGGATAAGCAACTCTGGAGTGATGGCCAAGTAGGGGAAAAGATTCAAATCTATTCTGCTGATAGTGACTTGGAGGAGGCGGATTTTGTTACGCGAACCATCCGGCATTTGCGGGACCAAGAAGGAGCCAACTATAGCCAAGTAGCTGTGCTCTATCGGACACAAGCCCAATCACGGGGGCTAGAAGAAGCCCTCTTACGGTCCAATATGCCCTACAAGGTAGTGGGGGGACTTAAGTTCTATGCCCGCAAGGAAATCCAGGACACCCTGGCTTATTTGCGGCTCTTGGACAACCCACATGACAACCTCAGCCTTAACCGAATCATTAATGTGCCTAAGCGGGGAATTGGGGCAACAACGGTGACCAAGTTGGCTGAATTCGCGGATTCTCTCGGGGTCTCCTGGTTTGAGGCCATTGGGCGCCTGAATTTCTCCAGCTTCTCAGCCAGTGTCCAGAAAAAGCTGCTGGACTTTGCTCACTTGATTGAGACCCTGCGCCAGCAAGTGCCTTTCTTACCACTCCGGGACCTAACTGAAGAAGTTTGGGATAAGACGGGTTACCTTAAGTCCCTCAAGGAAGAAGGGACGGTCGAGGCGGCTAACCGTCTGGAGAACTTGGAAGAATTTGCATCAGTCGTCACCCAGTTCGACCAAACGGAGCGGGAGTCGATTCTGGAACAAGATCCTGATTATTTGGCCCAGACCCAGGGCCAGGAAGAAATAGCCCTGGCGCCACTGACCCAATTTTTAACCGATGTTTCCCTCATGACCGATGCAGACAATCAGGAAGAGACCTTAGATCAGGTGACCCTCATGACCCTGCATGCGGCCAAGGGCTTGGAATTTCCTTATGTCTTTATGGTGGGCATGGAGGAGGGGCTCTTCCCATTGCGACGGGCTAGTGAGAATCCTGACGAGCTAGAAGAAGAGCGACGTCTGGCCTATGTGGGTATGACCCGGGCTGAACGCGCCCTCTATCTGACCGCTAGCAAGCGGCGCCTGCAATATGGCCGAACCGTGACCAATCCACCTAGTCGATTCTTGGATGAAATCCAACCTGATTTGGTCGAGTGGCTAGGGTCAGGCCGTCAGTCAAGCGTCTACGGCCAAAGTAGCTGGAAGCAGATCTGGTCTGACAGCTCTTCTTCTTGGACTGGCTTTCATCATCAGCCGACCGCCAATATCGCCCCTAGTCGGACCATTGGCAAGCAAGAAGCGGGTGACCGTCGGCTTAAGAATCAAGCGGCCCTTCGGCATAAGGGACCAGCCGCCGGGACTAGCTCTTCTGCAGGTGGAGCAGGCCAGGCCTGGAAGGTCGGGGATAAGGTCATCCACAAGACCTTCGGCCAGGGCACCATCGTTAAGGTGGCTAAGGCTGGCAAAGACCAACTATTAAGCGTGGCCTTTGCTTCGCAAGGTATTAAGGATTTGATGGCCGCCTATGCCCCGCTGACTAAGGCAAGTGAATAAAATAAGCCAAGCTGAGACTTAAGTCTCAGCTTTTTTCGTATGACTTAGGTGTTCGATAATGGTCGCCTCGGGAGGGCATATTGCACTTTTGTAAAAAGTTCGCATTTTCCGAGAAAAATTCGCTCAAATGCGCTATAATGTAGATTAGGGTAGTGGGCCCATGGCTCACTAGCTGACCTGGATATGAAGGAGAATGAAAATGCCAAGCCAAAACCTTCAGGCACGCCTTGAAGAAGTCAAGCACTTATTAAATGACTATGCCTACCATTACTATGTTCTAGACCAATCCCTGGTCAGTGACGCAAGCTATGATGCCCTCTATCGGGAACTGGAAGAAATTGAAGCGGCGCATCCAGAATGGATTACGCCTGATTCACCTACCCAACGGGTTGGGGACCAGCTCCTAGAAGGCTTTAGTAAAGTTGCTCACGCAGAATCCATGTATAGTCTAGGCAATGCCTTCAGTCCAGAAGAAGTGACACAATTTATTGAGCGGGTGACCCAGCAAGTCGAGGGCCCTGTCTCCTTCATGTGTGAATGTAAAATCGATGGCTTAGCCATTGCGCTTACCTACCAGGATGGCGTCTTTGTACGTGGCGCTACGCGGGGGGATGGGACAATTGGCGAAGATATCACCCAGAATCTTCGTACCATTCGCTCCTTGCCTCTACGTCTAAGACAAAATCTGTCAGTAGAAGTGCGAGGTGAATGTTATATGCCTAAGGCTGTCTTCCTTGCACTCAATGAGGAACGCGAAGCCCAAGGCCAAGAAATCTTTAAGAATCCCCGCAATGCGGCGGCTGGTGGCTTACGTCAGTTAGACCCGCGTGCGGTGGCTGACCGCCAACTGAATATCTTCCTCTACAGTGCAGTTTACACGGATGAATTTCATCCTGAGAGTCAGGCCGGTCTCTTTGCGGCTTTTGAGCAATTGGGGCTACGGACCAATCCGCTCAGACGTGAATGTCAGACGGCTGAAGAAGTGATTGACTATATCCAAATGATTGGCCAACAGCGCCATGACTTGCCTTATGAGATTGATGGCGTGGTCATCAAGGTTAACCGCATTGACCAGCAACAGGCCTTAGGCTTTACGGTCAAGGCACCACGCTGGGCCATTGCCTATAAATTTCCGGCTGAAGAAGCTGTGACCACCCTACGTGAGGTGGAATGGACCGTGGGGCGGACGGGTGTCGTGACACCAACTGCCATTATGGATCCCGTGCCATTGGCAGGGACAACGGTCCAACGCGCCAGTCTCCACAATGTGGACTTGATTGAGAGCCTGGATGTGCGCTTGGGCGACCAAGTTACCATCCACAAGGCGGGCGACATTATTCCTGAGATTACTTCAGTGCTTCTAGCCAAACGGCCCCAAGACAGTCAGCCCCTACTTATTCCGACCCATTGTCCGGAATGTCAGACGGCCTTAGTACGTCAGGGTGAGGAAGTGGCTTTACGCTGTCCTAATCTAGTCTGTCCGGCCCAGCGCCTAGCCCTCTTGAGCCACTTTGTCTCACGGGGTGCCATGAATATACAAGGCTTGGGACCACGCATTCTCAACCAGCTAGTCGCCAGTCAAGCAGTTACGGAATTGGATGACCTCTATCGTTTGACCTTAGAAGATCTCTTAGGTTTGGATAAAATCCAAGAAAAATCCGCCCAGAAATTACTGGCCGCCATTGAAGCTAGCAAGTCCAACTCCGCTGAGCGTTTGCTCTTTGGCTTGGGCATTCGACATGTGGGCGCCAAGGCGGCGCGCTTAGTCTTGCAAGTCTTTGGTGATTTGAATAGCTTAAGCCAGGCGACTGCCGAGGAAATTGGGGCCATTGAAGGGGTAGGGCCAATTATCAGCCAATCTCTAGTACAATATCTAGCCTTGGAATCGAGCCAAGCCATGCTTAAACGCCTAGCAGAGGCAGGCGTTAATTTGACCTATCAGGGGCCACAGCCCCTTGAAGTGGCGGAAGGTGACACAGTCAATGATTTCTGGTTAGGTAAAACTATTGTCCTGACTGGGACCATGGAAAGCTATTCGCGTTCTGAAGCCAAGGAGCTCTTAGAAGCGCGGGGGGCTAAGGTCACCGGTAGTGTCTCTAAGAAGACCGATTATTTAGTGGCAGGTCAGGAAGCCGGAAGCAAATTAAGCAAGGCGGAATCCTTGGGTGTAACCATCCTTGACGAAGCCAGTTTCTTAGCAAATCTATAAAAAGTGGTGAAAATATGAAAAATAAATGGCAGAAGGGACTGACCCTCGCGGCAGTCAGTCTGACCCTGGCAGGGTGTCTTAACAACCTAGAAGCCGAAAAAACTAAAAAGCCAGTGGTAGGACCTAACCAGGTGGTGGTTCAGACCACTCAGAACCAGCTGTCTAGTGAGAACTATCGGGCAGTTATCAGCAATGGTCGCTACCAATTAGGGGTAGCCAGCAGCTCTGACAGCAACCTTAGTTCCGCCGGTAATATCCGTGCCTTTGAAGAAGGGCTCCTGCGGATTGCCAAAGGCGTCTTTCCAACCAACCAATATTTCCTGCAAGAAGGAACCCTGATTAATTTGGAGACCATGACCCGTTGGACGGGCCGTGAATCAGATGATAATCCAGAAGGGCTTAACCCTCGATTGCCGGATGATGCCGAACAACAGCGTAAGGCTGAAAGCACCATTTCGGCGCAAAGCAGTGAGTCAAGCCAGGAAGAATCGTCTAGTGCAGAATCTAGCTCCAATGACCAGGTAATTACGGACGCGGCTGCCACGCCAATTTATCTGGCCCAAATCATGGAAAAAGACATTATGGTGGAAACTAACGATGGCTACTCTCTTTCTGGGATTGTCATTGGTTTGGCCATGAATAGTGAATACCAATATACCGACTCCAATAACGTGGTGCACCGTCAAGAAATCTCGATTGGGGAAATGCGGGAACGGGGCAAAGCCTACGCCAACACCATCGTGGGTCGTTTGCGGGCAACCCCTGAATTGCGTTCTGTGCCAATCTCTGTGGCTATCTTCAGCCAAGCACCTGCCAATAATGTGGTAGGTGGGACCTTCGTCCTAGACGGGATTTCCCGTGAGGGGAATGCCGTAACCGATTGGACCGAGCATAACGAAAGCCGGGCTCTCCTGCCATTTGTAGGGACCAACCAAGGTAGTAACGATCAATACCCAGGTTTTGAAGAATTCCGGACCAAGGTCAGCGACTTCTTCCCTAAACTTAATGGGATTACGGCTGAAGCCCTCAATATCAACGGCAGCCTAGCTTCGCTTAAGATTAATATCGTGACCCAGTTCTATGATTTAACGGAGATTACCGCTCTGACCCAGCATGTGACGGATGTCGCCCAGAATATATTCCCTGAAGGACTGGATCTGCAAGTGAAGATTGAGTCATCAGAAGGGACCGAAGCCCTTATTACCAAGCCGGCGGGTAGCAACCAGTATCAATCGCAAATCCTAAAATAAGGGGTCGCTTGTCCTCTCATTAACTAGCAAATAAAGTCAGTATCAGAAAGGAAGAATCGCATGGTCCAACCAGCCGATATCAAACACGTCGCCAAATTGGCGAAACTCTCATTCGATGACAGCAAGATTGATGCCTTTACCGAGGAATTCAATGCTATCATCGACTTTGTTGAGCAACTCGAACAAGTGGATACCCAAGGGGTCGCACCGACTTACCATGGCAACCAACTCCTCAATGTCTTCCGCGAAGACAAGGCCCAAGCAGGCGTTGAGCGGGAGCGATTATTAGCTAATGTTAAAACTAGCAAGGATGGCTTCATTCAAGTACCAGCCATCATGGAAAGTGAGGAAGCCTAAGATGACCCAATATCCAACGACAATCTTAGCCATGAAAGAAGGCCTAGCAGCCGGTAAATTTACTTCCCAAGACTTGGTGCGGGCGGCTTTCGAACGTATTGAAGCGACAGATGCACAAGTGGCAGCCTTCTTGGCCCTCAACAAAGACTTGGCCCTAGCAGCCGCAGCTCAAGCGGATGCGCGTGGCTATGGGGCGGATGCGCCAATCCTTAACGGGATTCCTATCGGGGTTAAAGATAATATCGTAACTAAGGGGCTGGTAACGACTGCTGCCAGCCGCATGCTGGAAGACTTCGTGCCAACTTATGATGCAACGGTTGTAGAAAAACTCCACCAAGCCGGTGCCATCATTGTAGGGAAACTCAACATGGACGAGTTTGCTATGGGAGCTAGCTGTGAGCGTTCGGCCTTCAAGACGACGCGTAACCCTTGGGACTTGAACCGCGTACCCGGTGGATCATCTGGTGGTTCTGCGGCAGCTGTTGCAGCCCGCCAAGTGCCTGCTAGCTTAGGGACCGATACTGGGGGGAGTATTCGCCAACCGGCTGCCTTTACTGGTTTAGTCGGGATGAAGCCAACCTACGGTTCTGTTTCTCGTTATGGGCTTATCGCCTTTGGTTCTAGTTTAGACCAAATTGGGCCAATGACCTTAACCGTGGCCGATAACGCCTTGGTCTTAGAAGCCATTGCCGGCCATGATGCCAAGGATTCCACTTCCTTGCCTGAAATTGACACTGACTATAGCGCTAAGATTGGCCAACCTTTAGCTGGCCTGAAGATTGGTTTCCCAGTGGATTATCGCTCAGAAGCCATCAACCAAGAAATTCGCGAACGCATGGATCAAGCCGCTGCCTACTTTGAAAGCCAAGGGGCAGAGATTGTGGAGATTTCCTTGCCACATTCTAAGTACGGGATCAATGTCTACTATATTATTGCCTCTTCAGAAGCCTCTTCTAACTTACAACGCTTTGACGGGATTCGCTATGGCTACCGTTCGCAAAGTGCGCAAACCCTGGAAGAAGTCTATGTACAATCACGAACTGAAGGTTTCGGGCCAGAAGTACAACGCCGGATTATGTTAGGGACCTTCAGCTTGAGTTCAGGTTACTATGATGCCTACTTCAAGAAGGCAGCCCAAGTTCGGACCTTGATTATCCAAGACTTCGAGCAAGCCTTCCAAGCCTGTGATCTTATCATGGGGCCTGCGACCACCTCAACTGCCTTTGAAATCGGGGGCCGGATCCAAGACCCAATCGAAATGTATGTGGCTGACCTCTT
>ERZ773254.1458-NODE-1458-length-10606-cov-7.496825_pt1 | contig 10606 bp, 10 predicted proteins | sample MGYA00580516_ERZ773254 | MGnify/ENA primary metagenome ERZ773254 (study PRJEB29015, sample SAMEA2738158) | human oral metagenome | biome: human oral; feature: human-associated habitat; material: saliva | place: China | collected 2192 ...
GCTTCTCCAAGGATCAGGTCGTGTGGAAGCGCACCACCTTCGATTCGGCAATCGCACCCGGCGCCAAGGACTGGGACTTCAACATCCAGCAGTTCTCCATCACCGATGCGCGTAAGCAGGCTGTGGACTTCTCCAGCCCCTACTACACGACCTCTGAAGCGGTTGTTGCCGTTAAGGGCACTCCCGCTGCTGAAGCAAAGAGCATCAACGATCTGAAGAAGCTCAAGTTCGGCGTTCAGGCCGGTACTACTTCCCAGAACTACGTGATGAACAAGCTCAAGCCCAGCGTTGATCCCCTGGTCTTCAACGGCTCTGCCGATGTTGTCCAGGCCCTCAAGGGCGGACAGGTTGACGCGATCGTCGTCGATCTGCCCACCGCATTCAACGTGATCGCAACCCAGGTTGACAACGGCACGGTCGTCGGCCAGTTCACCGCAAACGAGGACGGCAATAGCTTCGGCCTGCTGCTGCCCAAGGGAAGCGCGCTGACCCCTGCAGTCACCAAGGCTGTCGACAAGCTGCGTGACAACGGCACTCTGGCCGAGCTCCAGAAGAAGTGGCTGGCGGATGCCGCGTCAGCTCCGATCTTCGAGCAGTGATTCTTCTTCTCCGGCTTGGGGTCCTCCCCAAGCCGGAGAATTTTCATTTATCCTTCCGCTGATTGCCCCGCGCACTCGTTATCCATTTAGAGGACCCCGTGCTCAATCACTCTCGTTCAGATGACCCAATGGCTGAATTCCCAGTCTCTGCGGTCGAAGAGCAGCGCCGTCGTTATCGACGTAAACGCACCACTCGTTCACTTTTTATCTCCGCGATTTCAACCCTGATTATCGCCGCCATCATTGTTGCGGTCCTCGCTTCCTCTCCCGGATGGAAGACCACTCAGGAAACCTTCTTTAACTGGGAGTATGCACGTCAGGCCATCCCCGCTGTGCTCTCTGGCATGTGGCTGAATATCCGCATGCTGCTGGTGGCAGCAACCGGCGTAGCGATCTTCGCTACCCTCCTGGCTGCTACCCGCACCTTGGCTGGACCGGTGTTCTTCCCGCTGCGTTTCCTCGCGGCCGCCTACACCGATATCTTCCGCGGGATCCCCTTCATCGTCGTCTTGTACTTGATCGGCTTCGGTATCCCGGCACTCAACCCCTCGAGGCGCATCGATGTCACGCTCTTGGGAACTGTCGCGCTCATCATCACCTACACCTCGTACGTTTCTGAGGTTCTGCGCGCAGGTCTTGAATCCGTTCACCCCTCGCAGCGCTATGCAGCACGCTCCCTTGGCCTCACCCACGGTCAGACCATGCGTCACATCATCGTTCCCCAGGCAGTCCGCAAGGTCACCCCGGCACTGATGAATGACTTCATTTCAATGCAAAAGGACGTGGGCCTGATCTCGGTCCTGGGCGCAACGGATGCCATCCGAGCCGCTCAGCTCCAGCAGGCGACTACCTACAACTTCACCTCCTACGTGGTTGCAGGCATCTTCTTCATCATCTTGTCCTTCCCCTTCATTCGTCTTTCCGATTGGTACACCGCGCGCCTACGTAAGCGCGAACAGATGGGAGGAACCGTCTGATGAGCCAGACACCAGTCACGAACGAGGCCACCGAGCAAGCGGCCTCCGATGAAACCGTTCTGAGTATCCAAGGCGTCGTCAAGCGCTTCGGATCCAATATCGTGTTGCGCGGCCTCGACCTTGACGTCCGCCGTCACGAGGTCGTAGTCCTCTTGGGTGCCTCCGGTTCCGGTAAGTCCACCCTCCTTCGCTGCGCCAACCTCTTGGAACGCGTTGATGACGGACAGATCTTCCTCTCGGGCCAAGACATCACCGATCCGAGCATCAACGCGGACAAGATTCGCGCGCAGATCGGTGTCGTCTTCCAGCACTACAACCTCTTCCCTCACATGTCGGTCATCGACAACGTCACCCTTGCAGCACGCAAGGTTCACGGGTGGAGCCCCGAAGAGGCAGCGGAGCGCGGAATGAGCCTGCTCGAGCGAATCGGTCTTGCCTCAAAGGCCCGCGAGTTCCCCGATCGTCTTTCGGGCGGTCAGCAGCAGCGCGTGGCAATTGTTCGCGCGCTCGCCACGAACCCCGAACTTTTGCTTCTTGACGAGATCACCTCGGCACTGGACCCCATGCTGGTCGGTGAAGTGCTCGACTTGGTTCGCGAGGTCAAGGACGGCGGTTCAACGATCCTCATGGCCACACACGAGATTGGCTTTGCCCGTCAGGTTGCCGACCGTGTCGTCTTCCTGGAGCGCGGAAAGATCGTCGAACAGGGACCGCCGGAGGAAGTCATCGGAAACCCGAAGATGCCTCAGACTCAAGAGTTCCTTGCTCGAGTGTTCCACTGAGAATAAGCGAATAGTTGTGTGCCCCTTGGCGGCTTCCCGCGGAAGCTGCCAAGGGGCACACGGCATTTAGTCCGCAGGTGATTCGACGTCTTCCCAAAAGCGCGTGACGACATCGGCCAAAACAGCAGGATTTTCCAATTGAGCGCTGTGCTTCGCGTCGGGAATAGTCTCATAGCGTGCGCCAAGAACCTGAGCTTCTTGGCGATGCATTCGCTCTGGCCAAACGCTATCTCCTACCCCGTGAGTGATCAGCACGGGAAGACCACTCTGACGCAAGGGCACACAGACATCCGGGTAACGAGCCAAAATGAAGGCCGCTCCCATCAGCGAATCCTCGCTGGTGACAAGTGATCGATGTGCGATGAGCTCTTCCCTGGGATCCTCACTCAAGAACTGCGAGATATACCAAGCCGAAAGCCGCTTCCCCGTTGTCGAAGACAGCAGACGCTGACGCAGGGGTGTCCAACGCATCGATTCAGGCGGCCGAGGGCCTGTAGAAAACAGCGTCACGGAACGGAACAGCTCAGGAGCTTTCACAGCGGCCTGCCGTGCAATTACACCTCCGAAGGAGTGTCCCAATAGGTGCACAGGATTCTCTTGTGCACCCATTGATCGAGCAACCTCAATCAGGTCACCGACAAAATCACTCAAACGATAATTTTTCACGCCTACCGGGGCCGCGGAATCAGCTTGTCCTCGCTGCGAATATGCAAGCGCCGCCCGGCCGCGCTGCGCCAAATAGGGCATAAAGGGAGTGAAGTCTTCTTTGGAACCGGTAAAACCTGGCACGAGGAGCGCAGGGGTAGACCCAGCCACGGCCTCGTCAGTTACTACCGCGGTCAAGACGCCAGCAGCACTGGGAATCCCCAGGCAACGCACACCCTCGGGAAGATCTCCCCCAAAAGGCTCGCAATGAACTTCTCCACGTATCTGCATACATCCCCCCCCCCACGCACGTGGGAATTTCACTCGAGCTCGAAAGCACCGGTGTACAGCTGGTAGTACACACCCTTTTGAGCAATCAGTTCGTCGTGGCTTCCACGTTCAATAATACGGCCGTGATCCAACACCATAATGGCATCAGAATTGCGCACCGTGGAGAGGCGGTGAGCAATGACGAAGACCGTGCGTCCTTCCATGAGGTTATCCATACCGTTTTGGACCAGTGACTCGGTACGCGTATCGATCGAGGAGGTCGCCTCGTCCAGAATCATCGCCGGCGGATCGGCAACAGCTGCGCGCGCAATAGAGAGCAACTGGGCCTGGCCCTGCGACAGGCTCGAACCATTTCCACTCAGCATGGTCTGGTAGCCATCGGGAAGACGCTCGATGAAGGAATGCGCATTCGCGAGCTTCGCGGCAGCAATGCACTCTTCATCGCTCGCGTCCAAGCGCCCGAAGCGAATATTGTCCATGACCGTTCCGGTGAAGAGCTTCACGTCTTGGAGAACAACGCCCAGAGAGCGACGCAGATCAGGCTTGTGAATCTTGGTGATATTGATTCCGTCAAAGCGGATTTTGCCATCGGCAATATCGTAGAAACGGTTGATCAGGTTGGTGATGGTCGTCTTACCCGCACCCGTCGCACCAACGAAGGCAATCTTCTGACCGGGAGTTGCCCACAGCGAGATATCGTGCAGGACCGTCTTCTTCCCGTCGTAGGAGAAGTCGACATTTTCCATGACCAACTCGCCGCGCAGGCGCGTGTAGGTGATCGTTCCATCGCTGTGGGGGTGGCGCCATGCCCACACTCCCGTGCGTTCCTCAGTGGGGTGGACCTCGCCGTTTTCATCGACGCGTGCGCAGACCAGTGTCACGTAACCTTCGTCTTCTTCGCTCTCTTGTTCCATGAGGGCGAAGACTCGCGAGGCGCCGGCCAGGCCCAGCGCAATCATCGGGACCTGCATCGAGGCCTGCCCAAGCGTCTGCGTAAAGTTACGCACCATGCCTAGAAAGGAAACGACAATACCGACGGTGATTGTGCCCATTCCCGCGAAGCCAAGGTTCGGGGCGTGCAACTCGATCATGACGCCGCCGATGAGTGCGACCAAGACGTAGAGAATATTTCCGATGTTTCCCAGCGCCGGCATGAGCATATTGCCGTACTGATTCGCGCGCTGCGAATCGTTGAAGAGCTGGTGGTTGTATGTGAGGAACTCTTCCTTGACGGCGTCTTCGTGGTTGAAGACCTTGATGACCTTCTGGCCATCCATCATTTCTTCGATATAACCTTCTTCGTCGGCCAGCGAGCGCTGCTGGGCAACCATGAATTTCGCTGAGCCACCGCCCATCTTCTTGGTTACGCCGAACATTGTTCCCGACATCAAAAGGACCACAAGTGTCAGCCACACCGAGTAGCTCAGCATAGTTGCGAGCAGCGCAACGATGGTCAAGATGGAAGAAATCAAGGTCGGGATTGACTGACCGATCAACTGACGCAGTGCATCCGTGTCATTGGTATAGGTCGACATCACCGCGCCGTGCGGGTGGGTATCGAAGAACTTCAGGGGCAAGGACTCCATGCGATCAAACATGTCATCGCGCATCTTCTTCAAGGTGCCCTGGGTGATGATGGCCATCAGTCGCGTGTAAATGAAGGAACACACGATTCCCGAACCGAAGACAATCCCCATCACGGTAACGATGCGGATCAAGGTCGGCATAACCGCAGGAAGGCCCTGTTCCATGCCCGGGAGAATAACGCGGTCAACGATTTGCTGGAGGAAGATCGCGCCAACAGCCGATGCGATTCCCGAAACAATGATGCACACGAAAACTACAAGGAGAAGGCCCTTGTAACTCGCCCACAGGTACTTGAGGAGGCGACCGAGCGGCTTGGGAACGCCCTCGAGCTTGTGCGGATCTTTTTCTTCCGCTTGCAGTGCCTGTTCTTTTTGTTCCGTTTGCTGCGTCGTCATCTCAGGCCACCTCGCTTTCGCTCGGGCTGTTTTGCGTGTCGTAAAGTTCGCGGTACTCGCCGCCCAAATCCAGAAGTTCCTGGTGCGTGCCGTGTTCCTTAATACGTCCATCGTCCAAAACGATGATCTGGTCGGCGTGCTGAACTGAAGAAATGCGCTGGGCGATGATGATCGTCGTCGTATCGGGGATTTCAGTCTCGAATGCTTGGCGGATCAGGGCGTCGGTCTTGGTATCCACCGCACTGGTTGAGTCATCCAAAATGAGGATCATGGGCTTCTTGAGGAGCGCGCGAGCAATGCACAGGCGCTGCTTTTGGCCGCCGGAAAGGTTAGCACCGCCTCGTTCGACCATGGTGTCGTAGCCGTCAGGGAATTGGCGGATGAACTCGTCCGCCTGGGAAAGCTCGCACGCGCGGATCAGTTCCGCATCGGTCGCGTCAGGATTACCCCAACGCAGGTTCTCTTTGATGGTTCCCGAGAAGAGAATGTTCTTTTGGAGGACGACGGAAACCGCATCTCGCAGGGGTTCGAGGCGGTAGTCGCGAACGTCGATGCCGCCGACCGTGACCTTTCCTTCGGTGACGTCATACAGGCGAGGGATTAACTGGATGAGTGAGGTCTTTGCGGAACCTGTTCCGCCCACGATGCCCAGTGTTGAACCGGCGGGAACGGTCAAGGAGATATCCGATAGAGCGGGGCGCTCGGAGTCCTCCTTGTACTTGAAGGTGACGTTTTCGAAGGTGATATCCCCGGTGGGGACCTCGCGAATACCGTATTCGGGAGAGGTCAGCGGGGATTCGTAACGAAGAACCTCCGCGATACGATTCGCGGATTCTCCGGCAATCGTGATCATGACGAAGATGAAGGCGAGCATCATCATGGCCGTCAGGATTTGGATGCCGTAGGTGATCAGGGCCGAGAGCTGGCCTGTGGTCAACTCCGTGCCGCCAGAGGCAACAATCATCTGTGCGCCGATGAAGTCCACCAGCATGATGGCACCAAAGATGAAAAGCATCATGACGGGAGTATTGAGCGCCAGAACTTTCTCCGCGAAAGTGAAGTCTGCTCGCACTTCTTCTGAGCGCTTGGCGAAACGGGTCTTTTCGTACTCTTCGTTGACGAAGGATTTCACAACTCGGATGCCTGCGATGTTCTCTTGGACGGAGTTATTCAGGGCATCGTACTTCTTAAAGATTCGACGGAAAACCGGGAAGATAAAGATGATAATCCCGAACATGATTGCCGCCAGGAAAGGCAACATGATGAGGAAAATCAGGGACATATGCCAGTTGATGCGAAGCGTCATGATGATCGAGAAGACAACCATCAAGGGGACGCGGACGGCAACACGGATAATCATGCCGTAGGCATTTTGGACGTTAGTCACGTCCGTTGTCATGCGGGTAACCAGAGAGGATGTCGAAAAACGATCGACATCTCCAAAAGAGAAATCCTGGACCTTGAAGAAGAGGTCTTGACGCAGATGCTTTGCCAGCCCAGCTGCTGCGGTCGCACCGAAGCGCGCAGCGAGGATCCCGAAAAGGAGCGAGAACATCGCCATGACCAGCATGAAGATGCCGAGGCGCACGACCGGAGTGAGTGCACCTCCTTGGAGGTGATCAACCAAGGATGCCATGACCAAGGGGAGGAAGCACTCAAGAATGACTTCTCCCGTGACGAAAAACGGTGTCAGGAGTGATGGGCGACGATACTCGCGAAGGCTCCTCAACAAGGTGCGAATAGTTGACATATAGTACTGAACCCCTGGCTGATTACTGTGTGTAGCACATACCTACCTGGCGGTGTTTTGGGCGCTGAGCTTCACTGTGGCCACTGTAGGAATGCCGAAAAGATGTGATGCCTTCATATTAACTGTCGCCGCATCAATTGGCATTGCGCGTCATTTCCTCCGCCATTCTCATTCATAGCTTATTCATAGCTTGACCCCAAAGCTCCCACAGATTCGCCTCGTACATTTGCAATATCAGACATCGGGGGTCGCAAGGCCCCGTCTCCTTTTACCTGTTGAGGGACGCTGTTTTTTACGCATATTGTGTTGATGGGATGCACTGTGGGGGTCGGTTTCACCGGCCCCCACAGTGTTTTTCTATCCATGCAGCTGCCTCCCATAAAAGCCACTAAATCTTCAAACTTTCTTTCGTTATACTGTGCCCCAGCACAATCTACTCACAAGACAGCAAATCTAGAGGAGCGCGAGCAATGACGAACGAACAGGTAGCACCGCAGGCGACGCCCGAAAAGCAGACCGAGGACAGCATTCCTACTCGCCGCCTCGACCCGGGCGCCGACGTACTCGGGGCAGCTGAGTGGACCTGGGGATTTTCTACCAAGCACACGCCCTCAACGATGCTTTACCTTCTTCTCCTCCCGGTGGCCATCATGCTTCTGTGGGCGGGGTTGACCAGCCGTGAGGACCTATTCCTCCCCATTTCAGTAACCTTGGGGGTTTTCTTAACCGCTCTGGGCGCTCAGAGCCGTTCATTTCTGCTCTGCACGATTTCCGTCATGATTCTGCTCTTCCCGGTCTATCTCTTCGTCTTTGGACTTCTTTTTAATCCGTAATAGACAGTGAGGCCAGTGAGGTCTTATCCGCGGACCTCACTGACGTGTGTTACCACGCGCGTCCGGGGATACATCGAAACCGTAAACATATCCTCATAAGCACAGTGCTTACGCAGTTGTCTGTATGCGTGAGTATTCGTGTAATTCGTGCCGTCAGTGAACTTCAGCTTGATCTCTTCGCCGGACTCCTTCGCCAAGGTGACATGCGTGGTAAATATGCGGGTCTTTAGATTTCTCCTGCGCATCACGGTTGATGTCTCTTCTTTGTGCGCCACGCAACGCACGGTGAGGCTCTCACTGCCCGATACGACATCTGCCACTACCTGAGACGACAAGACAGCGCCCATTCCCACAAGACCGCAGTCAATGGCGACCAGTCCGACGCACAACGCCTTGGACATCGCGGGAGACAAGCGACGACGAAATCTCACGGCATCACGCACGCTCCCCTGAGCGCAGCCCTTGATGACGGGAATCAACACGATCGCAACCACAATGGGCGTCACGCACACAAGAGCCCAACTCACCATCGCAAAAGACCACAGTTTTGGAGACATGAGGTAGACCAGGGGCCCGGTGATGGCGGTGATGATGAATAGCCACAGGTTGACCGTTCCGCGCCGACTCATTGAGCGAAGCGATAGCAGTGGTTTCACCTTTACTCCTGCCCGAGTGCCCTCTCCAAAGCACTCAGCCCCATTGCCAACAGCGCGGAATCACTTCCCTGTGCCTGGCTCATCGATTGATCGACAAGTTCGCGCCATGGACCTTGCCTAAGAACACAACCATTCTTCAATACGATGATCCGCGCGTCCAGTGCCGCGGCGTCTTCGATTTGGTGCGTGGCCATGATGATGGTCCTACCCGCAAAGCGCTGGGCAATCAACTCGCGTAAGCCGCGCGCGGCCTCGACGTCAAGCGCCGCCATCGGTTCATCCAGGAGCAGTACATCCGGGTCCACAACCAGAGCTCGCGCAAGGGCGATTCGCTGTGCTTGGCCCCCAGACACCTGCGCGGGCCTGCGCTGCTCCAAGCTTGCCACACCCACAGACTCCAGGGCTTCGCGCGCACGCACCTCGGCCTCGTCAGTGGAAATACCCGCGCAACGCAAGGGGAAGGCAACATTAGCGAGCACACTCATATGGGGGAACAAGACTGGTTTCTGCTCCAAGGTTGCGATCTTCGGTTGGCGACCTGAAGCGCCGTCTGGCCACTGCCAGGTGCAGGTCATCTGCGGAGCGTCGAGGACACCAGAAAGCACCGACAAAAGCGTGCTCTTTCCCGAACCGTTGTGCCCCATAAACGCAGTGACGGCGCGGCCCTGGCAGGTGAGGTCGACATCGATACGTCGCTCGGGAAACTTCCCGGCAATCCGCACGCCGGGGACGGGGACGCGTGGATGCTGGCCCTGCGCGTCTCCATTCTCATTCCCGAGGCCGTGGCCGGGCTGCGTAGCCACGCGCGATTCCTCTGAGGGAACTTTAGCCTCGTCAGAGGAAGCATCGGGAGAAAACGAAGAAGCTTGTCCCCCGCTCAGGAGCCGCGAATACCACCACTGCGAAAAGGCCGAAGCTCCGCCAACCAAGACAAGCGCAACAAAGACCAAGATGACCGAAAGCATCAATGCCATATCGGTTGATTCTTCGCGCTGGAGGTAAATCTCGAGGGGAAGCGTGCGGGTTACTCCAGCCAAAGACCCCGCAAAAGTGATCGTCGCGCCGAACTCCCCCAGTGCACGCGAGAAGGCCAAAGCCGTCGAAGACACCAGCGCAGGAATCATCAGCGGCAGGGTCACCGACCACAGTGTCCGAGAAGGCGAAGCACCTAGCGCGCTCGCTACACGTTCCTCATTGAAACCGCGAGTACGCAATGCACCTTCAAGTGAAGAAACAAAGAAAGGAAGCGATACGAAGGTCTGCGCCATAATGACCGCAACCGTCGTAAAGGCAATATTGATGCCAAAGATTTGCAGATAGGCACCGATCAGGCCTCGGCGCCCCCAGGTAATCAAGAGCGCCAAGCCCGCGACAACCGGAGGAAGAACCATGGGTAAAGTAACCATGGAGCGCAGAAGCCGCGACCACCACACATCTCGCGCACGCGCACACACCAGCGCCAGCGGAACTCCAACAATGATGCAGGCAAGTGTCGAGGCAAGACAGGTGCGCAGCGAGAGGGCAAGAGCCTGAGAACCCAGTGCCTGAGTGAATAGATGGGGAAATTGAACCCAATCAATGCGCAGGAGCAGTGCAATGAAAGGAACGAGGAGAAAAAGAACAGCACAGGCCGCGGGGAGTGCGATCCAACGCGGGATCCCCGCATGCCTGTGCTTCTTTCTCATGAGATTATTCCGAAACTACTGTGAGTAGTAGAAGGCGATTTCAGCCCTTATCCGCAGCGGTCGGACCCGAGAAGCCGTACTTCTTCAGCACCGCCTGTCCCTTATCGGAAAGAACAGCATCGATGAACTTCTGCGCGGCTTCCTTGTTCTTTGTCGAGACGGTCAGGGCGATGGGGTATGAGTTCACGACCTCGTTCGCTCGTGCGACCTCGATGGTTTCGACCTTGTCGCCGGCAGCCTTCGCGTCGGTCGCGTAGACGAGGCCTGCATCAGCTTCACCGCTCTCGACCTTTGCGCGAACGTCCGTCACCTTCTGTTCTTCCGAAACAGGGTTGAGGGTGACGCCGAGCTTTTCAGCCAACTGCTTGGTTGCGTTACCGCAGGGAACGCCCTGTGCGCACACAAC
>ERZ773254.1467-NODE-1467-length-10531-cov-28.437094_pt1 | contig 10531 bp, 10 predicted proteins | sample MGYA00580516_ERZ773254 | MGnify/ENA primary metagenome ERZ773254 (study PRJEB29015, sample SAMEA2738158) | human oral metagenome | biome: human oral; feature: human-associated habitat; material: saliva | place: China | collected 2192 ...
CCAAATACACCGAAACCAGCCAGTACCTCGAAGGAAGAGTTAGCAAATGCAGCTACCAGACCGGTACCCACCAGGTTAGTCTTCTTGGGCAGGTAGGAAGCGTAAGTCAGCATGATGCCGAAACCAATGGAGAGCGAGTAGAAGATCTGCGAGTAAGCCGCAACCCAAACCTTGGGGTCACCCAGAGAATCAAAGTTGGGGGTCCACAGGGCGTTAAGGCCATCTACTGCGCCGGGCAGGAACAGGGCGCGTACTACCAGCACTACGAACAGCAGCACCAGCAGGGGCAGGAAGACCTTATTGGCGCGCTCAACACCGCCGGCAACACCCTTACCGATAACGACGATAACGATGGCCCACACCGCTACCAGGGGAATAACCACGTTCCATACCGGGCTGGAGTTGTAGCCAACCGTGCCAGACAAGTGCAGGAACTGGTTGAAGAAGAAGTCCTTGGCACCATCTTTGTCCTGGGCCCAGGCGGTGTTAACCGAATAGAAGGTGTAACGCAGGGACCAACCGATAATTACGGCGTAGTAGGTCATGATGACGAAGCAGACCACTACGTGCCACCAGCCCAGCCACTCCCAGCGCTTGGACATACGGCGGAACACTGCCGGGGAGGATCCACGGTAGCGGTGGCCGACAGCATAGTCGAGCAGTAGGAAGGGAACCCCGGCGGTTAGCAGCGCTACCACGTAAGGAATCATGAAGGCGCCGCCGCCGTTAGAGTAAGTTACGCCGGGGAAACGCCAGATGTTACCAAGACCGATTGCAGAGCCGATGGCGGCCATGAGGAAGCCAAACTGGCTCCCCCACTGCTCGCGTGCCGGGCTCTTGCCGGAGTTCGAAGACATTAGCTACCTGTCTTTCATGCCGATAGATACACATAAGGCCGCACCAACAGTTGCGTCGGTGCGACCTAGTAGCTAATAAGCTAAGCGCGTATTCCGCTTACGTCACCTCTTGTTCACATAGTGAGATAACGTACCAGAGTTTTGTTTCATTTTGACAATGAAACCGCGCTTAACTTGTAGTTTTCTGACTGATTTTTAGAGCCAGTCATAATCGGGGTGTTTGCCGCTACGGCCTGCCTCACCCTGATCCAGTGAAGAGATCAGTTCCATCTGCTGGCTGCTTAGCTCAAAGCTGTCAATATCCAAGTTGGCAGCAATCCGCGCCGGAGTAACCGACTTGGGGATAACCACATTGCCAAGCTGAATATGCCAGCGCAGCACCGCCTGGGCGGGGGTTACTCCCAGCTGCTGGGCCACCGTAGTGACCTGCGGGGTATCAAAAACGCGCCCCCGCGCTAGCGGCGACCACGCGGTTACTGCAATGCCATGCTGGCGGCAGTAGTCGGCGCTGGAACGGTTCATGAACTGCGGGTGCAGCTCAATTTGGTTGTTAACCGGCATTACTCCGGTGGCCTGGCTGATGCGCTCAATGTGCTCAGGCAGGAAATTTGACACCCCAATTGAGCGCAAACGACCATCATCAAGCAGCTTGGTCATAGCCTTCCAGGTGGCCACCATGTCCAGGTCTGCACGGTTAGGCATGGGCCAGTGCACTAGGAATAAGTCCACATAGTCGCTGCCCAGCTTGGCTAGAGACTCATCGAAGGAACGCTCAACATCAGCGGGAGCGTGGTTGTTGTTGTTTAGCTTGGTGGTTACGTATAGCTGCTCGCGGCTAACTAGCCCGTCAGCGATAGCCTTGCCAATGCCTTGGCCTACTTCAGCCTCGTTGAAGTAAAGCTGAGCGGTATCGATGTGGCGGTAGCCGTAGCTAATGGCTGTATACACCGCGTCACTGGCCTGCTCAGGGACAATTTTGTAGGTACCAAAGCCAACTTGGGGCATGAATGTGTGGTTGTTTAGTTCTACTTCCAGCATGTATTAAGCCTAGTTAGTAAGCCCTACTGCTGTTAAGTAAAAGCCCTAGGTTTGTAGCAAAGAGTCGGGATAGGCTAAGTGCCATGCTGATTTTGTGCGATGTAGATGGAACTGTAGTCGATAACAACCAGTTAGTCCCCGACTCTGCACGCACAGCCCTAGCCCAAGCTAATGCCAATGGTCACATCCTAATGCTGTGCACTGGGCGTTCTTTGCCTGAAGTTTATGATTTCTTGTGGGACCTGGGTTTTTCCGGCATTGTTGCGTCCAACGGCAGCTACGTGAAAATCGGTGAGCAGGTAGTGGTTGATAACCGTATCCCAGCTGAGTTAGTGCCGCAGGTAAGTAAGTATTTGGAAGAATCTGGGGGCACCTATGTGTGGCAGTCTCCCGATAAAGTTAATGCCTCCGACGGCGCCTGGAAGGTATTTGGCTTTACTACCGAGGAGCAGGTGCTAGCAGCTGCGCGCGGCAGCCATAACTGGGAAAAGCAGCCGGCCTCTCACGGCGGTAACTGGCAGGCCTATATTCGCCAGGTACTTCCCTATGTACAACCAGGATTACCCACTGATCCCAACAAGGTGACTTTCACTTTGGCCGCCACCAGCCCCGTTACCCTAGATGATATGCGTGAGCGTTGGGGTGACTACTTTGAGGTAGTGGACGGCTCCTACGACCCTGGTAATGGCTCGCGCGGCGGCGAGATTGTACTTAAGGGCAACACTAAAGCCAGCGGTATGTTGGCGGCAGCTAAATACCTGGGAGTTGGTATTGACCAGGTAGTGGCTATCGGCGACTCCAGCAATGACCTAGAGGTACTTGAGGCAGCCGGTCTAGGTATTTGCATGGGTAACGGCACCGCTGCAGCTAAAGCCGCCGCCAACTGGATTAGCACCGATATTCACGACGACGGCCTGGCTAACGCCCTGCGTTACGCGGGGGCTATTGCCTGAAACTAGCTTTGGCCCACTAAGGTGGCCACAGCGACGGCGAGCAGCAATGCTGCGAAGCTAGCGGTAAGTTTTTGGCTGCTTACTTTACGTGTCAGCGGCGCCCCAGCTACTCCCCCAAGCATTGAGGCCACAGTAAACGCACCAATCACCCCTAAGTCTACGTTTAGGGAAGTTTGCGCTCTGGCCACTAACGCCACCACTGCCGTGATGGCCATGATCAGCAGTGAGGTGGAGGCGGCGCGTTTAATGGGTAAATGCAGCACTAAAGTCAGTGCCGGCACTATCGCAAAGCCGCCGCCCACCCCAAAAAATCCGGTAAGCGCACCGGTTATAGTGGCCACCAAAGCCACCCGCCACAGCGGCACAGCCCCAATTGAGCTAACCTCCCCCATTGCTGAAACCGCCCTTAGGGCCGGCGTCGAGCCAGTGCCACCTGCGTTATCAGCCGCAGCTGCGCCGTCGTCGCTAAAGACACCGCTGCTGCCAGCTCTAGCCGCGCCCCTAAACAGGCCCGGATAGGCGCGGCGCAACATCACCAGCCCCACACAGATCAGCAGCAGGGCGAAGGCGTACATCAATAAATCTGCGCTCACCGCCTGGTTAGCCAGTGAACCCAGCCAGGTGCCCACAGTCGCTAAAGCCGCAAACACTAAAGCGATCTGGTAGCAGATAGTGTTTTTACCGATGCGCCCGCCCAGCGCCGCCAGGGCAGTAAACAGCACAATCACCAGGGAGGCGCTGGTGGCCTCATGGGGCGCAACGCCGAGCAGATAGATCAGCGCCGGTACCGATAGGATCCCTCCCCCAGCTCCCAGTGCCCCCACTACCAGGCCGATAAGCGCGCCAACCGCTAAAGCTGTCAGGATCATGGCTACTAGCCTAGCGCTCCCAGTTTTAGCGGTGGCTGGCGCAAACGGGCACAACCAGCCGCAACCGGCTAAACCGGCCGCAACCGGTCACAACCGGTTAAACCAGGCAAACCGGCCGCGCCGGCTAAAACTTAGGCTGATCAGCGCCACTGCCCTGGCCGTAAATGCGCACCATATCCGCTATCGGCGCGGCTGGCTGCGGCAAAACCGCCTGGGAGATGATGGCCTCAACATCTAGGGCCGCCTCTGCAGCCAAAATCTGGGCCACTGCGTGCAGCAGGGGCAGCTGCTGGGTTAACAGCGGATCGTTAAACTGCGCCACCAACCTAACCGCGAGCGCTGCTGCGCTTACGCCTTCGACGGTTTGTTCGAGGTCTTGCATTTCTTTGTAGGCTTGGGGGGCGCTTTGGCCTTGGCCTAGGCGGGTGCCGTAGATTTTGTTGCGTCCTGATAGGCCGGTGACTTCGAGGTCGCCGATGCCGGCGAGGCCGTAGGGGGTGTCAGTTTGGCCGCCTAGGTTGGCGCATAGTTGGCTCATTTCTTTGGTGGCTTGGGTGAAGGCGGCGGCTTTGAGGTTGTGGTGGGGTATTTTGGTGGCGGTTTCTAGGCCGTCGGCGATGCCTAGGGCGATGGCGTAGACGTTTTTCATGGCTGCGCAGAGTTCTACGCCGATTTCGTCTTGGCTGTAGGTGGGGGCGTAGTTGCCGCTGTTGGTGTTGGCGGCCCAGTGTTGGGCTTGGTCTTGGTCTGTGCAGGCGAAGATGGTAGCGGTGGGTAGGCCTTGGGCGCATTCGTTGGCTTTTACGGGGCCGGCGATGGCCATGATTGGGGGTAGTTGGAGGCCGGCGGCTTGGGCTTGGGCGCGGATGGCGTCGGGTAGGAGTTGGATTTGGCCGTTGGGGGCTACGTTGAAGCCTTTGGCGCTGAGCCAGAGGGCTTTGGTTTTGGTGATTTGGGGTAGGGCGAGTTCGGTTATGGCGTTGACTGCGTGGCTGGCTACGGCCATGACGGCTACGTCGGCGCCGTCGAGGGCGGTTTGTAGTTGGTTGGAGCGGTAGGTTTGTACGCGGGGGTCGATGGTGGCGTTGATGCGTGGGTGGGGTTGGCCGTTTTCGATGGCGTCTAGTAGGTGGTCGTCTAGCCAGGTGCCCCAGAGGCGTACTTGCCAGCCGGTGTCGATTAGGGGGCGGGTTAGGGCGCTGCCCATGGCGCCGGCGCCGAGGATGGTGATGGTGTACATTTTTTCTCCTTTGAAAAGTTTTAGGCGTTTTGGTTGGTGCGTAGTTGGTCTAGGTTTGCGTTGATTTGGCGTAGTTGTTGGTATAGCTGGCTTTGTACGGCGGCGATGGGTTGGTAGCGGGCGTGCATTTGGGGGTTGGGTTCTATGGTTTGGCCGAATTGGGCCATGGCTTTGGCGCTGGTGGCGACGTCGGGGCCGGTGGGTGTGTGGGGGGCGTGGGCTTCGATGGCGGCCATGGCTAGGATGCCGGCGCCTAGGGCTGAGACTTCGTCGGCTAGGCAGATGGTTAGGGGTAGGCCGGTGATGTCTGCCATGAGGGTGCGCCATAGGGGTGAGCGGGTGCCGCCGCCCATGATGCGTAGGCTGGTGATGGGGGTGGTGTTGGCTGCTTCTAGGTGGTCTAGGTTGCGGCGCATTTCGAAGCAGACGCTTTCGAGGATGGAGCGGTACATGTGGGCGCGGGTGTGTATGCCGCGCCAGCCGACGATGGCGCCTCGGGCTTTGGCGTCCCAGTAGGGTGATTGGACGGCGTTCCAGTAGGGCAGGGTGATTAGTCCTTCGCTGCCGGGTTCGATTTGGGCGGCGGCTTGTTCGTCTTGGGTTAGGTTTGAGTTGGGGTTGGTTGGGTCTGCGAAGGTGTTGCGGGCCCAGTCGGCTAGGTATGATCCGGAGGATTGGAGTACTTCCATTACGTAGTGGCCGGGGATGCCTGATACGTGGGTGCGGAAGGCTGGGGCGTAGGCGTAGGTGGGGGTGTCTAGGCCGGCGTTTACGGCGGTGCCCATGTTTAGGTAGGCCACGTCTGGTTCGACGGCGGCGGCGCCGATGCCGGCGGCTTGGCCGTCACCTAGGCCGGCTACGACTGGGATGGGGGCTGGTAGGTTCCATTGTTGGGCTAGTTCGGGGCGTAGGTAGTCGATGATGTTGGCGGGTTCGACTAGTTGGGGTAGTTGGTTTGGTTCTAGGCCGGCGATTTGTAGTAGTTGTGTGTCCCAGGTGCGGGTGCGGATGTTGAATAGGCCTAGTGAGTCTGCGGCTGCGGTGGATGAGGCCCAGCGTCCGGTTAGGTTGAATACTAGATAGCACAGTACGTCGCAGACTTTGTCTGCGTTTTGTAGTAGGTGGGGTTGGTTTTCTTTGACCCAGGCGAGTTTGTATAGGGCTGGGGTGACGCCGGCGGGTTTGCCGCTTAGTTCGTGGATTTGGTTGCTGCCGTAGCGTTCGATTTGGTCGACGGCGCGCCCGTCTAGCCACAAGATGGCGTTGCCGATGGGGGTGCCGTCGGCTTTGAAGGGGGCGAAGGATTCGCGTTGGTGGGTTAGGCCTATGGCTTTTACGCGTTGGCGTTGGGTGGGGGTGAGTGCAGCTAGGGCTTCGCCGATGGTTTCGTAGGTGGTTTGCCACCATTGGCGTGGGTCGTGTTCGTAGCGGTTCATGGCTGGGGTGAGCAGCTCAATTTTGCGTTTGGCTACGCTTAGGACGTTACCGGCGCCGTCAACGATGATGGCTTTGGTGGATTGGGTGGAGGAGTCTACGGCCACTACTAGGGGGCCGTCGGTTAGGTATGCACAGGGCATGACTTTGAGCCTTTCTGATCTTCGTCGATCGCTGCGCCGCAACACTTCTGTGTGCTGCGACACGGGTAAGTCTAGATGACTTTAAGGCTCAAAGTCAGTGTCAACTGGTTTTTTTATGCATCGACCCCTAGGGCTACTGCACAGATTAGCGCCCGGGCGTCGTCTACGTGTCCGTGCAGCATCTGGTAGACGGCTTCAAGCAGGGGCGCGTTAAGGCCTAGCTGTTGCACTAGTTGGTGGGCGATTAGGGCTGCTGGTGAGCCTTCAATGGTTAGCCCTTGGGATTGCATTTGTTCTAGGGCTTGGCGTGGGTTTTGGCCGGCGCCGACGGCGTGACCGTATAGCCGCGAGCGCCCGGCGGTTGAGGTTAGTTGTAGGTCTCCCATGCCGGCGAGGCCGTAGGCGGTTTGTAGGTCGCCGCCTAGGGCGTGGCATATTGAGGCCATTTCGGCAACTGCTTGTACGAAGATGGCGGCGCGTAGGTTGTCGCGGGGTTGTTCATCTGCTGTGCTCATGCCGTCGGCTATACCTAGGGCGATGGCGTAGATGTTTTTTAGGGCTGCGCAGACTTCTACCCCGATTTCGTCTTGGCTGGGGGTGACCGAGTAGTTGGGGGTGGTCACGGTTTTTGCGTAGCGTTTGGCTAGTTCGTAGTCGCGGCAGGCGAATACGGTGGCGGTGGGTTTGGCGCTGGCACATTCGCTGGCTTTTACGGGGCCGGCGATGGCTACTAGTGGGGGTAGGTTGATGCCTTTAGTTTTGGCGATTTGTTTGATTGCCTCTGGTAGTAGTTCTACTTCGGTTTCGGTTTGCCAAAAGCCTTTGGAGGTTAGCCATAGGGATTCGACGTCGCCTAGGTAGGGTCCTACTTGTTCAAGTACGCTGACGACGGCGCCTGAGGCCACTGAGATTACTACTACTTGGGCTTGGTTGACGGCTTGGGCTAGTTGGCCGGCACGGAAGGTGGTTACGGCGGGGCTGATGGTTTCTTTTAGGGTGGGGTGGACTTGGCCGGCGTCGATAGCGTCGAGGATGGCGTCGTCGTAAATCGAGCCCCATAGCCGCACCTGCCAGCCTGCTTCAACCAGGGGGCGGGTAAGCGCGCTACCCATAGCTCCAGCGCCTAGGACCGTAATTACCGCCATGAATATCTCCTTTTGTCGCCTAAGTTACAGTTTAAACGGCTTTGGGGTATTTGAACTAGTAAATATCAGGTTTTTGTAACAAGGGGCCTTTTAAAGCAGTGCCTATATGCAGCTAACTGCGGCCTCCCTTTAGGGAAACCGCAGTTGCTGCGTATTTTAAGGCGCCCTTTAGGCTAGTAGGGCGTCTACGAAACCTTCCGGGTCGAAGGGCGCCAGGTCGTCTGGCCCCTCCCCCAGGCCAACTAGTTTGACGGGCACGCCCAGTTCGCGTTGGACGGTTACCACGATGCCGCCCTTGGCGGTGCCGTCGAGTTTGGTTAGCACGATGCCGCTGACGCCTACGGCTTCGGAGAATACCTGGGCTTGGCGCATACCGTTTTGGCCGGTGGTGGCGTCTAGTACCAGTAGGATTTCGCCGACGGGGGCGATTTTTTCCATGACGCGCTTGATTTTGCCTAGCTCGTCCATTAGGCCGGCTTTGTTTTGTAGGCGCCCGGCGGTGTCTACTAGCACCACGTCGACGCCGCTGGTTTGGCCTTGCTTGATGGCGTCGAAGGCTACCGAGGCGGGGTCTGCGCCTTCCTTGTCTGAGCGCACTACCTCTACACCTACGCGCTGCCCCCAGGTGGTTAGCTGTTCGGCAGCGGCGGCGCGGAAGGTGTCGGCGGCCCCCATAAGCACCTGCTTGTCTTGGGCTACCAGTACGCGCGCTAGCTTGCCGCAGGTGGTGGTTTTACCGGTGCCGTTAACGCCCACCATCAAGATGACGGCGGGGGCTGGTTCACCGTTAGTGCCCTGGGTAGGTTCAAGGTTGAGCGAGCGGTCCATGTCGGGGCCTACCAGCTCTAGAAGCTGTTGGCGTAGAACCTGCTTGGCGGTGGCCGGATCGCGGCTATCTAGCACCTTTAGCTGCGTGCGCAGCTTATCCATCAGCTCAGTGCTAACCTCCAGGCCAAGGTCGGCGGTCAGTAGGCTGTCTTCAATTTCTTCCCAGTCAGCCTCAGAGAGGTCACCGCGAGAAAGGACCGCCAAAACTGTGCGGCCAAAGCTTCCCGAACCGGCCAGGCGTGAACGTAGACGCTGCATACGCCCGGGGAGTGATTCGGGGGTTTCGTACTGGCTAGCTGGTTCAGGCTCAGATTCTTGCGGCTCTGTGGAGGCGCTGATTTCAGGTCGAGTTGGCGCAGGTGGTAGCTGCTCGCGGCGACGCTGTAGGGTCCGCAAACCAAAGCCTGCCCCCAGCACCACCACCAACGCGGCGATGATATAAAACAAAAGACTGTAGTCCATGAGCTCAGTCTAGACTTAGGCCCCCTAGCAGGGCAGCTAATTAGCCAAGCAAGACGTGAAACATTACCGAGCCCACCACGGCCAGCATCATGGCCCCCACAAACACCGACCCCACCGCTGCGATCAGTGCACGTTTAGTCTCTTTAAGTACGGGCTTGGTTAACTGCATTTTCTCCCCTTTAAAAGAAAATCTTGCCGCGAAGCGGGGAGATGGGGATTTACTCTGCCCCGCTTCGCGCCTTGGACTCTTACACCCTAAACCTGCCCCTATCAGCATGAATAGGGGATTAAGCCCTATGCAAAAGCTTCCGGTGCGCGCAGATGCTAGGCAGATGCTAGTTCGGGGAACCAGATAGCCACTTCACGCTCAGCTGAGGCAGGCGAATCTGAACCGTGCACAATATTCAAAATGGCCGGCGTGTCCCAGGCGCGGGCCAGGTCACCACGGATCGTGCCCGGGGCGGCCACGGTGGGGTCAGTGGCGCCCATCAGAGAGCGCACCCCTTCCACTACACGCTGACCTTCAACCACCACGGCCACAACCGGCGCGGAAGTCATGAACTCAACCAAGCCCGGGTAGAAAGGCTTGGAGACATGCTCGGCGTAGTGGCGCGAGAGAATCTCTTCAGTGGCGTTTACGATCTTGAGATCTACCAGCTTGTAGCCTTTAGCTTCGATGCGGCGCAGCACCTCACCGGTTAGGCCACGGCTGTAACCATCGGGTTTTACTAGGACCAGGGAACGTTCAACTTGGCTCATGTGCCTTATCTTGTCATAAAATCCCTCCCCTGGCGGCTACTTGACCTGGAAGTCTTCCACAATCTCAGTGTTAGGGTAACGTTTCAAAACGGCGCTAGTACCCTTGTCTTTACAGAACTTAACTAGCGGCACGTAAAGCTCAGGCTCATCATTGGTGTCCTCAAATTCAAAGTGGATGGCCTCACCCTCGGCCGTAACCAGGTCAAACTTAATGGAGTACTTGATAACAGTTTTACGTTTACCGGTAAATGAGCGGCTGATATAGCGATCAACCTCGGTTTGACTGTAGTTATCGCAGCCTTTAATAGCGATTACATCCGGGCCAGAGATAGCGTCAGTAACAGGTTTAGCTGCATATAAGGGCGTGTCCACGAAAGAAGTGACTTCAACCAGCGTTAAAATCAGGATCCATTTGCGCCACCTAGAAGTATCGTTACCTGCAAAGTTAGCGTGGGCTTTCCGCAGGCAGTTAATCCACACTGGCAACAGTAGCAAGCCCACTATTAGCGGCCAGCCTTCAACCAAAAGTTTTCTACCCAGGTTTTCTGGACCAATTTTGGGCATGAAGTTAGCAAAGACTACTCCTGCAACTAAGTAGCAAAAAACCAGCAGGACACCTAAAAACACTGGCAGGCAGGATCCTGGCGTAGGCTCCTGGCTTGCCTGATTTAGGGATGTAGTACTCTGGTTTGGATAGGGACCAGAAGTTGGTGGGTTTACGCTCACGGACTGACTCACTTTTCTTTAACAGTAAACTCTTTAATGATACCGGTGTGCGGGTAGCGACTCATAACGGCACTAGT
>ERZ773254.1470-NODE-1470-length-10520-cov-8.054467_pt1 | contig 10520 bp, 13 predicted proteins | sample MGYA00580516_ERZ773254 | MGnify/ENA primary metagenome ERZ773254 (study PRJEB29015, sample SAMEA2738158) | human oral metagenome | biome: human oral; feature: human-associated habitat; material: saliva | place: China | collected 2192 ...
ATTGCTCACATTGTTAGTTTAGCATAGCTTTCAAGAAAGTTCAAGTTTTATTTTTCCTCTTAGACATAAAAGGAAGTCATTTAATAGGAAAAAATTTCTTGACAAGAATTTGAGGTTATAACAGACATCTATGAAATTTTCCGTTATAACAGAAAAAAAGCCACTTTGAAAGTGACTTTAAAAAATAGAATTGTCTTTTTCCATTTCTTCTACTACTGCAGCAGTCAGCATCTTCTCAGCAAGATCTCCCTCTTCAATTTCATCAGGGCTATAGTAGTAGTCGATAATCATGCGCTTTTCCATGATTTCGTTGTATTCACCACGAACGACATATAGGTACTTGCCAGTTAGGCCCTCTTCGATGTCTGCAGTCAATTCGTTTAGCAATTCGCTGTAATCATAACTAAATGTATAGTTCCCAGCGTCTATCCATGCTTGTATTTTACAGATAGTTTCAAGCGACAAGTCCTCAAACTTCTTATGTCCAGACCGCAAGCGAGAAATAGCAGTCTGTGATACTCCTGTAGCTTGCCATAGAGCATAGCCAGAGATGGCCTTGTCCATTAAGACCATTCTGACACGTTCTGTGTTGATAATCATTTAAAATCTCCCTACACAATATCTTTTTTAGTTTTGAAACCTCTATAATAGCATTTCATTTCATAGTCTAGACTAGTAGCGTTTATGAATCTATATTTTTCAAGATCAAGACTCTCTACTTTTTCAATGATTTTATCAAGGTGATTTTGGATGATATCAATGAAGTTAAGTTTGCTTGCTTTCACGTTGACAATCAAGTGTCCATTTTCTAAATCATGATATTGGTTGTCTGCAGAGTGGTTAGATAAACGGATTTCATACTTTCCAAAATCTTTATAGGCACTGTCTTTCATACTAGACAGTGACCATCCATCTAGTTCTTCAAATGCTTGTTCTAATTCATCCATTGCTTGAGCGTACTCTCTGCGTTGTTTATCACTTCTATTGAAGCTACGCTTGCGATAAGCATTATATTTACTTTTTCCGTATGCCATTTGTCTACCTCTTCTTTTTTTGAATGAGGGGAAGATTTCCCCTCATTCTGATTAAATTTCTTCTGCTGTAAGTGTCCACCAGCTATAATCAAATTCATCGAAGATTGTTTGCAATTCTTCCAAAGTTTCAACTTCTTCAATGTTTGGCAATTCTTTTTCTGGTTCGTTGTCATGGATCCAACTAAAGTAATCAGCTTCGATCAAGTGGTTTTTTAATTCTTCAAAACTGTTAAAAGTTTCTTCTGTCACTTTTGAACCTTCGTTCATTTCTACAAATTTAATCATTTTATTTTACCTGAGATCTTTTTGATCTCCCTTTCTTTATCTTGATTACATTATATCACTATACTAAACGTTCGTCAAGTATTTTTATCAAAATAATTAAAGATTTTTTCATTCTGTAACTAGTTTCAGACAAAATAAAAAGCCCCCTCAATCGAGGGGGTGTGTGTCTTATTATAGATTATAAAGTTTCTGGCCACGGGTCATTTGTGACATATACCACGCTTGAGAAGCGAATATCTCCGATGTCTCTATCTGTTGGTACTGGATCATCAAATTGCAGACGGAATTGATTGCCGTCTGTTGGCCCACCGAGATACCACGTACCCAAACGTTGGCCTTTGTCATTGGTAATCATGCCGATTTTAGATCCTATCGGACGGAAGCCAACTGGAATGCCGTTGACGTTTAAGATGACAACATTTCGCTCTCGGTCGCTTCCTTGCGGGAGATATCCGGCCGATCCTCTGCGTTTGATACCAAACCAGCCCCAAGATAGACCGCCGAAGTTGATTTCAACAGTTTGATTTATACGCCTAAACTCCATATATGACGCACCAAGCACGGAAGCAACGTTTTTTGCTCTCACTTGTCCCGTGTCACCCGCTAGAATAACCCAGTTATCACGACCAGCACCCGCACGTTTCTTGATCCACTTAAAGGCTCCGTTCTTGGCTGTTGTGTCGATGTAAGTCGTGCCGATTTCTGGGTTTAATTCATACGGGAAGCCTTGACCTTTTAATTCACCAGAACCACTAGCACCAGAACCGACTGAACGTTTCAGCTCTTCCAAGTCGTTCTTGGTTGCGAGTTGGCTAGTGTCAATCGTTGGTAACTTGGATCTTGTGATAAACGGATCGCCACCGTTTTGCAACTTGGTGTCAATGAGAGCGTCCAGACCTAATTCAAGGTGCTTATCCTTGATGTTGGTGGTCATCTGCGCTTGTAACGTGGCATACGTTGGAAACAACTCGTAAGCTTTGGAAGTTTGTAACGCTCCGCCTTGATTAGCTTGAAGCGTCCCAATATCACGACCAATGGATTCTATAGCTTTCTTTAATTTATCCATTCAGCACCTCCTTAGAGGGTATTTTTAGCCGTTGTATAGATTTGTACGAAGTCAGTATTTTCTAAATCAGTAAACTTCTGGCCAAGCTCAGTCATCTTAGACACAATCGCACTGTCTGAGCTTCCGCCTGCTTGGATCTTCTCAGCGATTTCTTTGAGCGTGTCCAATTCTTCTGGTACGCCTTCGCCAAGAATTGCCGTTTTAACTCCAGCGATTGCAGTGTTAAGTTGCTCTTGCGTGATGCCACCTTGACCGATTTCTGACTTGTCGGCTTTATTTGCAAGTGTGGTCTTGATTTCTTTGATGTCGCTACCGACAGCTTGGGCGAATTTTGTTAATTTCTCTGTGTTTAAAGTCATAGTTTGTCCTTTCAAATTTTAGCAAGATTGTATAGCGTGGTTAAGTCTGGCAGTTCTTCTGTTTGCGTGCCATTTGGATGTTCTGCGATGTACTTGTCAATTTCAGTTTTAACATCATTTTTCACAAGCGATAATACTTCCTCACTTGTAAATTCGTCTGCTGAACGGGTGATGTCTAAACGTGTTGAGCGGTCGCTGGGAAAAATATAGCCACCACAAACGATTTCAACCAGATAGGATCCGATCGGAAGGGCTTTTTCGATTTTAAAAGTGACTCTGGACTTATCCACTGTACTCTCAAATGTTGCCTTTCCTTTTTGGTTAAAGATCCTGATCGTGGCATTCTTGCCATTTAGCTCGCTGATCGGGCGCATGTTTTCATCCAACAGCTCATATCCAAAAAGAGAGGCAGAGTCGCCTTGCTTGACGACTGCCCCTCCTTCGAATTGTCTCAGATTTGTCGAATTTAATAATGTCATTAAATCCTCCTTGTTTTAGGCGAATGAGCCGAAGTCTGTGATACGCTTACCATTCTGCGATTGTCCTACTGCCACATATCTGCGATTTCCAGAACCTGCGATATACGTGATCCAGATATAACCATCATTATCCAACCAGCCATCATAGTTGATTTTTTGACCAGCGGTATAGACTGCTACGATCTCGCCTAGAAGCCCTGCCGAAGCACGTACATTAAGAGCCGATACTTCGACTGTAAATGTACCAGTTTCTTGATTGAACTCGCTAGAATCGACTGTGAGAGGTTCCGATGGCTCGATAGATGTTACTTGAGCTGGTTGCCCGTCAACTGGGAAATAAAACCAGCCTACGATGCCGTTGAAATCACGGGTATTGTACCGTGCTGGGCCACCAACGTACAGAGCATCTTCATTTCCGTCAATATTTTGCTCAATAGTGCGCATGGTATATCCGTCACTATCTTCAATCACAATTCCAGTATGGCCGTAAGAATGGCCGTAAATATATGTCGTATCCATGACAAATACAGCACCAGCTCGTGGTTTACTGTCCAGATTCCCCTCTTGGTTATATTCGACTTCATAACCTAAATCACGGGCAGAATTGAGTAGGTCTATAGCATTGCCCCAGAGTGTTTTTCCGAAAAAGTAAGTAGAGATTGCATTCGGTAGTGCAGCACACTGCATACCCCACTTGCTCATAGACACGCCAGTTCCAGCATCTGCTAACCCTTCCGCATATCCTAAAATATCATTTAAAGTGGCCATTTATTGCTCCTTCCTAAATTCAAAAGCCACCACCCAAAAGTAGGCAGTGGCTAGTAAAAAGATTGCTGTTTTAAAAGTTATTCTCTTAATCAGCATTTGGTTCTTCGTATTCAAGTGCTCGTGCGCTATCGCTCAATCCTGTTGTCGTAGGGTCGTTGACGACACCGACCAAGACAAAGAACGCAAACAACACATTGACAAATACCAGGATTTTATCAATGGTTTGTCCGAATTCCAGCTTGATACCAAAGATATCCGCAAACGCTTGGAATAGCAAAGCCAAAGCTGGCACAAGAGCTAGCCAAAAGTTTTTGTTTTTCAAACGTACTGTCCAGTTGATTTTCATAGTTTTACCTCTTAATTATTTTTGTTTTGAATTAATGCTTTAAGTTCTTTCATATCCTCGCTCAAGGCTTTGACCTGCTCTGCGAGGATCAATAGAGACTTATTTTGTTCGTCATGGTTGTCAAGTCGTCTCACTGCTGTCAGACGGAAATCACGCATGTTTTCAATGTCTTTTTCGATCACGACCATGCGCTTTTCTTGAGCTACGACACTTCCTTTAAAATTACCGTAAATTCCAAGTAAGATCCCGACAAATCCGACCATCATCGAGATATCTTCTGGTGTAAAGTGGATCATAGATCACGCCCCTTTCTGATTAAAGTACTGGCTGTGGTGTAGCTGTGGCTACTGGTTGAGTTTCAAGATCTCCGCTTGGTTGTGCTTGTTTGTTTTCCTTCGGAAGCTCCCATTTCCACACTGCCAATTTGCCATCTTGCGACAATTTACCTTCGAGTTCTTCTACACTTTCGCCATTGTAAGTAAAGTCAGAGTTTACTTGCACAAGCACACGAGTACCTTCGCCATATTTCGCAGTATAGTTTGGATTGTTGACAACAAAGATGTCGTGTGCCTTGTATTCTTTGCCAGATTGGCCAGTCTCTACTAATTCCAATCCACGAGCATACAGAGTTGGATCAATTGGATTGTCTGTATCTGTGACACGAGCAAGGACTGCCCAATCGGCCACTGATTTGACGCTTTGGATTTGTTGAGTCATCGCTTCGTTTTCCTTGGTCAATTCTTGGATTTTAGCGATAGCGTTATTGTTAGCTTCGACAGATTTGTCTAGCTCTTTCTTGATTGCCACGACTGCGCCAGATGTATCGAGTTCCATGCGGACGATGTTCAAGACTGCTTCAACTAGTGTAGCATCATCTTCTGTCATGCGGTTTGTTGGCAAGATTTCTTCAAATACACGATAAGGGAAGTCTTGCTTGATTGCTACCTTGGTAGTGTTGGCTACTGCATCGTATGATTTAAATTGTACCTTGTAATCCATTATTTAGTTACCTCGTTTTTGTTTTTAATTTCTTCAAATAGATCCTTTAAATCTTTGTCAGACTCTAGGACAGAGCGATAGCTTTCAACTTCCTTAGCAAGTTGTGCTACAAGTTGCTGTGATTCAGTGAGACGAACCTTAAATTCGGCCTCATTGATTGACTTACTAGCTAGTTGATTTGCCAGTTCCGTGATGATTGCTACGTATGTGTTTTCGTTCATTACATTCCTTCCTATCTGAATCCGTATTTGTTAATTAAGTTATCTCTTGTATGACTCTGGAAACTTGGATTCTTTGTATCCCAGCCGTATCGTGCAAGTATTCCAAAGCATGTCAATATATCCCAAAGATAACCAGCTACGTTTCTTGCCTCTTTACCGACATATACATTATCTATGTAAGCAGCATGAAAATGCTTGTCACCACGTCCAATAATGTGTTTAACATTATTTTCGTTAAGTGGGATTAGATATGTATTTCGGTCCCTTGTGTTGTTGTGCAGCAACCAAGGACTGCGATACTGTCCATTTGCATAAAATGCAATACGGTCTGCGACTACTTCATAAAATGATTCTTTTTCTCCATTTCCACTTCCTGACCATAATCGAGTGCCAGAAAATGTAGCATTTTCTACACTTTCTTTCTTGTCGTGGTTCGTTCCAATGACAATTCGTGCAGCTTTTTTATCAATTACACGTTCACCTCTGTAGTCGCCTTGCTCCAATCGAATAAATTGAGATGAAGTTGTATCATCTATTCGTTTTATGGATCCTTTGTTTGAATAGAAATTAATGGTCCCATCATCTAAATTGAATTCAGTAGCTCCGTTTGTAGATAACAATCGACCGCCTTGGATACGCTCTGCTGAAAAATCGATCGAAGCTAGTTGCGTGATAAAGGCTCTTTGCGATGTGAGTTCTCTGATAAATGCTTGATTAGCAAGCAGTTTCTGAATCAAAGCATAATCAACCTGTAGCTTATCTGCTGTCACTGCATTACTAGCCAAAATTGGTGTAGTGACTGATCCGGCTTTCATATGGCCGGTTTCCACGCTTTCGCTTGCAATATGACGGCCTAAAATAGATCCATCAACTACCATGTCGCCTTTTACTTTAATCAATTTTGCGATTAAAGCAATAGACTCTGGTTCCTGTACCAGCAAGGAGCTGATGGTTCTTCCACTGATTTCCTTACCAACACCAAAACTGATCTGACCAGGGGTAATCTGGATATCCGTTTTTCTCAACATATCACCCATTTGATTGGTGATTGTCGTAAATTGTCCATCTACTGTCTGTTTGTATTCAGCTAGTTTAGTTTCAATCACGGATGAGCCATCGTCTGTTGGCGGTTGGTAGGCTCTCTTGATAGATCCTTCATAGACATCAATGTCACCGAACCAAAGACTTGAAGTCTGTCCATTTGATGATCCAGTGTTGTCAAATCTTAAAAATGCTTCATCGTATTCCTCAGAATTGACTGTGAAATAGTAGCGTGTGATTCTATCTTGTGGCACAGTGATCTTGTCAGCAAGCGTGAATACTTTTGTAAAATTCCCTGTCTCACCTTTTTTTCTTGCTAAAAAGTAGAATGTGGCATTTTTAAGATTGTCTGATCCAACTGCATCAAATGAAATTGTGTAAGTTGTATTTCTTTTGGTGTTGAAGCGTTGTGATGCTGCTACTTTAGTAGTGTCACTTGCATTTTCGATCTTAAAGAGTTTTCTGGATTCATTGTAGTAGATTGGATTAGTTGAGACTGTTACTACTGGACTCACTCCAGGATCATAATACCCCCAACCCTCTACATTTTGGGGGTTTCCGCTGTTTTTAAGCAAGTTTTCCCCGGCCTGAATAATTTCATCAAACCTTCTTGTGATTCCAGCTACATCTTCAGTGTATTGAGATTTTGAAACATAACCTTGTTCTAAAATCTGCCTTGTTGCATTCAAAGCATCTACAGCAGCCTTCTCAGAATATGTCAGCATGCGATGTTCAAGTTCACCACTTGGGCCAGTTTTTGTCTCCAATTTAGTTAATTGAATTGATAGGCCTTCCACTGTCTTCTCAAAAGTGGCCTGTGCTTGCTCTATTAGATAATTTTGATCTTCGGGAGCAGGCTGCCATTTACGTTCATTGTTGCCTTCATAGAAATCAAGTTCTGTCATAAACATTCCAGACCACACGTTAGGTCTTCCTTGATATTCAAAGAGAAGGTACCCTTCATCAAAAGCTCCTGTGTTAAAACTAAAAGTTTTTTTGATGGCCCTGTCTGAGTTGAAAGCTGGTGAACCAGTTTTGTCAAAAATTACCTGTTTTTCGTCAAAGTCATTAATAGACCCCTTTCTACGTTTACAAAAGGTAATCTTGGCCCTTGCAGTATTGGCATCAAAAGCTGTTAAATTAAGCATATAATTTGTATTTTGCTTAATGATGAAGCGTGGACTGTGGACTGACGCACCGCTTGAAAGTAGAAACATCCGCTTTTGACCGTTAAAGTAATAAGCGTGGGCAGTAAAACTTAACTTATTATTGTCATCCGTCCAATATTTCAGTCCTTCATCTGCTCTTGAGTTTCTGAGCATGTTTGGGCCGCCACCAACTCCGATTGTGGTGAACTCTTCTTTGAAACCAGCTACTGTCTGCTCGACATAAGAGCGATCAGCCTTTCCATTGGCCACATTAGTGAGATCAGAAATGGCTTTCTCAGTCGTCTGCTCGAACCGTGATTGTGCGCCTTGGATGCCAGAGAATTGGCTTTGTGTATGAGCTTTGAAATCATTGATAAGATTCTTGATGTCCATATCACTGGCTTGTAATTGGTCGGTAGTAGCTTTCAGACCCTGCATCTTCACTTCAATGCCATTGTATTTAGCTTTAAACTCCTCTACAATTTCATTCTTGTTTGCTTGGTTTGCTGCGTTGATCTTTTCAGTGACTTGCGCTGAGATTTCTTCTTTGACTACTTCAGCTCGTGCTTTTGCCTGTTCAATTCCATCGGTTATTTTATGTTCCAGCTCTTTTGATTGCTTGTCATACTCAGCATTGGCATTGTCTACAAGCTTCTGCACTTTCGCTTCGTATTCAGCATCATAAGACTTCATTTTCTTATCAACGGAGTCGTTGACCATGCCTGAGATAGAGTCTGCTAAAGTTCTTGTTACTTCACCAAATCCGATGCTTACAAGTTTGTTACTCATTGGATTAAACTTGTATTTCGTGATCTTTTTTCGCAGATCAACATCGTAGATTTCGTGGAAGATGCTCACGATATCAAACATGTGTACTGGTTGATCTGCTTGGCCTACAACATCAATCTCAAGGCTTCCTTCGATCATGTCACACAGAGTTTCACGGAAATAGCGCTTGCCGTATTCCTCAAGTGTTTTTTGATCCACAACATCCTGATCTTGTACCTCCATATCTGCTTCGTAGATATGCTTGTATTTATTGATCAGTGGGCTATCAATGGTCACGGTTAGGATTTGATCTTTCTTTCCTTCTTCATGTGCTTCGATAACCTTTTTAAAATGGATCCGTGTTCTCAACTCTTTGGTAGACTTCGATTCTTGGAACGACTTCATGTTTTTCTTGTAGGCAAATAATGATTCGTTCTCAATCCCACCATGCTCTAATAATCGCACACTGTACTTATCCCGGACAAGATCTCCACCCCACTGACCAACGATGGAGTGCTTGTCTTTGGCCAAGGCTTCCATCGCTGAAATATCTTTAAGATTGAGGGTGTGTTTTGACATCACGTCAGAAAAAAAGGTGAACGGTGTCTCCCGTTTGAATCCAGCAACAAGCGCATTCATCACGGTTGCTCCATTCACTCGATCGACATTGATCTTGTTGATAGAATAACCATTTAACAATGTAGCTACTTGATTAGCATATACAGTGACATATCCGTGTTGCTTCTCGACTTCAAAAATAGTAAAGTACTGTTCTCCGTGCAAGTCATCAGCAACCAATTCTGTTTCTGGAGTTAACAATGCCCATTTTGGATCTGAGGTTGGAAATTTAAAAGTGAGTTGATAGGTGCTGTTAGCTTCCTGGACAATTTCAGAGCTAAAAGCTTCATTAAGAGGGAAGTTTCCCTCTTGCAGATAGATCATACTTTATACCTCCAATTCCCTTTTATTGTGATTTTTGAAACCGTTCCTGAAACTGCAATCCCAGACATACCTGGAGCAATTTCGAAGAAACCGCCTCGTTTTCTCAATGTATTTTTCAGATTTCCATTTTTGTCATAGACATTTTGTTTTTTATGGCGACAATCAATTGTTGCTTTTGTATCAATCGTAAGTTGCATGGTTTGCTTCCCAATGGTTAGAGAGACATCGCCATTGCCTTCAATTGTGATAACAGGTTCAGAATATACTGTTCCTGGATTGTTTACTGTGCCGTTACCTGCCAATGTGACTGTAGCGTCATTATTTAAGTAACGGAATGGATGCATCTTTAATTTGATTTCTAGAGTCCAAGCATGAAGGCCATTCTGTTTAAAAGATGCGCTTTGGAAATCAGCATAAAAAATAGAGCCTGGTCTATGACTAAACTCTATTTTATTTTCTTCCGGCTTGAATTGATTTACAATCATTTCGATTTCACTTGTTTTGACAACGTATAAGCTTACTGTCTTATCGTACCCATCATAAGCTCCATCGTAAAGATTATAATCTCCATTCGCTCCATAAATCGTATTTGATTCGACCCTTGGTGTTGCCGTCTGGTCTTCTCCAAAATCTGTCACATAGCAGTTTGGGATTAATCCAGTGTCAAATCCATTTATAATCATGTTAAACATTAGATTCCCTCCCTCGCCATGATTTTAGAATATCTTTGATAGCTGTTTTGTGCCAAGATGTCACCGTCCAGGTACGTTTCTGACGGTTTTTCAAGGATAGCAGTAAGGATATTTTCTAAACTTGCCCTCAGAATTGCGATCTCAGCAACGATATTTTCACCACTGTAGCTATTTCCGGTAGAATTATCTTTAAACGAAAATTGCTTGCTAGCATTTTTAATTTCTCGCAAGAATTTAGCATCCTCTGGGATTCCGACCCCTGCCGCATATCTTGGGAAACCTAGATTTTTCATCAATCGTTTAGTTCTATCGGCTCGCAATACTTTTGATCCACGAGGTAAGTTAAGTACGACATCCCGTCCATCTGGTATA
>ERZ773254.1471-NODE-1471-length-10517-cov-6.246798_pt1 | contig 10517 bp, 7 predicted proteins | sample MGYA00580516_ERZ773254 | MGnify/ENA primary metagenome ERZ773254 (study PRJEB29015, sample SAMEA2738158) | human oral metagenome | biome: human oral; feature: human-associated habitat; material: saliva | place: China | collected 2192 ...
CGTGGTAGTGTGACCGAAAACCACTATGACCACGTTCACGTTTCAATGAACTAATAGAAAAAGAAGCTGCAAACTCACAAGGTTTGAGGCTTCTTTTTGTGTGCGGGTAAGAAATAGATACGTTTATTAAATCTCGGTTTTATATTATAAGTGCACAATAAAAAGCTCATAAAACGTTCTAGTAAAATTGATTTGAACGAACTAATTATGAAAGGAAATATTATGAGCTATCACCATCCTAGCATAGGAGAAAATGATGAAGTGCTTTTGTTTACCATACGTAAGGTTTAGGTTTTTCTCAGTTATTTTAAATGATTTACTAAATCTCTTTCTTGAAAAGAGAAGCGACAAGATTTTCGATAGATAGTTGAAGTTGGGAGATGTTATTTTTTGACAATTTCTGTAAGAGAAATTTTTTCGATTAGGGGGTGAGTGCGTTCTTTTTAATCAGATTTGATATTTAGGAGGCTTTTTCATAGCTAGAATATCAGAATATAGGCCATACGTTTACAACCTTTTCTGGAGTAGCAGGAGAAGTTTTAGCCAAGGAAAAGGAGATTTTTTTCCGTAAAGAGACGGCAAAATGATATTAGTATCTTATTTTGAGTCATCCTTTACTATTTTGGATGGGTCTCAGACGTCCCATTTCTAATTGATTTGGTAGCTATTCTGTATAGATTATACAGAATATTTACACATTTAGAGTTTCAATCAAAATGCTTGACAAACCCCGGTGGGGTGTAGTAGAAATTACTAATTAGATATATAATGGATTTATTTGGGTGTATATATGAATATAAGTTTAAAGGAATTAAGAAAGCTTAAAAGAGTTGACTTAATGGAATTGTTAGTATCGCAAGCAGAGGAAATTGAGCATTTACAAAATCGAGTGTTAGAACTAGAGGATCAGCTCAATGATAGGAATATTTTAATAGCTAAGGCGGGATCAATTGCAGAGGCGTCTTTAGAAATCAATAAGATTTTTGAAGTGGCACAGAAAACTGCAGATCAATATCTTGAGAATATCTATCGATTAGCTGAACAGCAAAATAAAAATGAAAAAAATTATGTGGAGTAGTTTCGTTCATGTCAATAGAATCTAAAAAGTTGAAGTGGTCAGATTTGCCTGAGGCTTCTGAACTTTCCCAGGCTCTTGAACAAGAAAAATACCGAGAACGCTATTTAAAAACATTGAAAAGCACAATTTCTACATTAGTAGTTGTAGCAGCCATTGCAATCTTAACAGCGACTCTATGGTTACCAGTCTTGCAGATATATGGGAACTCGATGACCCCAAATCTTGAATCTGGAGATATGGTAGTTTCGGTTAGTGCACAAAAACTGAGACAAGGGGATGTCGTCGCTTTTTATTACAATAATAAAGTTTTAGTGAAGCGCGTGATTGCAACCGAGGGACAATGGGTTGATATTGATAGTCAAGGAACTGTCAGTGTGGATGGTCAAAAGCTTGAGGAACCATACCTCGCAGATAATGAAAAAGATCTAGGTGATACTAATATTCAATTACCCTACCAGGTTCCTGAGGGAAAATTTTTTGTGATGGGAGATCATAGAAGTGCCTCTATTGATTCACGTAACACGGCTATTGGATCGATTGGTAATGAACAAATCGTTGGACGCCTTGTTCTACGCGTCTGGCCTCTAAATCGTATACAATGGGTTAAATAGAGAGGAGTGTTATGAAAACAGTATTTGAAAAAATGGCATCACATATTCGACAACGAATGAGAGAAAGTCTGTGGGCCCGAATCAGTATGGTCTTATCGGTCGTTGTTGTATTTTGTACGACCTATGTGCTGATTTTGCCAGCTCTGACCTTGACTTCCGATTCTAGTAGCTCTATTATTCAAACGGAAGATACTGTTACAGCAGTAACTTCTGACTCCTCTAAAGAGAGCACAGAGACTACTCAACAAGATAAAAAACAAGAACCACAGGTATCGGAAAGTACACCTTCTACATCGAAAACATTATCGTCTGATTCTCATTCATCGAAAGCAGGTAGTCAAAAGGCGGAAATTGAAAATGTTATAGTTAAGGTTGACTATGAGGCAGATACATTTTCGGAAAGTGTAACCTTGAGGGTCAAACATGTCACAGATACGACAGCCATAGATACGAAACTAAGTGATATTCTTAAGGATCGTAATCGAATATTGACTTCTTCTTATACTTATGATATTTCCTTTGTCAATAATCAAGGGAAAGAAGTGGAGCCTAGTAAGGAAGTTAAGGTTTCCCTCGCTTTTAAGGATGCAGTAGGAGCGTCAACCATTCAAGAAGGTTGGAAACTTTATCATTTCAAAAACAATGATGTCAATCAAGTTGAAGATTTGACAGATAGTCATACAACAAATATTCAAGAGACAGATAAAGCTGTTTCCGTTGTAGAGTTTATGTCTGACACATTTTCGCAATATACAATCGCAGGAACTAGTTACGAGGATTTTTCTACTTATATAACGTCAGGTAACTATAAAGGGAAACCAGTTGAGTATATTTCGGGCAATACAAGAACCTTAACGTCGGAGCTAGACCTCAAATATAGTATTCCTAAGTCACAATTAGCACAAAAGAAAAGCTACGCGATTCCATTACCTGCTGATACGACTTGGTCAAATGTGAATGAAAGCCAAGATTATACTGGCAAAGATGGAAATCGTGATGCCTTTAAATATCGTTTTGTTCAAGAGAATGGTAAGAAGTACATCGTTATCAATTTTTTGGATAGTTATGTTAGTCAAGCACATGAGAGTGTTTCGGGGGATTTGACCTATACTGCAACAATCGGTCAAACCCATCGAAAAGAGAATGGTAATTACGAAATTCCCTTTACAGATAAGATCACGATTACTGTTCCTTCAGATAAAATCGACAAGAAAGAAGAATCCCAGCAGTCTGATCATGATGTTCAAAGCCAGAAAATTGGGGCAGTTACCTATAATGGAGATGAGGCTTATCTAGATTATACGGTTACTGTCTGGTCTGAAAAAGGAACGAAAGGTCAAGTTAAAATTAATGACTATCTTGATGCAAAGGGATTAACCATTGGAGAACTCCAAAATCTTACTATCAAGAAAGCAGGTTACCAATACTGGGGAGGAACGGAGACGGACAAGGTCGGTGAGCAACCTCTATCAGTGCAACCAGTTAAGTCAGGCACATCTTTTGAACTGACACTTCCAAAACTAGAAGCGAAACAGAAGTATACGATTAAATATCGATATAAAGTAACCGGTATCCCGGCAGGTCAAGCTATGTCCGTTTCGAATGGGGTTGACGTTGAGACACCCGACATTCCTAAAAAACACAGTGATAACTACCTTAGTATTTTTAGAAATAAAATCGGCAAGACCGGTCAGTATGACGAAAAGTCAAATAAAATTAAGTGGACTATCACAGTCAATGAAAATCAGAATGATATTGCTGGTGCAGAACTAAAAGATGAGATGATTGCGAAATCAAGTGATGTCACTATTACACCAAGTAATGGGGCCACTAAAACCAATACTGGCTACAAATTTTCAGCAACAGATGGTGGTAGAAATACTAATAAGTATGTAATCACCTATACAACGGATGCTGGTGAAAAATCTAATAGCTGGGCTGGTTCTGCAAAATCGATTTCTAATACAGCAACAATCACCGATAATGGAGAAAATTCCAGCACTACAGCAACCGTACCAGGTGGTAACGGTAATACCGGAGGGCTAGAAAAAAGTTTTGTAGAGATGAAGCCGACGGGAGACTCTGATGTCAAAGAGTTGACATGGAAGTCCATCATCAAAGTACCCAGAGACAAAAAAATTCCCAAAAATGCGGAGTTTGAGGATCTTCTTAAAGGACCGAACTACACTAATAGTGGGGAGCATTACTTTACAAAAGCTCAGCTAGATGCTGTTTATCAAAAGTTGATCACTGCATTGGGTGGTGTAGATAAGTTTGAGTTTTCTGTTTGGGAATCAAATAACTCAACCTGGCAGTATACACCTTACAATCAAGCTGATTCAAATAAGACGTATAGTTAATTTAAGTTCAAACTGCTAAAAGATTATACTGGTTCAGATATTTCTTTTGATTACCAATCGACAATCAATAAATCAAAGGCTACTCAATTTAGCAATACAATAAGCGGTGGTGGTTTCAATAAGGAAGCCAACTATAAGTATGAAGAAAATGGTAAAGTCTTTAAACTAGATGGAAATAATCTAGTGTGGGATGGTAAAGAGAATGAGTATGACAGCAAAGATACTGAACATACCATTCAACAAAATGGCTTAATCAGTTGGGTCATTAAGGTTAAATTGAGCGACGATACACAGTCTGTAACTTTGACAGATACCCCGCCAGCAGGATTGACCTTATCCAAATTTAGCTATGGTGCTTCTACTTATGGTATTAATGCTAGTGACTTCTCTATTTCAGATGGGAAAATCACATGGTCAAATCAATGGTATCGTCCTTTTGGAAATGATCTCGATGTGACTGGAACTGTGGATGCTAGTGGTATTATCAATGTAACGTTTACAGCTAAAAATGGTAAAAAATTAAAAGAGCTTTTGCAAAATACCGGCACACTTTATGCCAAATTTGAATTTAAGACAGATGCAAAACCTTTTGACGACTCGATCACAAAGAACTATAAGAATAAAGTTTCTGCTAAGATAGATGGAAAGCCTGCTGGTGAAGATGATCATACACAGAAAATTACTGTTGAACCAGGCAGAAAGATTTCAAAAGGTGGAACATGGAGCAATGATAATCGTGAAGTTAGCTATAAGCTAGATATTAATCCTGAGGCACAGGATCTAGCAGCGGGTAAATCAAGCTATACCTTGGTTGATACGCTTGAATACCGTGAGGACCTTTTGACAAATGTAAGCTATGACTTGAAACAGGAGTCTGTTAAATTGTATGACTCAAATCATCAAGAGATAGACAAGAGTGAATGGTCCTGGACTGTTAAAAAGGTTAAGGATGCTACAGGGGTTCATCGCAGTATAATAACACTACAGATTCCAAACCGTAAGAAGCTGCACTTAGAGTATAGCTATGCTGTGTCAAGTGATATCGCTGAAAATGATACGAAGAATCTTACTGTAAAAAATACTGCGGAAATCAATGGGTTAGAAACAGGTCAAACAGAAACAACGACCCACTATAATTGGCATAAAACATCTACTAGCGCAACAGCAAATACTTTGAAATCATTTAAGATTACAAAGGTTGATACGACCAACTTTGCTACAGCTCTAGCTGACGCCACATTTGAAATTCGAGAAAATGTGACAGATAAAAAGGTAGCAACTTACAAAACATCAAGTGATGGAACATTTTACATTACGAAGTCTAATAAGGAGGCTCGAGAAAAAGAAGGAGAACTTTTAGAGGACAAGCTTTACTATGCTGTTGAAGTCAAGGCTCCTTCTGGCTACGAGCTACCAGCTAACCCCAAACGCTATTATTTCTATTTCTCTAATACAGCTACCCTACCTTCGAATATAGGTAGTCTTGTGATTGGTACTCAAGAGGTAACTAATCTTGCTAAACAAAGCAGACAAGAATATGTTGAAAATACAAAGACACCACCAACGCCACAAACAACATCAATTACAGTTGAGAAAAAGTGGAAGAATGCTGATGGCAGCGAGGCTCAACGTGTGTCGGGTAAGATCACTGTTAGTCTTTATCGTGTTTCAAATATCGAATCAGCTCCTGTCAAAATTACGGAGAAAGAAATTAGCTACGACGGAAGTAAGTGGCAAACGATATTTGAAAATCTACCGACTACGGGGGAAAATGGAGAAACCTTTACTTATTATGTAGAGGAGAGCAAGGTAACTGGTTATACAGCTAGTTATTCAAATGGTACTCGAGTTTCTGAAACGGCTACTGATATGGCTATTTCGAAAGGGACTATCACGATTACCAATAAAGCACAGAAGACCTATCAACTACCTGAGACAGGAGGTGAGGGAATAGCTACTATCATGCTTGTGGGAGCAAGCCTAGTTATGCTTTCTGTATTTGCTGTAGGCTTCAAAGTCTATAGACAGATCCGCTAAAAATGAAACGGTAAAGGTGGTGATGTCTATAAATAGGTAATGTCACATTCTTGTATATTAACTATCGCGTTTGAGGCGCACACACATGTTATAAAAAATAAAAAAAGGAGATACATACATAACATGAAAAAATTAAAGTTTTTCTTGGCAGCGATTGTTGCCTTGCTAGTTACCTTCGTTGGTGGTAAGGCGTATGCCTATACCATTACAATCAATGGTGAAACAGATGGCCATACTTTTGAGGCTTATCAGATTTTCAAGGGTGACTTGAATGATAGTACGTTGTCAAATATTCAGTGGGGAACAGGAGTTAATCAATTTACCTTTAATGGTAGCGATGATGCTGCAAAAATTGCTGAGGGACTCACAGAATCGAATGCGGTGGAGTTCTCAAAAGAAGCTGCGAAACATTTGAAACAGCCTACAGCATCTGGTTCAAGTTCTATCGAAGTGTCAGAAGCTGGTTACTACTTAATCAAAGATAAGGACAACTCTCTTACTAGTAAAGATGGTAAAGCTTATACTGCTTATATCTTGAAAGTTATTAAAGATGAAACAGTAAAGCCAAAGGCTGATGTACCAAGTGTAATTAAAAAAGTAAAAGATACAAATGACACTACTGGTGAAACTACTGACTGGCAGGATTCAGCTGACTATGACTTTGGGGATAAGGTTCCTTTCCAATTGACAGCAACATTGCCAAAGACTAATTTTGATAAATATCAAACTTATTATCTAGAGTTTTCAGATACACTTTCAAAAGGATTAGAATTCAATGCTGATTCATTAACTGTAAAAGTTGGGGAATCTGTCTTAACAGCAGGCCAATATAAAATTACGACTGAAAAAGATACTGCTACTGGAGCGACCAAACTATCCGTTGTGATTACTGATGTTAAAGCATTGGGAGGAACTGCCGGTGGTAAAGTTACAGTTGACTACACTGCAACATTGACTACAGATGCAGTGATTGGTGCCAAAGGTAACCCTAACGAAGTGGAATTGATTTACTCAAACAATCCAAATGAAAATGGGACAGGTAAACCAAAAGATACTGGTAAGACACCAAAAGATACAGTTGTTGTATTTACTTATAAGACTGTAGTTAATAAGGTGGATCAAAATCAACAACCATTGACAGGTGCTGGTTTTACTCTTTACAAAAAGGTAAAAGGTGAATGGAAAGTTGTGAAAGAAATCACTGCTGGTGAAGCAACAAAATTTGAATTTGCTGGTATTGATGATGGAGAATACAAACTATCCGAAACAGCAACTCCTGCAGGTTATAACACAATCAAAGATATCACTTTTACTGTTGAGGCAACTCATGATACAGAAGCTGATCAACCTAAATTAACAAATCTTTCAGGTGTCGCTGCTTCTGGTCAAATTACTTTCACTGCAGATAAAGATGCGGGTTCATTGACTACGCAAGTTGAAAATAAAAAGGGATCAATTCTTCCTTCAACTGGTAGCATTGGTACGACTGTTCTTTATGTAGCGGGTTCTGTACTTGTTGTAGCAGCAGGTATCCTACTTGTTACAAAAAAACGTATGAAAAACTAATATTTAATGTTTCTTGAATAGGGGGTCGGAGATGGGAGACTATCTCCGTTCTTCCTTTCTAAATGATTTTAAATTCGATAAGATAAGGAGACCTTTTTGACTTATGATTGACAAAATAAAAGAAAATGCCATCACGATAATATTGGTCTTCCTTTTATTCCTTGGAGTCTCTATGTTGTCGTATCCGACAATAAGTGACTACTGGAATTCATTTCATCAATCTAAAGCAGTAGCTGGATACGTGGAAAAAGTGGCAGATTTGAAAGAGAATGATTATAAGAAAATACTGGCAGATGCCCATGAATATAATCAGAACTTAGACAAAGATGTGATTCCAGATTTAGATATTCCTTCGTCTCATGAAGAAATTTACAATCAAACGCTTGATGTGACAGGCACTGGAATCATGGCTTATGTTGAAATTCCAAAATTAAATACAACGATGCCTATCTACCATGGAACAGACGATACTATTCTACAGGTAGCTATCGGTCATATTCCAGGGACCTCTCTTCCCGTAGGAGGGATTGGAACTCACTCCGTTATTTCAGGACATCGTGGTTTACCATCTGCAAAACTTTTTACGGATATTGATCAGTTAGTGGAGGGGGATACTTTTCTTATTCAAGTACTGAATGAGACACTGACTTATGAGGTCGACCAGATTGTAACAGTAACGCCAGATGATGTTTCTGCTCTAGCTATTGATCCAAATCAAGATTATGTGACCTTGGTCACCTGTACACCTTATGGAGTAAATACTCATCGATTGCTTGTTAGGGGGCATCGTATAGCAAATGCTACGAAACCTGCACGTGTGACGGCAGAAGCGACGCAGTTAAAACCAGTATTGGTAGCTCCAGCTATTGTGGTGGTCTGTTTGCTTGTTTTATGGTTGATAAGAATAGCTTATCGAATAATTGTTCAACATATGAAATAATACTATGTTAGTAAAACGGCTAGAAAATCTGGCCGTTTTTGTTTATCTTCAAAATAGATTGAGATCATATATTCAAAATACGAGTATATTTCTTGATTTATTTCTTGGTTTATACTATACTTGATAAGTCAATCATTGACAAATCAACTTTGAAGGAGAAAGATTTATGGTAGCAATCCAAGATTTACTGTATCAACTACGATTAGCAGATCAGTCTATGACACAACTATTTGAACGCCAATTGGGAATTAGTCTGACTCGTTATCAAATCTTATGTTTCTTAATCGATCAGTCGCCGTGTAATCAAGTAGCGGTTCAGGAGCGTTTGAAGATTGATCAGGCTGCCTTGACACGGCACTTTAAAATTTTGGAAAAGGAAGGTTTGGTTAGTCGACGTCGGAATCCTGAAAACCAGAGGGAGGTTTTGGTGGAAGTGACAGACTTTGCGAGAGAACAACTAGTAACCAACTCTCCTCAACAACATATAAACGTAAAAAATCAGATGGAGAGTGTACTTACACAAGGAGAGCGAGAAGAGTTCAGTCGCTTGTTAGAAAAGTTGATATCTGGCTTAGAAGAGATAGAAATTTAAGGAGAAGAATATGTCTATTTTTACAATTATTTTAGCAACTATCGTTGCTTTGGAGCATTTTTACATTTTTTATTTGGAAAGTGTGGCTACGCAATCAGACACTACTAGTCGAGTGTTTAATGTGGATAAGGAAGAACTGGCTCGTCCTTCAGTGAGTTCATTATTTAAAAATCAAGGAATTTATAATGCTTTGATAGGTGTCTTTCTCTTGTACGGGATTTATTTCTCACAAAGTTTGGAAATTGTGACCATCTTTGTTTTATTTGTGCTTGGTGCAGCGACCTACGGTTCTCTGACAGCAGACAAGAAGATTATTCTGAAGCAAGGTGGGCCTGCTATTTTGACTCTGCTGAGTATGTTACTTTTGAAATAAGAAAACCAGCGTTTTGAACGACGCTGGTTTTTGTATGCTCTTATCCATTTCGACGTTTACGGGCTAGTAGGGCTCTGTAAAAGAAGATGTGATTGTTTTGGATATAGGGAAGGATTGAAAAACTAGCAATTCCAAAAGTGAGCCAGTTGAGGAAGTACCAAGGGAGTAGTTGTAGGTCGAGGACAAAGCGTTGAAATTTGTAACCCTTCATCAAGAAACGGCTGGTTTTCAGGATTTGACGGGGTTTAGCCTGTCCTAAATCCAGAGTGTCGCAGAGGAGGAATTCTACCTGCGAGTAGGCATAATGTTGCGGAACGTAGAGGATGTTCCCTACAATCATCAAGATGAGACTCGCGAAAAAGTAGAGCCCAAAGGTCATAAGGAATTGCTCGGTTTCAACGGATGAGAGATCTAGTTTTGGAAATTCAGGATGTAGGGCGACAAATCTCTGAGCCAAGAGATTGCTATAAAAGAGGAAATAAACGCCTACTAAGTTTGGAATGCTCCATAAAAAGAGGTAGAAACGTTTGAGGAGCAGAGTTAGGAAGGTTTGCGAGAAGCGCTCTTCAGCAAAGAGGGCCAGGCTTGATTTTACTGAGAGTTCTGTATCAGGATCCTTGAGGAGTCGGAGTGTCGCAAAGGCAGCACCTGCTAGAAAAATCGTGCTCATAAAAGAAACCACTAACGGGAAGAGATAGGCTTGGAGCACTTGTGCCAGCATGCTGAAAAAGGATTGCTCTAAAACACTTTCTTGGAGACGAGCCAAGGGGTTGAGAAAGCCTGACAAGATGACCAGCATGCTAGGAAGGAGATAGACCAGAAGGAGGCGGGGATTTTCAGCCTGAAATTGCCTAGTCTGCAGACGAATGGTTTTTAAATCAATTTTTGGGTATTTCATTCTTTCATTATACCATAGTTCGTGACAGTTCCTGGTTTTTTTGATAAAATCATACAGTATGC
>ERZ773254.1477-NODE-1477-length-10499-cov-4.786672_pt1 | contig 10499 bp, 9 predicted proteins | sample MGYA00580516_ERZ773254 | MGnify/ENA primary metagenome ERZ773254 (study PRJEB29015, sample SAMEA2738158) | human oral metagenome | biome: human oral; feature: human-associated habitat; material: saliva | place: China | collected 2192 ...
AGAATGGTATGGATTTTCAAATTTATTTAATTGTACTTTTAATTATTTTAGTTATATATTTGTCATGGAAGAAATTCATCATTAAAAATAAATTTACACAATATATTATTGATAATGGTGGAAAAGAAATTGATTTTATAAAGAATAATGAGGGAAGCTTATCTGATACAATAAAAATTATTAACAAGAGGTATAAGATAGGGATAGTTAATGCATATACTATTGTCAATTTAACTAAAGAAGAGGACAAAGATAAATGATAGGGACTTGATAAATTTATTAAATAATCTATGAAAAAGAAAAATTAATTTTGGGGTGGGAAAATGGAATTGTCAATTGAAAAGCGAGAACAAATTGTTGACTTACTAAATGCTGAATATGTGATTTCTGAGGAAATGATTGAATGTGTTAAGGATGCTGTTAAGAAGTATTCAACTAAAAATTATACCGACGAAGTGATTGATAAAATTGTAAGGACACCTCAGAGCTTATCAAAAGGTTTAGCTTTGTTAAGGGAAAGAAATGGGAGAAATGATTTAAGTTTGTTTCGTGGTATATTAACTGAGTGGTTAGTTTGTGCAGAATACAACGCGCTTAAAAATAAAGGTTCAGTTGTGATGACAATTACTAATCCAGATCCATCTTCAAAAGCTGATCTTCTTCACATAATAAAGATTGGTAATGATTTTAAGGCAGTACCCGGTCCTGATGTAAAAAGTGGTAGTAGCACCTATGTTTTTAACCAATGGAAAAAGATAATTCAAAATAGATATGAAATACCGATGGTTGATGTAGATGGGATTTTAACCACTAAGGACGGATTGGAACAGCTAACTAAAAAACAAAGAGCGCAGTTTGAGGAACTGAAAATGCAGTTTCCTAAAAAACAGGCAATAGCAACGACTTGGAATAAGGAAGATATTCTAAGGGTGATTGCTGATTATTTAAAGCTCTTAGAATTTAAAGTTTATCCTAGTACTGAAAGTGACCTTAGTATCAAAGATTTTAATGTAAATAATGTAAAAGCTAAATTATACAGCCAAATTATGTCTATGAATCAAACTTATGATTGGTCAGTATTTTCAAGTAAATCGACAAATCTATATAAAACAAAATTTGAAGATAGCAGTATAGTAGATAATAGTATTGAATCGAATGATGCAATGTCTGAAAGTGAAGGTTTTAAGAACTCTAGTTCTATAATTAGGAAGAACAAAATCAAAAAAATATGGAATGGTGCTAAAGAGCTAGGTAGTGAAGGGATTAAATTTGGTAAGAAAGCTATTGGAAGTGCTATAAAATTTACGATAGAACACCCAGAGGCAGCACTTGCAATAGGCGCAACTCTTGTTGGCGCAATTTCTAATAACAGTTCGAACAGAGACGAATCTTATGAAAGCAATAGTTGTGAAAATACGTTTGACTCTAACTTAGATCAAACCTTCAATGATACAGAGTCTTTATTTTCTCATCACGCTAGTAAGCATATTAGAAACTTACCTGAAGGACAAAATGCTTCTGCTGAAAAGATTGCAACTGCTGTGGCTAACGGGTTTAAATTAGAGGATGGTCAGACATGGGTTGATGAATACTAAGCTTTTAGGAATTTTTTTCTCGTTGTTCATTACACGGTCTAAACATTCAATACTAGATCTTAGATGAAACATTTCATGTTTACCTTTATTTTTCATCTTGTGAATTTAATAGTTCGTTTAGGTGACGTCTAAAATGCCAAATAACTTTTCTAGTATTTGTTTCTTTTAAATTATTCATGAATCCATTGTATAATCTAATCTTGTGGATTAAGCTAATTTGCATGAAATATAAGCTATTCGGTTAAGAATAAGCTTAAAAGTTTTTTTGAAGAAATCTAATTAGCACAAAAAACACCTATTCGGTAAAATAGGTGTGAATGATGTTATTTATATCCATATTGTTTTAGAGCTTTATTGTATGCTTCGCTATCTTTTAGATAGTAGTCATGCTTAACTCCACTAATATCAACAGAAAAGACTCCATCTTTAAATGAATATTCTTCTGTTCGACTTGCAATATTTTGTCCAGTTAATTTGATCGTATTCTTTTGTTTGTTAATGATAAAGCTGTCCGCTTCTCCATGCTCAATGGAAGCATTTTCTCCTTTAACAGTAAATGCCAACTCGTTTCTTTCACTTGAGATCCAATAATACTCACCATCTAAAGAGTAGTAGTTGTTTTTAGAGCAAGCAATTAACGTAATTATTGATAATGAAAGTAGTAGTATACCTATTAATTTTCTCATAATCGTTGCCTCCTTCTATAATTTTAATTATACTAAAATATTATTACAAGAGTATATCAGTGTCTGTTATAACGGAAAAATGAAAAAATGTCTATTATAACAGCAAATAATAAACTGTCGGGAAAAATGATATTTCTTAGAAAGAAAACTAAAAAATTGATATAATTAGCTATAATATAAACAAATCAAAGGAATTTCTTCTATGACTACATCAATAAATGTTGACAAAAGAAGCGTCAAACAACTATTAGAGACTGGAAAGAATAAAAGATTTATTATTCCTGAATATCAACGACCATATGCTTGGTCAGACGAACAAATCCAAGTTTTATTCGATGATCTAACTGAATACACACTCAATACAACAGAAGATGAAAATAATACTTACTTTCTTGGCACAATAGTTTCATATGAAAATGATAATAAAGAACAGGAAATAATCGATGGGCAACAGCGTATTACAAGCCTGTTTTTGCTGTTGAGAGCTATCTATACTAAATTAGAAAGTGGCGGTCCTGAGACTAATTTCTTGAAAAGTCAAATCGAACCAACAATTTGGAAACAGAATCCAACTACAGGGGTAGTTAACTTTAATGAAATCCTTATTAGTTCCCGAGTTATGGGAGAGGAAGGAAATCAAGAATTTGCTAATATACTAGTCTCTGGAAAAGCAGATGAAAAATCAAATAGTAACTATGCTAAAAATTATAGATTGCTCCAGCAACTTGTTAATGAATATGCTGCGGATAATCCATTGTCCTTTTATAACTTCATCAGTAATATATTAAATCAAGCTATTCTTCTTCCTATTACAGCCGATAGTCAAGAAACAGCACTAACTATTTTTTCAACTCTAAACGATAGAGGACTAGCATTATCAGATGCCGATATTTTTAAAGCAAAAATTTATAATCACTTGAATTCAGATGAAAAAAAGGAATTTATAGAACTCTGGCAAGAACTAGATGAACAAGCTACAAATGCTGGGGAAAGTATTCAAAAGTTGTTTTACTACTATATGTTTTACTTGAGAGCAAATGAAAACGATCGCAAGACAACCACTCCTGGTATTAGAAAATATTATGCAAAAAATAATTTCGAAAAACTGTACTCACAAGATTTAATGCAAAATTTAAATGCTATTTTAAATTTGTGGATTGTGATAAATAATAGAGTCTCACTAGAAAATGAAAAATGGTCCGAAAATATTGAAATAAAACAAACTTTGGATACTTTGACCTCTTATCCTAATGAGTTTTGGAAATATCCTGTTGTCATCTATTACTTACACTATCATTACAAAGATACATTTGAAGATGACTTTCTTATTTTTTTAAAAAGATTATTAGCAGTTCTATCGGCAAAATACATCATAATACCTACAATTAATGCCGTTAAAACTGGAATCTTGAATTTAAATGCAGAAATAATTAACTCAGCACAACCCAAATTCAATTTCGGCCAAATCGATGAGAAAGAATTGTCAGATAAAATTAAAACTGCGCATCGTAATACAGTTAGGATGATTTTAAAGATCATAGCTTATCAACATCAATCAGAGTTATTACCAGAAAAATGGGAGATTGAGCATATCCTTCCTCAAAAATGGCAATCAAGTTATTTTCCAACGAATTCAAATTCTGAAGTCAAAGAATTGATTGAACATATTGGAAATAAGATTCCCTTCGAAAAGAGGCTCAATATTATCGCAAGTAATGGATACTTTGCTAAGAAAAAAGAAAGCTATAGGAAGTCTAAAGTTGGTATATTACTTGAGCTTACTCAAAGTAACAATAATTGGGGACTTAATGAAATTAGAGAACGTGATATTCGAATTTCTGATGAATTAGTTGGAATACTGAACGACTGGGGCTTGAACCAATCAGAAGCTAATATTGAAGAATTATTAACAGTTATCCCGGAAGAACGATTTTCAGACTATCTTGATTTTATAAAGATTTTCAAAATGGAAGATACAAATGAATCAAGAGAAAAATTTTTAAGTATATAGAAATTTAACAAAGCACTTTAGCTGATAACACATATTTTGTTACTATCAACTAAAGTGTTTTTTCTATTTAGTAGCAATTATGGATACGTTTATCTATTTGTATCATCTCCAACATTTAATAAGTTTCCGAAAAATAGGTTTTTTCGGAAAGTAATTATTGAATGTTGGTATCATGTTATTCTATGATATACTGAAATAGAACTTTGTCAAATCAGTCTTGAATAAGTTTGTAAAGTTAGCCAGTTCTCTAAATGATAATATTCATTTATGTTAACTCAAATCATTAGCATTTCGTTATATACGAGATAATATGTATTTTTTAATTGGAATAATCAAAAAGACATCTGAGAGTGATTAAATCAGATGTCTTTTATTCTGTCTTTGAAAGTAGTGGCTATGACACAATTATTGCTCAGGATGTTCGTTTTCAAAGGAACTATATACTTCGAAAAGTTGATTTCGTTTAGTAATCTCCAGTTTTATAAAAATATTGTGTACATGTGTCTTCACAGTTCCAACTGAAAGAAACAATTGATCCGCAATTTCCTGATTATTTTTGTGTTCAAGAAGTAAAGGAAGAATTTCTTTTTCACGTTCAGTTAAATGAAGTTTTTCAGAGAATAGATCTATTGTACTGGGGTTGTCAATTTTTTGGGATTTATCAAATGAAATTAATTGTTTTTCTACATTCGAAATAGCTTTCCAATCAGAAAGAATATATTTGATTATTAAATAACAAACAGCAATAGTAAACATGTCTTCACACATATTTCTATTTTGAATTCGCAGATTCAACAAGTCATACGAATCTATATTAAAAATTACAAATAAATCTTCTAAGATAATTAGAATGCCAAATAGCACTCCGATATTTGAAATAGTTTTTAAGTAATTTTTATTTCGACTACTAATATTTAAAGATGCTAGATTTCGTCTCGCATATATACCAGTATAAATCAAAAGAAGCTGATTGGGTAAATAGTACAGAAAAACTCTTAATGGAGAATTGTTTAGAATTGGGAAAGCCATCCATATGAAAGTAATAGAAATAAAGCAATAGTGCGTTAATAAAGGTGTTTCTTTCCTCAGTCTAGCAACTATCCAAAACTGACAAATATTATTAACAAGATATATGACAGTTTTAACAAATGGTACTCCCAGAAAGTGTTGGTTATATGTGTTTCCGAAATCTTTAATTATTTCTGTCATTGATAGGATCAGATTATCGAAAATAAAAAAAACAAGATATAAACCGACTACAAAAAATAAGTATTTTTTATCCTTTTCTGAGTTTAAAGAATAGGTCAATACAATACCAAGGGTCAAAGTATACAGTATAATTAAAAATACATTGTATATATAAACTATTTCAATCATATTTAGCCTCCATTTATTCTGTGAAACTAATTAAAACTCTAAACTTTATTTAAAAGCAATAAAATACGGAGTTTATATTTAAAATAGCATTACATTTTTAAAAGCATAAATACTGGGTTTAGTACTTAAACTTTTAAAAAAGAGAGTTTACATCTTTAAGTTTATCGCAAACTAAAAAATTTTGCAATATCATTAAAGCATAACAACACAGGAGGTCTCAATTATGAGCAATAAAATTGATTATATTACAACAGAAGAGTTCTCTAAAGAGCAACTTTTAGAAATGGCTGAGCTATCTCTTAAGATTAAAGCTTGTATTAAAAATGGGTATTACCCACCTTTGTTGAAAAATAAAACTCTAGGTATGATTTTTCAACAATCATCTACAAGAACACGGATATCTTTTGAAACCGCTATGACTCAACTTGGAGGGCACGCACAATATTTGGCACCCGGTCAAATTCAACTAGGAGGACACGAAACACTAGAAGATACAGCAACCGTGGTTTCTCGCTTAACAGATATTATAATGGCACGTGTTGAGCGTCATAAGAGTGTAGTTGATTTAGCAAAATTTTCTCAAGTACCAGTAATTAATGGTATGAGTGATTATAATCATCCTACACAAGAATTGGGAGATCTGATTACGATTATTGAAAACTTGCCGAAAGGAAAAAAATTAGAAGATTGTAAAGTAGTATTTGTAGGAGATGCAACTCAAGTATGCTTCTCTTTAGGATTAATAACATTGAAAATGGGTATGGAATTTGTTCACTTCGGTCCGAAGGGATTCCAATTAAATGATATGCATAAGTCAAAATATGATGAAATTTGTAAACTATCAGGTGGTAAATATTTGGTAACTGATGATATAGATTCAATTACTGGTGCAGATTTCTTATACACTGATGTATGGTATGGCCTATATGAAGCGGAATTATCAGAAGAAGAACGTATGAAGATTTTCTATCCTAAATATCATGTTGATTCAGAGATGATGGCAAAAGCAGGAGAAAATTGTAAATTCATGCACTGTTTACCTGCTACACGTGGCGAAGAAGTGTCTGATGAAGTGATGGATGGCCCAAATTCAGTTTGTTTTGATGAGGCAGAAAATCGTTTAACTTCAATGCGAGGTATCTTGGTTTATCTACTTCGTGATTTTGAAAAACGACATCCATATGATCTTGAAAAACAATCTGTAGCTAAAGCAGAACTGGAATCATTTTTAAAATAAAAAGGGTTAATTTGCTTTAAATTGACGATGTTATAACTCTCCTCTTAAAGGAAGGAGAAAAAAATGGAAGAAAAGAAAAAATTTAGTTTGTTTACTACAGTATTAACTGTAATATGTGTAGTATTTGTTGCAGAAGCTGCAGCTCCAGTTGCAGCGATTGGGAATTCTCAATTCTTTTGGTGGTTATTTTTATTAATTGCTTTTTTGTTACCATACGGATTGATTTCAGCTGAATTAGGTACTACTTATATAGGTGATGGTGGAATCTATGATTGGGTGACGAAGGCGTTTGGACACCGATGGGGCTCAAGGACCTCCTGGTATTATTGGATTAATTTTCCATTGTGGTTAGCATCACTAGCTGTTATGACTCCTGGGTTGTTGACAACGATAACAGGAGTTGAGTTTTCAATGTTCTGGACATTATTAATTGAACTTGTATTTATTTGGTTAATTATATGGATAAGCTTTTATCCTGCAAGTGATAGCGTATGGATCCTCAATGGTGCGGCAATTATAAAAATGATATTAGCTCTATTAGTGGGAGTCTTGGGATTATATATTGCCTTTACAAAAGGAATGGCTAATAAAATTACGTTGGATTCACTTTTACCATCTTTTGATTTAAACAGTCTATCATTTATTTCTGTTATTATTTTTAATCTACTTGGCTTTGAGGTTATTTGTACGTGTGCGGATGATATGGAGAATCCCAAAAAACAAATACCACAATCTATAATTGTTGCAGGTTTAGTTATAGCTGCTATTTATATATTTTCTGCATTTGGTATTGGTGTAGCGATTCCTGTTGATAAAATTTCTACTAGTAGTGGTATGATGGATAGCTTTAAACTTTTGACCGGATCAGAAAATGGATGGTTTATAATTTTAATGGCATTTCTATTCTTATTAACCCTTTTTGGAAATATGATTTCATGGTCATTAGGAGTGAATAACACGGCATGTTATGCTGCTGAAAACGGAGATATGCCAAAGTTTTTTGCAAAACGTAGTAAAAAGAATAACATGCCAATTGGATCAGCTTTAGCAAATGGTTTTGTTGCGACATTTGTAGTAGTCATTGCACCAATATTGCCAAATCAGGATCTGTTTTGGGCGTTCTTCTCATTAAACCTTGTTATGTTCCTGCTTTCTTATATACCAGTTTTTCCAGCATTTTATAAGTTAAGAAAAATAGATCCAGAAACTCCTCGACCTTTTAAAGTAGGAGGAAGTGATTTTATTTTAAAAATTATGGTTGTAATTCCAATTGTTATGATTTTGATCTCACTTTTATTCACAGCATTCCCATTATCTTTTGATGAAGTAACATTAGCTGATAAATTACCTGTAACTATCGGTTCATTAATTTGTCTTATCTTAGGTGAAGTTATTATTCGTGTGAAAAAAATAAAAAAATGATAGTAACTAAATACCAATACAATAAAAGGAGGACTTGAGATGTCTAAACGTATTGTGGGAACAACCCCTAAAGTAGATGGATTTCGAATGCCAGGAGAATTCGAAGAACAAGAACAAATTTGGATGTTATGGCCATGGCGAAATGATAATTGGCGTCTAGGAGCCAAACCTGCTCAAAAAGCATTTTTAGATGTTGCCAAAGCCATTAGTGAATTTGAACCAGTTTCACTTTGTGTACCACCTCTTCAATTTGAAAATGCTATAGCTCGTGTATCTGCTCTTAATTGCGAAAATATCAGAGTAATTGAGATGACAAATGATGATTCGTGGATTCGCGACTGTGGTCCTACATTTCTTATAAATGATAAAGGTGAACGTCGTGCAGTAGATTGGGAATTTAATGCTTGGGGAGGCTTAGTCGATGGACTCTATTTCCCTTGGGATCAAGATGCGCTTGTTGCAAGAAAAGTTTGTGAATTAACAAATACTGATTCTTATAAAACAGAGGATTTCGTTTTAGAAGGTGGATCAATTCACGTTGATGGTGAAGGTACAGTGATGGTTACTGAAATGTGTCTTCTTCATCCAAGTCGAAACCCACATTTGTCAAAAGAAGAAATTGAACAAAAATTAAAAGATTATTTGAATTGTGAAAAAGTAATTTGGGTGAAAGATGGTATTGACCCATATGAAACGAATGGTCATATTGATGATGTAGCATGTTTTGTGAAACCTGGAGAAGTTGCATGTATTTACACTGAAGATGAAAACCATCCTTTCTACAAGGAAGCAAAAGCTGCGTTTGAATTCCTAAGTGAACAAACAGATGCAAAAGGCAGAAAATTAAAAGTACATAAAATGTGCGTTACTAAGAAGCCGTGCTATCTAAAAGATGCAGATACGATTGATTTTTCAGAAGGGGCTATTCCAAGAGAGGAAGGAGAAGTTGCAATTGCATCATATTTGAATTTCTTAATAGTGAATGGAGGAATTATTCTCCCTCAATATGGTGATGAGAATGATGCATTAGCGGTTGAACAAGTGCAAGCGATGTTCCCTGATCGTAAAGTTGTTGGAGTTGAAACTACAGAGATTGCATATGGTGGTGGTAATATTCACTGTATTACACAGCAACAACCAGCAACGAAATAACATATGCAGAGTCTGGTAAAGCAGACTCTGTTTTTTCTAATATATCGCATTAAGTAGACGGAGGAATGTGAAAATAAATTGCTTTACTAAGAGGTATTAGAGATGAAAAATATTAAGGTAGACTATAACTGGTTGAAAAATTCTGCTATAACAGGAGTCAATCAGTTACATGAACATTCTGAGCATTATTATTTTGATAAATATGTAGATATAAATCAATTCGACTATTTTCAAATAGATAAGATACACTTAAACAGTCATTGGACATACATGAAATCAGATTTCAATAAAAAAAATAGTGATGACGAATCTACATTTGTAACTTTGTTTAATCATTTTAAAGGTGAAGATAAATTAATTACTAAAAAGATTATCTTGAAAATAAAAAGCTTAATTCTTCCCGTGTATATTTGGATGAATGGAGTCTTTGTTGGATTTTCAAAGGGACTTGAACAGTCTATTGAGTTTGAAATTACAAATTTACTATGTTTGGAGGAAAATGAACTTATAATTAAGGTATGCTCAATTGAAGAAGAAAAACAAAACAATAATGTGATGTTAGATTCAATCTTGGAAAAAATTTCGGAGAGTATTATTTATAGTATCCCTAAACTCCACGTCTATGATTTTAATGCTGTATTAGGAAATAGTCAAAATTTAAATAAATCGACATTAAACATTTATTGCTTATTAAATGGATATTCTAATAGCGCTATAATTAGTGTTTATATATATGATAAAGAAAAAAATATTGTTTTTAATGAGAATATAGATTATACTAATAAACTTGAAAAAAAATATGATTTAGATATAAATTATTTAGAGATTTCTTTTGTAGAGTTGTTGATAATTGATGATGGAACAATAGTAGAAACAGCTATAACAAAAGTTAAGATAGTGTAGGAAAAGTTGTGTAAACATAAAAAGGGATAAATCCCTTATAGTAGAATTGCGAAACATTACTCTATAAGGGATTTATTTCTATGACACAATTTACTACATTATTGTTTAATTTCCCA
>ERZ773254.1488-NODE-1488-length-10460-cov-3.151370_pt1 | contig 10460 bp, 7 predicted proteins | sample MGYA00580516_ERZ773254 | MGnify/ENA primary metagenome ERZ773254 (study PRJEB29015, sample SAMEA2738158) | human oral metagenome | biome: human oral; feature: human-associated habitat; material: saliva | place: China | collected 2192 ...
CTATGTCAGTGAGACGGATTTTGAAGTAACTATTCCGGTGATTCTAGTCAACGACGTAAAGCAAGCCATGAGCCTTCTTGCCATGGAATTTTATGGAAATCCACAAAATAAACTCAAACTGCTCGCATTTACAGGAACTAAAGGAAAGACAACGTCTGCTTATTTTGCCTATCATATCCTCCAACAAAGTCATAAGCCAGCTCTCTTGTCTACCATGAACACGACGCTTGATGGAGAACATTTCTTCAAATCTACTTTGACAACACCGGAAAGCTTGGATTTGTTCAAAATGATGGCGACAGCTGTTGAAAATGGTCGAACTCATCTCATTATGGAAGTTTCCAGTCAGGCTTACCTGAAAAAGCGGGTTTACGGTTTAACCTTTGATGTTGGCGTTTTCCTCAATATTAGTCCTGATCACATCGGACCAATTGAACATCCGACATTTGAAGATTATTTTTATCATAAGCGACTTCTCATGGAAAATAGCCAAGCTGTGGTGGTCAATAGCGAAATGGATCATTTTGAAGTTTTGGCTGAGCAAGTTGCATCTATAGAACATGATTTCTATGGACAATATTCCGACAATCAAATTCATCATTCGCAAGCATTTTCTTTTGAAACAAGCGGAATCCTCACAGAAAAATTTGACATTCAGCTAATCGGACGTTTTAACCAAGAAAATGCACTTGCTGCTAGCCTTGCCTGTCTACGCTTAGGTGCCACTATTTCTGATATAAAAAAAGGCATTGCTGCTACGCGTGTCCCTGGGCGCATGGAAGTGCTAACTCAAAACAATGGTGCAAAAGTTTTTGTTGATTATGCGCACAATGGTGTCAGTCTGGCTAATCTCCTATCTGTCGTTCAAGAACACCAAAAAGGCAAAATTGTTTTAGTACTTGGTGCAACCGGAAATAAAGGAGAAAGTCGTCGCAAAGATTTTGGACAACTACTCAATCGCCATCCAGAATTGATAGTTATCTTGACAGCAGATGACCCTAACTACGAAGATCCGATTGCCATTGCTAAAGAAATTGCCAGCTACATTTCTTTTGACGTTTACACGATTGCAGACCGCAAAGAAGCTATCAAAAAAGCTCTTAGCTTAACAAACAAAGAAGGCGATGCTGTTATTCTAGCTGGTAAAGGTGCTGATTGTTACCAAATCATAAATGGAGAAAAAACAGACTATCTAGGCGATTACGCGATTGCGGAAAGGTATTTATAGAATTGAATAAAGGTCGAGATAACAGTCTTCGACCTTTAATTATTGAAAAAACAACAACTTTATATTAGTAAAGTAAAATAAGCATCATTTTTTAGAAATCAGAATCTTGCCTTATGATTTTACTTTCTCCAACTAATCAAAACATACATTAGACTTGAACCATAGATATCCGCAAGAGCATGCGCGAGGAAGAAAGGTAAGAGATTTTTAACCTTATATTTGTAAAGGCAATAATAGAGAAGTCCAAAACCAACACCGATCGTCAGTGCCCAGAGCATTCCATGATAAGTGTGGAAAGAAACACGAATGATCATCGAATAAAGAAGAACCCACCATTTATATTTTTCTTTTACCGAAGTTAATAAGCCTAAGAAGAAAAATTCTTCATAAAAGCCATTTAGCAAAGCATAGAGAATCATCATCGGTGTCAAATCGGTAAATTTACGGAAAATTTCTAATAGATCAATGTATTTCCATAATTGCGGATTAAAATAATTATATTCTCCGCTAAGGGTTGTCACCGTGTCTGCCAAAATCCCCATCACCGCAAAGATAAAAGGAATCCAAAAGAGTACCGACCACGATAGACGAATCGGCAACTGTCTAAAATCAAACCGACGAAGTATTAAGTAGGCTATCGTCAAAGCTAACATAAGAAGCTGCAACTCTAGGTTGTTAAAGTAAGCCGCTCCGTCATTTGCTGTTTTACTAGTTGCATCTGCTACTGCTGTTGTAGTGGACGGAGACAAGCTAGCAAGATAAAGTTCTGTTGAATGATAGATAAATCGCCCAAATAGCAAGACCGTCACGATGACAATATCAAACCATTTCAGATACTTCAGGGGTTGAGTGGGACAAATTCTTGCTAAAAGATTCACGATATATTCCTTTCATAAAACGAAATGGGAAAGGGACGGAACTCAAAACTAAAAATCTTTAGTTTATAGTCTCACTCTGCAAGGTTGCTCAACAGTCTGGGAGCCTGTTGAGGTGGCGAGTGCAGAAAACGAAATTTTCGTCAAAAGTACTCTTCCGAGCTTGAAAAGCGAACAAACCTTGAGGCTTGCTTTAACCCCCCTATCCGCCAATTCAAAGCCGTGTTTTTGACACATCTTCATGGAAGGGGTCTTTTCAACCTCCAATAGTCCAGTGGACTATTGGAGCAATCTGCTACTGCATCGTTGATTTATTGCACCGTATCCTTTGAAGCTAGAGACTTTCATCCCAGCCTCATACCAACCATAACCATTGTACCTATAAATCTATCAAAAAATCTCAAAATTTTATTATTCTATGATGTTTATTGTAAAAGTCTACAGACTTTTGTACACGAAAGGTTAAGGTTTCTTTATCAAAATCCAGTTTCAACTCATAGTTTCCTGATTCGTTAGGTACGATATAGCCTAAAATCACTAGAGCATCTACAAAAATATCGTGCCGTTTTTGCATCAGCTCAGTTTTACGACCATACTTTAGCAGAAAAGTTGTCATATATTTTAGAGCATACTCCGGATTAACATCTCCTATCAACTTATAAAGCTTTTGTTGCTGATTATTCAATGGATATTGTTGCTTTAGCTTATAAAAATAATTGGAAAGTGTCAGCTGCTCTCTGAGAAAATCTGTTGTTTCCACTAAAATAGCCTGATTGGTCTGATTGGTCAAGCGTGTCTTAAAGCGCACATTCCGCAATTCTTTATAAAGAGAACTGTCATCTCGTACAAATACTTCCTGATCCAAAGACAAATCCGTCACATTTTGCAGTAGAGGAAGGGTTTGTTGATACCGTTTGTTTGCTCGAACCACATAGCCTGCCTTGATATAGTCCTCTATAGAGCGATCAATATTGGAAAAGTTTGCAAATTCGCACTTTATCTCTCGCAAAGTAACATCATCATGTCGGTCTAAATAATTTATCAATTCATGAAAAAAAGGCTGACGTGTTAAACGACTGGGATTGATTACTTTAATCATCTAATCTTCCTTTATAAACTAATTTTTCGGATTGAGCCAATTGGCTAGGATTGGTTCCCGGCTGATGAAGAGGAACAGCTAGCCCCAATTCCTTGTAATACTGCTGCCAAAAAGGAGCAACTTCCTCATCTTCATCACCGAACTGCATAGGAATGGTTTCAAAAATGGGGAGGATTTCTGCAATATATTCAGAACAATAAAAGCCTGTCGTATCTGGATAAAAGCTATTATTATAAGGTTTATAAAGGTGTTGCTCTGCTCTTTTCCAGACAGCTTTTACATCTATGTCAGAACAAGCATAAACAGCATAACATTCATCAACCTGTAAAAATTGATCTATCGGTTCTTTAATGACACCGCGCTTACTTGTCGCATGGTAAATCCAACCAGCAAAGAAGATTGCCACATGGTTATACCAACCAGTTGATCGCTGAATGGCCTCTGCTATATCAGATTGACTGGATACAAAAATTAAATCTCCATTTTGTAAATCTTGAATCTTCATAGAACTATTGTATCAAAAAAGGAGCCGAAACTCCTTTTTCTTCCAAATTTTTATCCATTAAAACTTTCAGTCAATTGTGGTACAACTTGTTTTTTACGAGAAACCGCACCAGCAAGGAAAGCATGATTATTTTCAAGTGTGAAATGGAAAGCTGCTTCCACTTTATCCATATTGCCTCCAAGTGCAAGGATTTCTGAGTTAGAATTGATAATATCGGTAATCATCAAAACGAAGTCAGAATAACCATTAGCCGCATTTGTTTTTTCAATAGCTGCTTCCAGTTCAGCTTGACGTTCTAAGACTTCTGCAATATCAACTGTGTTGACTTGTGCTACACGAACTTGGTTTCCGTTTAATTCAAATGTTTTAGCATCAATATCAATCAATTCCTCGGCTGTTTTGCTTGCTAAGTTCGTTCCAGCTTTAAGCATAGCCAAACCGTATTTTTCCAAATTCACACCAGCCAATTCAGCTAATTCTGGAGCAATGACCTTATCACTTGGATGTGTAGTAGGTGATTTCAAAAGAAGAGTGTCTGAAATCAAACCTGAGAGCATTAGACCTGCGAGTTCTTTTGGTACAGCTACACCAGATTCTTTAAACATGCGATAAACGATAGAAGAAGCTGAACCGACAGGCTCCAAACGCATATAAAGTGGACTAGCTGTTTCAAAATTTGCCACACGATGGTGATCCACAACGCCATAGACTTCTACTTCTGCAATGTCAGAAATAGATTGTTGAAATTCATTATGGTCTGTTAAAATGACTTGCTCAACTCCTTCTGCTTTGGCAGATGTCACCACACGCGGTGCTTTTACACCAAAAGTATCCAAGACAAACGCTGTTTCTTCATTTGGTTCTCCCAAAGCAACCGCTTCTGTATCCAAGCCATAAGCTTCACGCGCAAGATAAGCAAAGGCCACAGCTGAGCCAATCGCATCTGAATCTGGATTTTGATGACCGAAAACTAAAATTTTAGACATGATCGTACCTCGTAAACTTTTTATATATTTTATTTTAGCACAATTTTAAGATTTTCACAAAGAGAGGAATAGAAAAGCACCCAATCGTTAGTTTTCCTGTCTAACTTTTTGAGTGCTGATCAAAATCTCACTTCCTGCTTTTATTAACTATTATGTATGCGGTTCATATACTCGGTATAAGATTCTGTTTTCATAAGTTCTTTGGCATTTGCTACTCGATCAGCAGTTGGCGGCTTTATACCTTCTAATGGATAAGGAATGCCCAATTCACGCCATTTAAATTCTCCCATTGTATGATAAGGTAGCACTTCAAATTTATCAACTGTTTTTAACGTTTTGACAAACTCACCTAATTCTTTTAAGTCGTCATCACGGTCTGTTAACGTTGGAACCAAAACATGGCGAATCCACATTGGAACACCTTTATCAGACAGATATTTTGCACATTCCAAAATATTCTTATTGGTATGCCCTGTCACAAATTTATGCTGGGCATCATTGATTTCTTTAATATCCAGCAACACTAAATCTGTCACTTCAAGCAGGCGATCAAAAACTTTGAGATACTCTGGTGTATTACGGAACGGCATCGCACAAGTATCTAACGTACAATGAATTCCCAATTCTTTAGCTTTGGTAAAAAGTGCAATCACAAAATTAATCTGCAAAAGAGCTTCACCACCACTTACTGTAATCCCACCTTTTTTACCCCAAAAGCCACGATAACGAAGCGCTTCTTGCAAAACGTCTTCAACCGTTCGCTCTCTTGAATTATTGGTTTCCATTGCCCATGTATCTGGATTGTGGCAATATTGGCAACGCATTTTACAACCCTGTAAAAAGACAATGAAACGGATACCAGGCCCATCAACAGCTCCAAAACTTTCAGTTGAATGGACCATACCTGTTACTTTTCCATAATCAATGACTTCTTTTTCCATCGTCTTATCCTCTTGAAAACGTTTTATAATACTATTATAACACTTCTTTTCTAGATAGAGGGACAATTTGTCTATTTTTTAGAAAATAATCTGTTTTTCAGTTTCATTTTCAATATTTTTCAAAAAAACGAGAGAATCTTAAAACTCTCTCGTTCATCTATGTCTTTTAATCCGTCACTTTCTTTCGCCAAAGGAGGGTTGCACTTAGGATGACAAGCCCTACAACAGCTACTTCAGCACCTGTTGTTCCTGTAGATGGTAAAATTCTCTTTTTAGTTGGTTTATTTGATGGAGTTGTGGTGTCATCAGAAGATTTTGGCTCAGTTGGTTGAGTCGGCGTCGTGTCATCTTTCTTCTGACTAAAGTCAAGCTGTGCAATGACGGGATCATGGTCTGATGCCCGACCGTGTTCTTCCATGAAAGAAGCATTAATGTGAACTGGTGAGAACACTGTTTTATCAGCAATATTTTTTGAAACAAAGATATTGTCTAAACTTTGATTGCTGCCACGGTAGAAGTAAGAATACCGATCAGCTGCATCATGATTGAGCATCATATTTACCAATTCATTACCAGCCACTGCTTTGGCAGTTTCTGAAAATTCAAAGTCATTAAAGTCACCAGTTAAGACAAACTTCAAATTAGGATTTTGCTTTAAACCTTCTTTAACAAAAGCATTCAACAACTTCCCTTGCTCAATCCGCTGTGCTAATGTATTTTGCACTGCTGGTTGTTTAGAACCATATACTGCATCATCACCGAGTTTGGATTTTAAATGATTGGCAATCACGACAATATGCTCGCCCTTAAATTCAAACTCTGCTGCTAAAGATTTTCGAACTTTCGTAAAGGCTGGATTGGTTGGATCGATCCTTGCAGGATTTTTCACCAAATGCCCATCTTTGAAGGCAGCTGCTTCTGTGCTACTTCCTGCTTCACGCTCAACTAACTTCACTCGTTGAGGATTATACAAGTAAGCCACACGAATATTGGAGCCCGGCTTTCCACCATCTGCTCCATCAACAGGGGCGACTTCGGTATATTTGTATTCTTTGCCACCTAATTGTTTAATTTTAGCAGCTAGTTTTTCACCGCTTTGCACACCGCTGACAGTACCATCATTAACGCTTCCATTATTGTCTTGAACTTCTATGAGTGTGATAATATCTGGACTATGGATTTCATTGATAAAGGATTTGGCAATTTTCTCCACTTTTGCGTCAGGTGTTTCGCCCGTTGCATTGTTCGCCGAGAAGTTTTCGATATTGTAAGAAGCAATCGTCAATTTATCTTCACTTGGGTAAAGTTTAGAAACCTCTCTTTGCAAACCACCGTCTTGCAAAGCTGGCAATTGGGTTGGCTCCAACTTAAAGACTTTACTGCGATAACTCACGACTCCAACAACATCTTCATTAAAGTAATCTTTGGCTTTGGCAACAAACTTATTTCCTACATAAACTGGAATGGTTGCCGTATTTTGCACATTCAGACGTAAATTGACGCCACCGATATTATTTAACGGTAATTCTTGATAGCCAGCAGGCAACAGGTAGATATCCCCGCGATATTGTGGTCCAAGCACATGAGGTTTTTTAACTGTTGTCAACATGCCTTCAAGACTTTCCCAATAGTCCAAAGCATCATGCTCTGGATCATAGACAGTCGGAGTATTGTCTACGACATCTTTTGGCATACGCTCTGAAATATTGACTGATTCTGGTAGTGCGGCTGTACCGTTTTTCGTTACCTTAGAAGCAAACAATTGTGTTACAGTTAAGCTGTCAGTTGGTTTACGGAAAGTTTGCCCCGGACGGACGCTGAGCGACTCCATGTAACCTTCTTTAACTTCACCTTCAATCGTCAATCGGTCTCCAACAGCTACTTTTTCCTTTGAAACTACATAGATAGCGTCTGAAGTCTTTGTGTTCCCGTCAGCTTTGATGTCTTGTGCATAAAAGCCATATCGATCCGTTTTAGTGACGACTACACTTGACACGCGCACCTTTTTCCCATTATAAGGCGATTCATGTGCTTCGCCTTGAATTTGACCAATATTGGCTACCTCGGTAAATTCCGAAACAGCGGCTCTTGCTTCACTGCTTGAAGCTTCTGTCTTAGGTGTTTCTTCGCTTGTGCTACTTGGCTCATTCGTACTACTCGTACTGCTTGCTGAACTTTCAGAAGTTGTTTCTGATGATTGCGACTGAGTTGTCGAAGCAACAGAACTAGACTCTGAAGTCGTTGTTACAGAAGTTTCTGAACTTGAAGAGCTCGCCTCATTTGCCTGAACAATAGGACTTAGAACGCTACTAGCTAACAAAATAACTGTCGCAAACAATACAGGCAATTGTTTTGAAGTTTTTTTCATATATTCTCCTTTACATCATAATTTGGAAATCAAATTTCCTTGAGATGTATTTCTACCGTAATTATTATAAATAAAACAAAAGGACAATGCAAGCGCTTTCTCTTGGATTTTAGGATTTATTGCTGCATTTAGTGTTTATTTACAATAATTGCCAAACTTTCATAAGGTCTTAAGGTTACAACTTCTGCTGTTTGAGCTTCTTCATAATTAGAAAGGAGCACTTCGCCATTTTGATACTCTGGTAAAATATCTATCGTAATCGGATCTGGATAGAAGTTATTGAGTACCAGAAGTTTTTCGGCCCCCAATTGACGCTCGAAAGCATAAATTTGCTGACTGTCTTCATAAACTGGTCGATAGCTGCCTTCGGCAATGATAGGAAGCTCCTTGCGAAGGGCAATCAGTTTTTGATAGAAAGTGAAAATCGGGCCCTGCATCTCATTTTCAACATTGATTTCAGGATAAGATTTCCCAGCTTTGAGCCAAGGAGTGCCTGTCGTAAAGCCAGCATTCGCTGAATCATCCCACTGCATAGGAGTGCGAGAATTATCGCGAGATTTGGCCTGAATAATTGCAAAAGCTTCTTCTGGTGTTTTGCCTTGCTCCAGCAGCATCTGATAGGCATTGATAGACTCCACATCCACATAATCTGCCATAGAGTCATAGTCTGGATCCACCATGCCGATTTCTTCTCCCATATAAATATACGGCGTGCCGCGAGACAGATGAATGCTGGCCGCAAGCATGGTTGCTCCTTCATTGCGGAAATGCTGAACATCAACAAAACGATTTAAGGCACGTGGCTGGTCGTGGTTGTTCCAAAATAGAGCACTCCAGCCATCATGGTCACTCATTTCCTTGCTCCACGTATGGAAAAGACGCTTGAGTTCCTCGAAATCAAATTTTTTCAAGCTCCATTTTTGACCATTTTCATAATCCACCTTCAAATGATGGAAATTGAAAGCCATAGACAATTCGTGACGTGCCGGATCTGTATAGAGAATGCAGCTTTCAATAGTAGTCGCACTCATTTCTCCGACAGTTATAAATGAGTCAGCCTGTCCGAAAGTCGCTTCATTCAGCATGTGCAGGTAGTCATGTACAATGGGCTTGTCCGTATAGGCAGGCTTACCATCATTTTCCGGACAGTTTTCCAACACCTCATCTTTTCCAATCAGATTGATGACATCAAAGCGAAAACCCTTGACACCCTTGTTCCGCCAAAAATTGACAACTTTGAAAAGTTCTTTGCGGACATGAGGATTGCGCCAGTTGAGATCAGCCTGCGTCACATCAAAGAGGTGCAGGTAATACTTGCCCGTTGTTCCAAAAGGCGCCCAGGCGCTGCCGCCAAACTTAGACAGCCAGTCTGTCGGCTCATCACGCAGAAAGAAAAAATCTTGGTAGTACGGATCGCCAGCTAAAGCTTTTTGAAACCATTCATGCTCGGTCGAGCAATGATTTAAGACCATATCCAGCATGAAGTCAATGCCGTATTCTTTCCCAACTTGGACCATCTCTTCAAAGTCAGACATCGTCCCAAAAAGAGGGTTGACAGCCGTATAATCTGAAATATCATAACCATTATCACGCTGCGGGCTGGGATAGAAAGGATTGAGCCAGACCATATCCACTCCTAATTCTTTGAGGTAAGGAATTTTCTCAATAATGCCTTGAAAATCTCCTATCCCATTGCCGGTCGTATCTTTAAATGATTTTGGATAAATTTGATAGACGACTTTTGTCTTATCTAATGCCATTTGTCTTCCTTTTCTATTTTCTAAAAGAAAGAGGCGGGGCTTGCGCTCCTCCCCTTTATAGTTACTGTTATTCTTTGCTACGAGCCTTTGTATCTCTCGTTAAGAGGCTGCTACTTGGATTTCTAGCAGTGAGGCAAATGGATTACTGAGATAAATTTGTCCATTCGTTAGATAAAATCCTGCTCACCATAGCTCGTATCAAACATTTTACCCGATTCGAGTAGCTGTCATCAGCTTCTCTCCACGTCCGACAGTTCGCGGTAATGTTCCCTGTTCATCAGCCTGAAATTGCTCTTGATTTGTAATAATCACAGGTGTTTCAGTCACTAAGCCAGCTTCCTGAATAGCTGCTATATCAAAACTAACCAGTTTCTGACCTACGCTCACTCTGTCTCCTTGAGCTACATGAGCTTCAAAGCCTTTGCCATCGAGATTAACTGTGTCCATACCGATATGCATGAGTAATTCGACACCTTCATCTGACACGATTCCAACAGCATGATTGGTTGGGAAAAGCACTGATACCGTCCCGTTCACAGGGGCCACCAGTTCTCCCTCACTTGGAAGAATGACAACTCCTTGTCCCATCACGCCTTGAGCAAAGACAGGGTCGGTTGCTTGGCTTAATTCTTTGACTTCCCCAGCCAGTGGGCTAGCAATTTCTGCAAAATCTACTTTGGAGCGGCTTCTTTTGCTTC
>ERZ773254.1489-NODE-1489-length-10444-cov-101.274714_pt1 | contig 10444 bp, 8 predicted proteins | sample MGYA00580516_ERZ773254 | MGnify/ENA primary metagenome ERZ773254 (study PRJEB29015, sample SAMEA2738158) | human oral metagenome | biome: human oral; feature: human-associated habitat; material: saliva | place: China | collected 2192 ...
TGCGGTGGGCCTCGTCGCAGATGATCAGGTCGAAATCGCGCCACTCATCGCCCGCGATCTCCTGCGCGCGGTGAATGACATCGATCGACTGGTACGTCGCGAAGACGACCTGCAAGCCCTCCGTCGCGTTGTTCGCATTCAGGGAGTCCGCGAGGCGCTGGCCGTCCGTCGTCGCCGGAATCGGCAGGTCCACTGCTGACTCCTCGGCCGTGTCGTTACGCGCCGACGAGGACACCTTCGTATCCGAACACACCGCCCACGCCGTGAACGCGCCGTCGGCCTCGGCCGCCCAATCGTCCAGCGTCTGCTTGAGGAGCGCGAGGGAGGGGACCGCGAACAGGATCCGGGCGGTGCCGCCCTCCTTCTCCACGAACTCGCGCGCGATCGTGAGCGCCGTAAACGTCTTACCCGTGCCGCACGCCATGACCATCGTGCCGCGGTCGTGCTCCTCGAAGCCCGCCATCACCGCGCTGCGTGCGCGCACCTGATGGTCGCGCGGAACCTTGCGCTCGCGGGTCTTCGGCGCCTGCGTCGACCCCAGCGAATACGTGCGCCAATCAATATCCGAATCGCGCAGATCCGCCAGCGTGATGCGCGAGACCGGGATCTGCTGGCCCTCAATCGCGTCCTGCGCGTTCTTGCCCCACGGCGCGCCCGACGTGTCCACGACGATGCGGCGGCCGAAAGGCTCCTTACCCGACGCCGAGAGGAACGAGTCAATGTCCGCCTTCTGAATGCGGTGACCCAGCGCGTAGAACTTGCACTGAATCGCGACCGGGCCTGCGTGTTCGTCGACCGGGATCGCCACCAGGTCGATCCCCGTGTCGCCCGTGCGGCGCTCCGGCCACTCGCTCCACAGGTAGATCTCCTTGAACTGGTGCGCGAAACGCGCGTCGTGGAGCAGGAACTGACGCGTCAGCTCCTCAAACAGCGTGCCCTTCTCGCGCTCGCTCCTCGCGCGCGCACGGTACTCATCTAGGAGGGCATCGAGTGCGGACTTCGAGGAGGCTGGGGCCGTCTCATCCGAGCGGTGTCGATCCGCATTGTGGGTGTTGGAATCCGCTTCCATACCGGGCAGTGCCATGAAGTCGTTGTCGCGCGCAGCAGTCATGCGACCAAGAATAGCGGGTAATCTACGACACACAAGCTAGGTGGTGTGACGGGTGGGGGTACAAGGGGATTGCTGCGCCGGTGAGCAGTGGCTGCGGGGTACAGGGTATGTGTTTCCGCCGTTTCGTTGATAGTTCCGGCCAACTTTGGGTATATTTCTCAGTAAGTGTTCGGGCTGCTATGTCGCATGTCCGTGGTCCAAGGAAGGATATAGAGCAGCGATGAGTAATCTCGGGGCATATCAGATGGTCACTACGGGAATCAAGGCAATGGGCGGGCCAGCTAAAGCTGGTCTTATTGCTGTTGGCTCTGTTCTAGCACTCACAGGTTCTGTTTACCGCTTTGGTGTTAATCGTGGTGTCAATATGGGTGATCGTCAGACTGTCGAGGCGAAGGTCACTGAATGGGTGCGTTCAAGATTTGCTCAATTCAATGCTCATGAGCTTTCTGAGGTGTATACGGTCTCTGCCAACGTTGAGTGTGGCGGTGGTCTGATGCTGCGCGCAGGTGACAGGTTCCGCGTGGGCAAGGTTATCGATGACATGGTCTATATCGAGGTTGAAGGCAGCGACGATAACCCATTTATTGTGTCTGTCGAGCAATTGGGGCAGCACTCTGACTACCCCGCACCTATTGAGAAAGAGATCGATCTACCGACTCATGATTGATGACTGAGTGCTAGAAACACGCCTCCCATCTCGTTCGGGTGGTCCTGAGAGGCCGGTCCTACTTCTTCCTATGGGTGAGTATGGGATCGGTCTCTGTCGTTGGATCGGCCTGTTGTGTGAGAGGCGGACGCAGATGAGCATGCCCCTCTTTAACGTGTCGTTTGTCGGCTAGGGCCGTTCGGGTTGAGTTGTCGAAGACGGTAACTCTCCTCAAATTTTAAAAACCTGAATCCTGTCCGCGCCGATTGACAACACAACATGATGACGACAAGTCGGAGGTGGCTACCACGATGTATACGAGAACGATCGACTATCCCTGTGCTATTGCGGACCATACGGAAGAAGGTGTCAAAGCGGCACTGCGTTGGGCGCTTCAGCATGTGGGTGCAGGGCAAGTGCTCACGCTTTGGGTTATGCAGAAGGGAATTCTCAACAAAAACAAGTTTCTGCCGGATCTATTGAAAGATGCCGACGTGGATCTTGCGATTGCGGTAGGGAAAGATGTGTACCGTGTCAATGGTCCTGTTCTGGCGATGTATCCCCTTGCTGATGAGCTTGCCTACCCAGCCGGAGCGGAGGGAGTGATGGCTTTAGCAGTTGTCCGATGGTCAGACCCGTTGGATACGTGGGCCGCGGAGGTGAAAGCTGAGGTAATTCATTCCATTGACAGCAGTGGGTCGGATACTTTCGAGTTGAGCGGCATTACGCCCGAGCCTGCGCTCGTTCCCGAAGTGATTGCGGGACTCAAACAGATGACGATACTCATCAACCACAACAACACCATCGCGGCCGGATATGAGAGGGATCAGGTGGTTAAAGTCCTGCGTCAACTGAAGAGGGACGGTTATGATCTCCCGGCGAAGAGGATGGCAGAATGGGCCGTTGCTAATGGGTGGACTCATGGCAATCCCAAGGAGCTTATCAAGCTCGTGAGGAAGGCAAATGATGGGGTTCGTTTGCGTTACAGAAGCTACTAAATGTCTAGTGTGCGTAAGCCGATTAGTGTGCGAATACTCTTGGTAGCTTAATCAGGATGGGGCGCTAAGAACTCGGCCCAACCTCGGAGTTAGCTATCTCCGAAGATCCATGCTGTGGCGAACAGTCAATACCCTGATCCCCCTCTACCCCTGACTCACCTCGGCCCGGATGAGGGGGATCGGGTAGGCCGCTGCCGAGATGGGCGAGAGGAACGAGTCCGTAATGCCGGCTGTGAACGCGTCGATGCCGAGGACCTTGTACAGGGCGTTGCGGCCAAACTTCGTTGAATCCGCGACGAAGTAGGCGGTCGACGCGATCGAGCGGACCTTCTGCTGCAGCTCGATCGAGTAGCCGGTTGACGCGTAAATGCCGTCCTCCATCACCGAATTCGCGCCGAAAACGGCTGTGTTGACGCGGATGTGTTCCAGCTGGTCGATGGCGGTGGGCCCCCACATGTGGGTCCGGTTCGGCAGCAGCTCGCCGCCCACGAACACCAGGTTCAGGGAAGGCTTCTTCAGAATCTCGAGGCCCACCAGCAGGTCGTGCGTCACCACGGTCACGCGGCGCGCGTCGAGGGCCCGAGCCACCTCGAGGCACGTCGACCCCGAATCGATGAACACGGACTGGCCGTCGAGGATGCGCTCCGCCATGGCCGGGCCGATCGCACGCTTCTCCGCGCGGTTCGGGGAATCCTGCAGGAACTCCTCGGTGTCCTCGTCCTGGGGGATCGGGATCGCGCCACCGTGGGTGCGGCGCACGAGGCCGGCCTCGGCCAGGTGCTCCAGGTCCCTGCGGATGGTTGACACATTGACGTCGAGAGCCTCTGCCAAGGAGGACACGGTCTCGAAGCCTGTTGCCTCAATCATGGAGACAATGGTGTCTTGCCGGGTCACGGTGGTTCCTTCTGCTGGCTATGGTCTACGCGGGGTGCGACGAGGGGTGCAGATGATGCCTGCAATAGTGCATCGTGATCGCCGCCCGCTTGACACTGTACCGAACTTTCGGCGCGAATGTGCGCGATACCGCGCAACGAGGGCATTTGCCTATATCACCAGTCCACAGAGGCGTTTTTCGCTCAGCATTTGCGTATACCCGTGCGTTAAGCTGCGCGCCCATGAGCAGTTATCGGTGAATCAGGCCGCCCAACATGCGCGAAAACGAGTTGCCACTGCGCGATACCGCGTGTAATGTAAGTGATTGCGACGCGGGTCACGCCATGATGCGTGCGTCATCGCAGGAGATGGCGAACCCGGAACGTCCGACAACTAGATCACGAGGAAGTGACGACATGAAGATCGGAAGACTGACGGCGGCATCGGTGTCCATTGCATCGATGCTTGCTCTGACTGCCTGCTCGACCGTCGGCGGGACGACAGGCGATAGCTCCTCATCAAACACCGGCTCGGCCGCGGGCGATTCCAGCAAGACGATGGTCACCGTCGTCAAGGTCAAGGGCATCGCATGGTTTGATCGCATGGACGTGGGCGTCAAGGAATGGGGCGCCGAAAACGGATACGACACACGAACGGAGGGCGGAACCGACGTCTCGCCGGAAAAGCAGATCCAGATCATCCAGGACCTGATCGCGCAGAAGCCGGTCGCCATCACCGTCGTTCCCAACTCGCCCGAGGCCCTCTCTGCCGTCCTCGAGCAGGCGCGCGCACAGGGCATCAAGGTGGTCTCTCACGAGGCGACCGGCATCAAGAACGTTGACGCGGACATCGAGGCATTCGACAACGCCTCCTACGGTGTTGACATCATGAAGAACCTCGGGGAGTGCACGGGCGGCACCGGCAAGTACGTGCAGTTCGTCGGTGGTCTGACCGCCAAGACCCACATGGAATGGGTCGAGGCCGCCTACGACTACCAGCAGAAGAACTTCCCCGGCATGGAGCGCGTCGAGACACCCATCGAGTCGACCGACAACGAGACGGCCGCCTATGAAAAGGCTAAGGAAGTCCTCGGCAAGTACCCGGACATCAAGGCCTTCCAGGGCTCCGCCGGTAACGACGTGCCCGGCATCGCCCGCGCGATCGAAGAGGCCGGCCTGTCCGATCAGGTCTGTGTCATGGGCACCTCCATCCCCTCGGCCTCCGCGAAGTACCTGGCTACCGGATCGATCGACAAGATCTTCTTCTGGGATCCCGCCCTCGCCGGCAAGGCCCAGCTGCAGATCGCGAAGATCCTCGCTGACGGCGGCACCATCACCGAAGGCACGGACCTCGGCATCGAGGGTTACAACAACCTCCACAAGCTCGACGGCTACGACAACGTCTGGGTCGGCAACGCCCAGATCGCCGCGGACGCTGAGCAAGCGAAGAACTACGACTTCTGATTACGCAGCCCCGGCCTCGTGACACATCGGCACGAGGCCGGGGCGGGCGTCCCACGACAGCGCAGTCGACAAGACACTCGAAGGAGAGCACATGCGCAGCAATGTGGATGAAGCACCGCGCCCCCACGGAGAAGGCGTCAGCGTGCAGGAGAACCCCTTTCTAGAGGTTCGGGATATCGTCAAAAACTTCGGCGGTGTTCGCGCCCTCGATGGCGTCAACATGGCCGTCTGGCCGGGTGAAGTGCTGTGCCTGGCCGGCGAGAATGGCTGCGGAAAGTCCACTCTCATCAAAGTCATCTCCGGAGTGCACGCGCCCGATGCGGGACGCATCCTCATCGATGGCCACACCGTCTCCTCGCTGACGCCGCTCAGCGCCATGGACGCCGGCATCCAGGTCATCTACCAGGACTTCAGCCTGTTCTCGAACCTGACGGTCGCCGAGAACATCATGATGACCTCGTCGGTCACAGAGAAGAAGAAGTTCTTCAGCTCCACGAGCGCGAAACAGCAGGCCGCGCAGATCGTCGAGCGCCTCGGCGTCCCGCTCTCGCTCGACGCCGACGTCGAACAGCTCTCCGTCGCGGACAAGCAGCTCACCGCCATCTGCCGCGCCCTGGCCGGCAACGCGAAGCTCCTCATCATGGACGAGCCGACGACGGCCCTCACCCAGCGTGAGGTTGCGCGTCTGTTCATCGTCGTCGAAAAGCTGAGCGCGCAGGGCGTCGCCCTCATCTTCGTGTCGCACAAGCTCGACGAGGTCATGGCGATTTCGCAGCGCGTCACCATCATGCGCTCGGGACGCAACGTCATCGATTCGCCGGTCGAGGACCTCGACCGCGAGAAGATCACCCACTACATGACCGGCAAGGAACTCGACCAGAGCCGACGCGTCCCACCCCTCGCGGAGGACGCCGAGGAGCGCCTGCGCGTCGAATCCCTCACCTCCCAGGGAGCCTTCGAGGACGTCAGCTTCTCCGTGAAAAAGGGCGAAATCCTCGGCATCACCGGGCTCCTCGGATCCGGCCGTACCGAAATCGCCCAGGCCCTCTTCGGCCTCCTGCCCATCGACTCCGGACGCGTCTACATCGACGGCGAACACGTCGAGGTGGGCTCCATCGGACAGGCCATCAAGGCCCACATCGGATACGTCCCCGAAGACCGACTCACCGAGGGCCTCTTCCTCGACAAGTCGATCGCCGACAACGTCATCGCCGCGTCCATCGACCACCACACCTCGAAACTCAACACGCTGCGCAAAGACAAGATCCGCCAAACCATCGCCCACTACTTCGAGTCTCTGCGCATCAAAGCCCCCGACGTCCTCGCCCCCGTGCGATCCCTCTCCGGCGGCAACGCCCAGCGCGTCGTCCTCGCGAAGTGGCTCGCGCGCCACCCCAAGGTCCTCATCCTCAACGGCCCCACGGTCGGTGTCGACGTCGGTTCCAAAGCCGAGATCCTCGACATCCTGCGCGAACAAGCGGAAGCCGGCATGGCCATCGTCATCATCTCCGACGACGCGCCGGAACTCGTCTCCTGCTGCCATCGAGTGCTCATCACCAAGGGCGGCCACATCGCCGCCGAACTGGCCGGCGATGACGTCGATGCTCGAACGATTAGAAAGATGGTCGTGTCATGAACATGAATACCGTCGCACGGCGCATCCTGCGCTGGATCTGGGGACCCAACCGTGAAGGAATCGTCCTGTCCGTCCTGGTCCTCCTGACCATCATCATGTCCGCGATCAGCCCCGCGTTCTTCACGGTCTCGACGCTCTTCTCCCTCCTGCGTTCCTCCATCGTCCCGATGATCTACGCCCTCGGCGTCCTCCTCGTCATCATCTCCGGCGGCATCGACGTCTCCTTCGCGGCCATCGCCTCGTTCGCCTCCTACGCCACGATCGTGTTCCAGCTGAGCCGAGGAATCAACATCGGCCTCGTCGGATCCTTCGCGATGGCGCTGGCCATCGGAGCACTCCTCGGCCTGCTCAACGGCTACCTGATCTCCAGGTTCAAGCTCCCCACCCTCATTGTCACGCTCGGCACCCAGGGAATCTTCCAAGGCTTCCTCCTGGCGTACATCGGCTCGAAGTACATCGCCCAGCTGCCCGAGGGCATGGCGTCCGCCTCCACCGCGAACCTCGTCTCCGTCGAAACATCGACGGGCGTCGCACTGCTGCACTCCATGATCATCCCGGCCATCATCCTCGCGATCGTCATCGCGCTGGTACTCAGCCGGACCATGTTCGGGCGCGCCATCTACGCGATCGGCGGCGACACCGAATCCGCCCACCGAGCCGGCATCAACGTCAAACGCACCCAAATCTGGGTGTACGTCATCGCCGGAACCCTCGCCGCAACCGCCGGCATGGTCTACATGATCCTCGGCAGGTCCGCCAACCCCCAGGAACTCGTCGGCCACGAACTCGACATCATCGCCGCCGTCGTCCTCGGAGGCGCGTCCATCTTCGGCGGACGCGGATCCGTGCGCGGAACGATCCTCGGTGTGCTGCTCGTCCAGCTCATCAACAACTCGCTGATCCTCATCGGCGTCCCCAGCGCCTGGCAGCGCGCCGCCGTCGGCCTGCTCCTCGTCGCCGGTGTCGGCATCCAAGCGCTCGCCGCAAAGCGCAGCACGCGAACGCTGCGCGCCAAGAGCGCCCAGGCCGACCACAGCAACGCCGTCCCCCAAGCCGTCGAAGGATGAGTCCCATGAACACCACACTCCGCTACACAAACTCCCGGATTGATCAATTCAGCGCCTCGCTCCTCTCCCGGCTGCGCCGCGACCGGTCGATCGCCCGCATGGTCCTCATCCTCCTCGTGGCCATCGGAATCTTCTCGATCCTCTCCCCGAGCGTGTTCCTCACGGGCCTCAACCTGCAGAACATGTTGCTCGCCGTCGCAGAAATCGGCATCCTCTCCATCGCCATGATGATCTCGATGGTTACCGGCGGCATCGACCTGTCGCTCGTCGCCATCGCGAACCTCTGCGCGATCACCGTGTCGACCCTGTACACCTCGAGCGCGCTGGGCGGAACCGAACAATGGGGCCCCGTCATCATCCTCATTGGGCTGGGCGTCGGACTCCTGTGCGGCCTCGTCAACGGCGTCCTCATCGCCTACGTCGGCGTCACCCCGATCCTCGCCACGCTCGGCACCATGCAGATCTTCAATGGCCTCGCAGTCGTGTGGACGGGCGGCAAAACCCTCTACGGATCCCCCGAGGCGCTGACAGCGTTCGGCAAGACCGCAGTCGCAGGAGTCCCCCTCCTCTTCATCGTCTTCGGACTCGTCGCCCTCCTCGTCGGATTCATCCTCAACCGCTCCCCGCTGGGACTGTCCCTCTCCCTCGAAGGATCCAACGGGACGGCCGCGCGGTTCTCCGGAATTCGTTCCTCCCGAATCCTGCTGAGCTCCTACCTGCTCACCGGATTCCTCGGCTCCCTCACGGGCATCGTGTTCATCGCACGAAACCCCACGGCCTCGGCGGACTACGGCGCCTCCTACGTGCTGCTCGTCATCGTCATCGCCGTCCTCGGCGGGACCAACCCGAACGGCGGTTTCGCCACCGTCGGCGGCGTATTCCTCGCGGCCCTCACCCTCCAGGTCGTCCAAAGCGGCTTCACCTCCATGCGCCTGTCCGCCTTCCAGTACGCGATCGCCCAGGGCGTCATCCTCATCGGCGTCCTCGTCCTCGACTGCGTCGACTGGAAAGACGTTCGAACACGCCTGACGTCAACGTTCAGGCGCCCACAACCAGCAGCCGCCCTCAATAGCGGCGCAACAGAAAGGAAATGATCATGAAGAAGATCATTAACAACCCCGACCAGTTCGTCGATGAGATGGTTGAGGGCATTCTCCTGGCACACCCCGATCAGGTCCGCACTCCCGGAGACGACAGGCGCGTCCTCGTCCGTGCCGACAGCCCCGCATCCGGCCGGGTCGGCATCGTCACCGGCGGCGGCTCCGGCCACCTCCCCCTCTTCAAGGGCTACGTCGGCAAGGGGCTGTGCTCCGGCGTCGCCATCGGTAACGTCTTCTCCTCCCCGTCGGTCCAGCAGTGCGCAGACGCCGCCAAGGCCGTCGACGGCGGAGCGGGTGTGCTCTTCCTCTACGGCAACTACGGCGGCGACGTCTTCAACTTCGACCTGGCCGTCGACCTCCTCGAACTCGACGGGATCGAGACGCGCACCGTCCTCGGCTGCGACGACGTCGCCTCCCAGCCCAAGGAACGCGCGAAGGACCGCCGCGGCGTCGCCGGCATCTTCTTCGCCTACAAGGCCGCGGGCGCTGCCGCCGAGCGCGGCGACAGCCTCGACGAGGTTGCCGCCGTCGCCCAGAAGGTCGTCGACAACACGGCCACCATGGGCGTCGGCCTGTCCCCGACGATCCTCCCGACCACGGGTGCCGCATCCTTCGACCTGCCCGAAGGGGAAATGGAAATCGGCATCGGCATCCACGGCGAACCCGGCATCCACCGCGGCCCCCTCGGAACCGCCGACGAGATCGCGGACCAGATCCTCGACTCCGTCATCCCCGACCTGGGCCTGGCTGAGGGTGACCGTGTCGCCGTCCTCGTCAACGGCCTCGGTGCCACGCCCCTCGAAGAGCTCTACCTGCTCTACCGCCGCACCCACCAGAGGCTTGAGGAGCTCGGCGTCGTCATCGAACGCCGCTACATCGGCGAATACGCGACGTCCCTCGAAATGGCCGGTGCCTCGATCTCGCTGCTCAAGGTCGATGACGAGCTCCTCGAGCTCCTTGACGCCCCCGCCCAGTCCCCGTTCTTCAGGGAGGCATGACAATGCGTTCACCCGAACTCATCCAGCGCATTCAGGATTCGATGACGCTCCTCATCGAATCCTCGGATGAACTGCGTGACCTCGACCAGGTCCTCGGCGACGGCGACCTTGGCATCACGATCTCCGCGGGTGCCCGCGCGGTCATCGAGGCGCTCAAGGCCATGCCGACCGAGCCCGAACCCGCCCCCTCCGACGTCGCGCGCACCTGCGCGAAGGCGTTCGCCAACGCCAACCCGTCAACGATGGCGGCGCTGGTCGCCGGTGGCCTTCTCGCCGGATCGAAGGTGTGGGTCGGCTGCGAGGACGTCACGGCCGTCGAAGCCGAGGCCTTCATCCGCGCTGCGGCAAGCTCCATCTCCCACCGCGGCAAGAGCCAGGTGGGCGACAAGACCATCCTCGACGCGATGGTCCCCGCCGTCGATTCGCTGGCCCGGAGCATCGAGGTCAACCCCGCGGTCGCTCAGGACAGCGCGCTCGCGGCCGCGGCCCTCGATAGCGCCATCGCCGACGCCGCCGAGGCCGTCGTCGCCACCCGCGACCTTCAGTCGCAGC